>Ga0206979_1031_pt1 | contig 25740 bp, 25 predicted proteins | sample Alteio_BWMinCont_19_FD_153463 | JGI IMG/M metagenome (GOLD analysis project Ga0206979, IMG submission 153463) | Enriched cells from forest soil in Barre Woods Harvard Forest LTER site, Petersham, Massachusetts, United States -... | ecosystem: Environmental > Terrestrial > Soil > Temperate forest >... | reverse complement strand
AATAAAGGTCCTTTTGCGGGAAAGTGATTGATAAGTCACTTAATAATTGTGGAATCAAAAAAAAGTTGTCGATGTGAAAAATCTTTCCGTGCTTTGTCATCGGGTGAAAAGACCTTGATTAGCAACCTCATAAAATTATTTATATATGGAAACAAAAATCAATGTCATGAAGCTCTTGTTGGCAACTGTTGTCGCTGGAGTTGTTTTATTCGCTGTTGGTGGGATATGGCACTCGGCGCTATTCGCAGATTATTATAATCAAAAGGGCGCTACCGACTCGATGATGGGTGGAACCAAACCGAACCTTGGCGCTCTTGCGGTCGCAAGCCTCCTTGAAGGTTTTGTTCTTTCATGGTTCTACATGATGGCTTACCCAAATGGTTCAACTTTTATGGACAGTGTTTTATTTGGTGTTATGACGGCAGTGATTGGGTTTTCCTTATGGGGACTCACCAGTTTTGCGGTTATTAAAACTCCTGACAACTGGCTAATGATGGAAGGTGGATTTTCGTTGGCTCAAGGTATTCTTACCGGCTTTGGTATCATGATTGTTACCGGAAAGAAAGCGATGGCTATGGCCTGATAAAGCTATCTTTGATTTTCTTTATACTACACACCATAAAAGAGGCCCGGATTTTAAAATCCGGGCCTCTTTTTATATCATGAAAACAATCGCTTATTTATAAAAGTGGTTTCCCACCGTATGTAACTGATTTAAGATTTGCTTCAGCAGCTTTGATAGCTTTAGCAGGTAGTTTGCCATAAAACAAAGGCTCATTTGTGCTTTGGCCTTCATGGATCATCCACCACATCATGTCTACCATTGCTTTTGCTTGTTCCCTGGTCCTGCCATTATAGTTTTGCTCTTTGTAAAGAAGCAACCATGTAAAACTTGTAATAGGATAAGCAGTTGCACTTGAGGAGTTAATAAGATCGCAACGGGTATCAGCAGGAATATTGTCTTTTGCAGAAGCTGATGTTGATTCAAGACTTGCAGCTACAAATTTGCCAGAACTGTTTTTCATGTTGGCTGCGGAGATATTGTTGTTTTTAGCATAAACCAGTTCTATATATCCTATTGAACCTTGTGAACTTTTTACTTGCTCAGCAACACCTTCATTACCTTTGCCACCGATACCTACAGGCCAGTTTACTGTTTTGCCTGGGTTACCTACTTTGCCTTTAAATTCTGATGAAACCTGGCACAAGTAGTTTGTAAAAATAAAGGTAGTTCCGCTACCGTCAGAACGATGGGCTACCAGGATAGGGGTTGAAGGAAGTTTGGTTCCTTTGTTAATAGCTTGTATTTTAGGATCATCCCATTTGGTAATGCTACCTGAATAAATACCTCCCAATGTGGCAGGATCCAGGTTCAAATTATTTACCCCGGCTATATTGTATGCAACGCATACTGCACCAAGACAGGTTGGGATATGAACTACTGCAGCACCGGCATCACCCATTTCTTTGTCAGAAAGGTATGCGTCACTCGCGCCAAAATCTACTGTTTTGGCGAAAAGTTGTTTAATACCACCACCTGATCCAATAGATTGATAGTTAACCTTAACGCCTGTTTTTCCATTGTAAACGCTGAACATTTTAGAGTACAACGGATAAGGGAAGGTCGCTCCGGCACCCGTAAGTTCTGCCGGACTCGGCGCCTTGTTAAAAGCGGATGCTACGAAGAAAAGTCCCAGCATTGCTGCCGAGAGGAGTGTTGAATTTGTTTTTTTCATTTTTAAATCTCGTTTTTGTTTTGGAACAAAATTAGTAAGTTATCCTGGGGCTAAATGGAATGCAATAAACTATAAATGTTATCTTTATGTGTCGCTAATGTTAATCAAATTTGGGCTGAAATTATTTCTAAACATTCCCCCTTGCTTTTTGTTATCCCTTTTATCAATTTTGTATTCGCACTTCACATCTCAAACAAAATAATTTTAAAAATCTTATGAAAACAAAAACAATCATTGCTGCCTTTATGGCACTGTTTTTCGCGGTTGGGGTAAATGCCCAGGATGACCATCACGGCGACAGAGACAATCACAAAGTATATCATAGGCCTGTTCATCACAGACGTTATCATAAACCTGCTCCAAGAAGAGATGACCACCATGATGATCATCATGATGATCACAGATAGATTGAATATTGAGTAAATTTTAAGATAAAGGCCGGGATTTTTTCTGGCCTTTTCTTTGTCAGACAGTTCACCGCTTTTGGCGAAAAATACAAAATCCAAACATTAGCTATAAATTGCAACCTCAAATGAACCGTCCCATTCGTGTTTTGGTAGCAAAAGTTGGCCTCGATGGTCACGACAGGGGTGCTAAAGTTATTGCATCTTCCTGGCGCGACGAAGGCATGGAAGTAATCTATACCGGTCTTCGCCAAACTCCTGAAATGGTTGTCAATACTGCTTTGCAGGAAGATGTTGATGTTATCGGAATCAGTATCCTGTCAGGGGCGCATATGACGGTTTTTCCGAGAATCCTGCAGCTCATGAAAGATAAAAAAATGACCGATGTTTTGCTTACAGGTGGCGGCATTATCCCGGAAGAAGACATGGAGGAATTGAAAAAATTAGGAGTAGGGAAATTATTCCCTCCCGGAACCCCAACATCCGAGAGTGCCGGCTATATCAGGAACTGGGTGGCAGAACACAGAAAATTTTGATTTAAAACACACGAAATAAATGAATCTGAAGAACTTAAAGTACGACTTAGCGGATGGGGTATGCACCATAACAATTAACCGTCCGGATAAAATGAATGCCTTGAATATTGAGACCATCTCAGAGCTTGGTTTTGCGGTTAATGAAGCAGACCAGGACAATGATATTATTGGCATCATTATTACGGGTGAAGGACCCAAAGCTTTTGTAGCAGGAGCTGACATTGCAGAATTTTCGGCTTTTTCTCCTAAGGAGGCGAAAGAAATGGCTCTAAAAGGGCACAATGTATTTGACAGTATAGAGAATTGTTCAAAGCCTGTTATTGCTGCCGTGAATGGATTTGCACTTGGAGGTGGTTGCGAACTTGCCATGGCTTGCCATATGCGTATAGCAAGCACAAATGCAAAGTTCGGGCAGCCCGAAATAAGCCTGGGCGTTGTACCCGGATATGGTGGTACACAAAGATTGACACGACTTGTGGGTAAAGCAAAAGCTACTGAAATGCTTCTGACAGGGGATGCTATTAATGCAGAAGATGCTAAATCACTTGGATTGGTAAATTATGTGGTAGAACAGGATCAATTGCTTTTAAAAGCAAAAGAGATTCTTTCCAAAATTGCCAAAAAATCACCGCTTGCAGCTTCTAAAATACTGGAATTGGTAAACGCATATTACGAGAAAGGTGAAAATGGATTTAATGACGAGATCAATGCATTTTCAGAATCGTTTGAAACAAGCGATTTTCATGAAGGTGTCGCAGCTTTCCTTGAAAAAAGACCTGCTGCATTTACCGGAAAGTAACTATACAATAATTGGAAGAAGTTAACCGCAGAGAGCGCAAAGGCTTCGCAAAGAACGCGAAGGTTTTTCTCTGTGAACTCTGCGTTACCTTTGCGAACTTTGCGGTTATGCATATTTTATCAAATTGAAAACTGTGAAGCAGCTTAAAATCAACATATTTTTCTGGTTTTACTTCGCTTTTCTGTTGTTGGGTTTCTTTGTTAATCTCATATTCAGCCAACAGCAAATTTTTTTCTGGGTAAATATCCGGAATTCTCATTTTCTGGATGTTATCATGCCTTATATCACAGATATTGGCGACGGACTGTTTTGTGTGTTGATATGTATTTTGATATTATTTCTTGTCAATATCAGGTTGGGTCTCGCCCTGATTTCAACTTATGCACTGGAAGGTATTGCAGTCCAGGTTTTGAAGCGGTTTGTTTTTAAAGACAGGCCTCGCCCCTGGGCGGCTTATGTTGATAAATACCCGGTACATCTTGTCCCTGATTTTACACCATATTCAAACAATAGTTTCCCCAGCGGCCATACGACAACAATATTTTGCATGGCAGCCTTGTTTATTCTTGTATTTCCAAAAATGAAAGCAATATGGCAGATATTGTTATTTCTTCTCGCGCTAGTAGTTGCATACAGCCGGATATATCTTTCACAACATTATTTTGTAGATGTTTATGTTGGCTCTATTGCAGGAATTCTCTCATCCTGGTTGGTTTACTATTACTTTTACAAGTATAAATACAATTCAAAAAGACACTTCCCCTGGCTTGATCGAACCTTGCTGAACCTTAAAAAATGAGAACCAGGAATTTTATTCTGATCGCTTGCCTGGGTGCATTGCTTTTTCTCCCTTTCCTGGGAAGAGTGCATCTTTTCGATTGGGACGAGATCAACTTTGCTGAATCGGCAAGAGAAATGCTGCTGACTCATAAATACAGTTTTTTACAGATCAATTTTCAACCCTTTTATGAAAAGCCACCTTTTTTCATTTGGGTTCAGGCATTATCCATGTCCCTTTTTGGTGTTAACGAGTTTGCGGCCCGTTTGCCTAATGCTATAATTGGAATCATAACTTTATTGTTGGTATTCAGCATTGGCAGCAAACTCATTAATGAAAAATTCGGATGGATATGGGTGTTGTGCTATATCGGTTCATTTCTACCACATTTCTATTTCAAAACCGGGTTGATCGATCCGCTATTTAACCTTTTCACTTTTGCAGGAATTTATCAGTTTGTTTTATTGACAAACCTTGAAAATTTAAAGGCTTCCAAAAATTACACCAGAGCCGTTCTTGCGGGTATTTTCATTGGGTTGGCTATTCTCACCAAGGGGCCAGTTGCGCTATTGGTAACGTTATTTTGTGTGTCCTTTTATTGGGTTACGGTTCGCTTCAAGCCGGTTATTCCGTTCAAGTGTCTCGCGGTTTTCCTGGTCTGCGGCTTTATCGTTTCCTGTGCTTGGTTTGGATTGAATACGATTAAAAATGGACCGGTATTTCTGTATGCATTTATTGAGCGGCAGGTAGAGCTTTTTAAAAATCCTGATGCTGGGCATGGCGGCCCTTTTTATTTCCATTTTATTGTTCTTTTTTTTGGCTGTTTTCCGGCTTCTGTTTTTATGTTTTCCGCATTCCGTAATGATACCGCCGAAACCTATCCGGTTCTGAATATGAAAAAATGGATGATCATCTTGTTATTCACCATTCTTCTCATTTTTTCAATCGTTAAAACCAAGATCATTCATTATTCCTCACTTGCATATTTCCCAATTACCTTTCTTGGCGCTTATGGTATTTTTAAGTTATGGATGAGCGAGATAAAGCCCAAGAGGACTCTGGCTATCATATTAATATTCATTTGCCTTGTTGTTTCAACTGTCATTGCAGCTATTCCATTTATCGGTCAGCACATCAATATTATAGCGCCCTATATTCAGGATAATTTCGGTAAAGCGGCTCTGAATGCAGACGTTCATTGGTCTGGTTTAGAGAGCCTTGTTGGGATTGCTTATTTTTTACTTTTTACCATCGGAGTTTTTTTGTTTTTTCGGAAACGTCTCAAGATACAAGGCGCTGCTTTGCTTTTGATGGCGGGGGCAATATTTGTTCAGTGCGCCCTTTATGTTTTTGCTCCTAAAATCGAAGTCTATTCTCAGAAAGCAGCGATAGATTTCTTTATTGAACGCCAGCACGAAGATTGTTATGTCGCGGTATGGGGATACAAAAGCTATGCGCAGTTATTTTATACTAAAAAGAATCCGCCAACTGATTCGACTATTGTCAATGATGGGGATATGGTATTCAAGCCACATATCCCTAAACCTGTATATATCGTCACCAAAGTTGATAATACAGATGCTGTCAATGGGTTTACTCATAACCAGGGGTTCAGATTGATCGGTAATGAGAATGGATTTGTCTTTTTGAAGAAAGAGGCTGGGAAGTAATTAATAATTAATAATTATGAATTACGAATTGGGATCAAAGTAGAATTTGTCTTAAATCCCGTAAATTTGCTTTTCAGATTATTCAATGATTAGAAAAACATTCATACTTGCTTTCATCCTTCTTTGCTTCCAGTTCACTGTGAAGGCACAGGGGATTAAAATCTACTCAGGTAGCCTGTCGGATGGGAAAGCACTTGCCAAAAAAGAGCATAAATTCCTGATTGTAGATGGATTTACAGACTGGTGTGGATGGTGCAAATTCATGGATAAAAATATATATCCCCAAAAGGAAGTCGGAGATTTTTTTAATGCGAATTTCATTTTCCTCGAAATAAATATGGAACAAGGAGAAGGTAAAGATGTCGCCAGGCAATACCGTCTCAATGAATATCCGAGTTTTCTGTTTTTTGATTCCTTGGGGTCATTTGTGCACTATTATTTTGGAGCTTCCACTACTGCGCCTGCATTTATTAAATTGGGTCAGACAGCCATGGATACCATGCATAATTGCAGGGGACTTGCTTATCGTCTCTTTAAGGGCGAACAGGATACGGCCTTTATAAAGGAGCTTATCAAGTCAACCTATTATTATGCCGATCCCAAAATTATTGAAAATGCCCTTGCAGTATATTGGACTGCTTTGCCTAACACAAAACTTATTGAAAAGGAAAACTGGGATTTGTTCAAATACTACGAAGAAAATGTAAACTCTCTTGCATTTGATTACATCTACGCCCACAAGGCTGAGTTCCAGACCCGTTATCACGAGAAAGGGGATTCGAATGTCATTTATATTAAGGCTGCAATGTATATGAAAAAAGCAGCGGATGCTAAAGACGAAGCCATGCTTATGCGAGCGAGGGAAATTGCCTTACAATCCAATGATAAACAAACCATATATACTGCATGTGTGAATGAATTCCCTTTTTATCTTCAGAAGGGCAACCTAAATGATTTTTATTCTGATGTAGACCATTTTATACAAAGATTCGGATCTGATTGGATGTGGGGAATTTCGTCAACGATGGGGACGGCTACGAATGATAAAAAGGTGCTCGAAAAAGCGCTCGGTTATGTGTCACAGGATCTAAAAAAGAATAAAACATATTACAACACAGATACCTATGCTCATATTTTGTTTAAGCTGGGACGAATAAAAGAAGCTTATGCCAGCGCTAACGACGCTATGACTCTGGCAAGCAATATAAATGATTACCAGGAGCGCGCAAGAGATACTGGCCAAACGGGAGACCTCCTTGAGCAAATCAAAAAAAGCATGGATAAAAATTAGACCTTGACATTTATCTCCTTGCCAAAACCCTCATATTGCTGCGGGTCATTGAAAAATAATTGACAGGATTAAACCTATATTTGCATTACCTGTTCATATTAAACATAACCTGATGGATCATAAAATTAACATAAAGTTCGGTGAAGTAAATAACCTAAGCGATGCGAGATATGCATCCGGGATGGGTGCGGCCTTTATGGGCTTTAACCTTTCACCTGCTCATCCGAAATATCTGGAGCCGAAGAGCATGAAAGAAATAAGTAACTGGGCTCCGGGTCCTGCAATTGTAACAGAATGGGAAGATGAGACAGCTGAAGAAATAGCAAATTCGTGCACCAGGCTTGGTATTGAATATGTCCAGTTGAATAATTTTAACCCATCGGTCACTGCCGCCCTTAAACCCGACTTTTGTGTGATTCAAAACATTGATATTCATCCGGAAACGCATTCGGCAAAGCTTATTCAGCAGATAAGCGAGGTGAATGGCCTTGTCATGTATTACATGCTTTCGTTTAAGAGCCTTGATGACCAGGAAGCTTTTTTGTCAAAACCCGGCAATGAGCTTTTAATCACAGATTTTTGTCGTGATCAACCGGTTATACTGAATTTTCATTTCAACAGTGATAATATTTTGAACCTCATTGAAAAATTCAAACCCTTCGGAATCAATTTTAAAGGTTCTTCTGAAATGAAACCCGGTATCCAGGACTATAGTATTCTGAACGATCTTTTTGACCTGGTAACTAAAGCCCAGGAATAGGATAATTGGATCTTTAGTATTTTACATTATGTTGCATTTTCTTACGTCTCGATTCCGAAAGTTTTAACAATTTCATTTTATGAATTTGTTTCCTTAAGGACAATTAAATGATTTAATTCTGCTTGCTTTCAGTCATTTGTTTCTTTAGGCCCCAATTGTCGGCTCCAATAAAATTGCTCAAAAGCTTCGTAATTCTTACAGGATTGCATAAAAAATATTCATTTTTTTATGGACATTATATCATAATATTCATTAGCTTAGCGGTTGAAATGGGACAATATCTGGTACGATGATATTTTACGTTTCCCGGCAGTTGACAAAGTGGGAGTTTAGCTGCCGGTTTACTTTAGAAACAAACGGTGTCCGATGAAAATATATAAGGTAAAGTTATAAAGGTATTCATTGGATTTTTTTCCGGCTGAAAGTGACTATTCACTTTCAGCCGGTTTTTTTTGTCCATACGGCACGAAATTTTCTATCAGTACCTATTAAACGAAGACGCTCTCGCTGAGTCTAAAAATGGTTAACAGATGGGAAATGGAAGATTCAAATTATAATTCATTAAAGCATCTATATCTCCGTGCGGGCTTCGGCTTATCATCGTGGAATTTAGATAAAGAGAAAGGCAATTCTATTCGGGTTACAGTTCAAAAAATGTTCAAAGAAGCCGCGAATTTTTCTGATCTGCAACTTGACAGAGAGTTGCACTCACCAAAGTATTATGCCGGGGAAATGATGGGCCAGATGACCCAGGAGCAGCGTAAAGAACTTACGAAGCAATCCGTTATAGATGAAAAGGAAATGAACCTCAAATGGATTGAAAAGATGTCAACGGAAAACGGGGCACTTCGGGAGAAAATGACCTTATTCTGGCATGGACATTTTGCCTGTACGGAACCGATCGCACTCTATGCCTTGCTGTTGAACAATACTATCCGGAAAAATGCCCTGGGCAACTTTGGTGACCTGCTTATAGCAGTTGCTAAAGAGCCGGCTATGCTCAGATTCCTGAATAATCAACAGAATAAAAAGCAAAGTCCGAATGAGAATTTTGCCCGTGAAGTGATGGAGTTATTCACCATCGGACGTGGTAACTATACAGAAGATGATATAAAAAATGCCGCAAGGGCGTTTACGGGGTGGACAACCGATGCCGAAGGAAATTTTGTAAAGAGACCGTTTCAACATGACGATGGTACAAAAACGTTTATGGGCCATACCGGAAATTTTGACGGTGAGGATATTATGAAGATTATTCTCAGCCTAAAAGAAACGGCAAATTTTATAGCTGGTAAAGCTTACAAATACTTTGTAAACCAGGAAGATCCCGATCCTGAAATCATTGCAGGTCTCGGTCAAAAATTCTATGATTCCGATTATGATATCAGTGCCCTGATGCGCGAAATATTTCTATCTGAATGGTTTTATGATGCTAAAAATATGGGCAACAGAATTAAGTCACCCATAGAGTTTATAGTAGCATTGAAAAGAGATTTTAAAATTGAATTTGAAAATCCTGAAGTAGAATTAGGGCTCCAGGAAATATTGGGGCAGGTACTGTTTCACCCCCCTAACGTGAGTGGATGGGCAGGTGGTCGCAATTGGATAGACAGCTCTTCTTTGTTATACAGGATGAGGATACCTGAATCCATATTTTACACTTCCGAAATGGATGTATCCATTAAAGGAGATGCAACCGACAACACAATGATGGCCGAGGCGCATAAAAAGGTACTGAAGATGATGAAAAATACAAGTGATCTTGAATATTACAATGAATATTATAAAGATAAAACCCCTGAAGAATTGGTTGATGCGTTAAGCATGGCATTACTTGCGCCCGGTGTTCATGATATCGACAAATCATTAATTGCTGATTTTATCCGGTCTCATAGTAATGATATGGTTCGTTCATGTATCATGCTCATTACGAGTCTCCCTGAGTATCAATTAAGTTAATGAATTAATAGACAGAATCATGAAAAGACGAGATTTTGTAAGATATACGGCCCTTGGTTCTACTGCATTCCTGGTGCCGGGTTTTTTGAAAGGATTTGAAAGACTATCCAGTCCTTATTTGGGGCCGATTGAAAGCGCTTTCGGAGCCTCGGGGAATAAGAAAATTCTTGTTGTGGTACAACTATCCGGGGGTAACGACGGGCTCAATACGGTTGTTCCATATCGGAATGATATATATAATAAGTTGCGACCGGTTATAGGCAAAAAAGAAAATGAAGTGCTTAAACTTAATGATGAACTGGGGCTTAATCCGGGTATGGCTGCTATGAAAGGCCTGTATGATGATGGAAAACTAACGATCATAAATAGTGTTGGATACCCTAATCCTGACAGGTCACATTTCAGGTCAATGGATATATGGCAATCTGCTGGTGAATCGAACCAGTTTGTGAATACCGGTTGGGTTGGCAGGTACCTTGATTCTAACTGTCCCGGTGCACAGAACCCCTACAGTGCCATTGAAGCGGATGGCAGCTTAAGTCTGGCCATGAGGGGTGAGACCAGAACCGGTATCGCCCTTGAGAGTCCTGATGCTTATTTTGCCATGGCAAATGATAAGTATGTAAAAGCCATTACAAAAAAAGGAAGCGAAAACTTATTGAATGGAAGTGTTGACATGCAAAAACAGGATAATCTGCACTATTTATATAAAACACTTGCAGAATCTGGTTCTTCCGCAGATTATATTTACAAAACATCCAGGGTTTACAAATCAACCTTTGAATATCCAAAGGGCGAATTTGGAAAGAATCTGAAAACGATTGCGACACTTATTGTTTCAGGTCTTGATACTACTGTGTATTATATTTCATTAGGAGGGTTTGATACACATGATCAGCAAAATCAAAGACAGGATAAATTGCTGAAGGATTTTTCAGAAGGCATTGGCGTATTTACAGATGATCTGAAAGCAAATAACAGGTTCAATGATGTTGTGATCATGACATTTTCAGAATTTGGGCGCCGCGTTAGCCAGAACGCCAGCAATGGAACAGATCATGGCACAGCAAACAACATGTTTATCATCAATGGTAACCTGAAAAAACCGGGAGTCTATAACGAGGCGCCAGATCTGGTAAATCTTGACAATGGCGATCTTATCTATAAAATTGACTTCAAAGATGTGTATGGAGAAATGTTAGGGAACTGGCTTGGAGCAGACTCTGAGAAAATTCTCTTTAGAAAGGGCCAATCTTTAGGCTTGGTTTGAATTTATTCCCTCAATTCGTAATTCATAATTCGTAATTCGTAATTGATTCACGGTTGTCCGCAAAGTTCGTTCAGAAAATCTTCAGCTTCAGGATCTCCGAGTTCTTTTGCCTTATTTAGGTCTTCGCAGCCTGCGTTAGCATCATCAAGGTTAAACTCAGCCATGGCTCTGTTGAACCACGCATGATAATCCTTGGGCGCTAATTTTACAACCTGGTTATAATCATCGATGGCTTCATGAAACATTTTGAGGTTGAAATACAGGTTTCCACAATCATAATAGGCCTGGAAGTACATGGGATTGATGATGCAAGCCTGCTTATAGTCATCGATAGCACCGTTATAATCCTTATTCTTAACTGACGCGTTAGCCCGGTCATAATAAGCTTCTGCCACTGATGGTTTTAGAGCGATAAATTTTGTAAAACTGTAAATGGCTTCGTCATATTTTTTAAGTTCATAAAAAGCATTGCCCTGGTTAAAATACGCTTCGCCATAATTTGGATCAATGGCAACGGCTTTCGCATAATCCTTAGTTGCTTTATCATAGGCTAATTGGTCAAACTCAGCATTTCCTCTGAAATAATATGGATCCGCTTTGGTGGAATCGAGCCTGATAGCAGCATTAAAATCTACTATTGCGCCTGAATAATCTTTAAGACTGTCTTTTGAATTGCCCTTATTGATATAATCCTGGTAAGTCTGACAAATGGCAAGCTTTGGCGCCATTAAGCTGCCAATCATAAAAAAGGCTGTTAAAAGAAGTTCTGAAAGTTTGGGCTTATTCATAAACACAGGTTTATGCAATCTGTTTTTCATAGACCGACCAAACTTACTAAAAAGAACCATCCCTGCAAAATTATTCATTTATGGCATTTTGCCTGATTCTTTGATATACCATGACTAATGCATAACAATATCTAAAAAGCACAAGCGATTTTAAATCAATGGCTTTTTTTGATTTTTCTTTTTGTTTTATGATGTACTGCTTTTATCAGGGCTGCTTTTTTTTCGCCTTTTATTTCAGATACTTTTTGGGTAGTAGTCGCCGAATTCCCTTTTGTGTGAACGGCAATGTTTTTAGGCGTATTTGTTTTAGAATTGTGCTTCGTATTAGTCGCAAATGCTACAATTTTGCTTTTGTCATTGCTAAATCGCTGTGGCTGTTCATCCCTAAAGTTTTGATGAATGCTTAGTTTACTCTTGTCTATGGTATGGGTCTTAACCGGAGAATTGGGCGCCTGAGCCCTAGATTCAAACGATAACCCCAAAAAACTGGTTATAGCCAAGGTATAACTTAACACCCTGGCGAAGCATTTAGATTTAATAAAGATTGACATTTTTCTTTTCCTTTCAATATGTTACTCCTTTTGACTTCCCAAACTCAAAAAGGATTAATCACGCAACCTTATTTTTCAATAAATCAAGGTTGAAGATGCAAATAAAGGGATTTCTTTAAAACTTGTATCAGAAAAGTTTATTATTTCACAACCCGCCACAGCGAATCTGAAAAATCTGACCCCTTATCCATGAATACCTTAACTTGTTCAAAACCAGTCTGTGATGCCAGTACAGATATTTCTTCCAGAGAATATTTATAAGAGTATTCTGTATGGATTGTTTCATAAGCCTCAAAATGGAAAGCCCTATCGAGTGCCTCTATTGTTACATCCTGGTTTTCGCAACTTACAAGGTAGCTTTTTACGGCGCCATTTGAGGGATTGTAGTTGGCAAAATGCATCCATTTGTCAAGGTCAAAATTGCCTCCGAGTTCGTCGTTAATTCTCCTGAGCAGGTTAATATTGAAAGCAGCTGTAACACCCTTGCTATCACTATAAGCATGAATAATCCGGTTAGGATCTTTTTTGAGATCTATACCTATCAGCAGCATGTCGCCTTCATTAAGCACATCGTGCATTTGTTTCAGAAAAGAGGCAGCGGTTTTCTTTGTAAAGTTTCCGACATTGCTGCCAAGAAATAAAACAAGTTTCTTTTGGTTCTGGGTTTCTTTGATCCATTTTAAGGCATCAAAATACTCGGCTAAAACGGGCAAAGTTTCCAGACCCGGTATGTCTCTGTTCAGGGATTCTTCAAGATCTTCAAGCACATCCCTGTTAATATCAATAGGAATATAACTGAACGAGGCATTGTTCTTATAAAAATGCTCCAATAATACCTTTGTTTTTTTTGCGTCTCCGGCGCCGAGGTCAACCAATTGAAAGCTTTGTCCAATAAAGTGATCCAGGATATCCTGCTTATGGTTCTTTAATATTTCCCACTCACAGTTTGTAAGATAATACTCCTCAAGGTCCATGATCGCCTCAAATATTTTGCTCCCGCGTTCATCATAAAAGTATCGGGAGGAAAGGCTTTTTTTAGGTGCAGACAGTCCTCGCAATACATCCTGGGCAAACTGGTTGTTGCTTTGTCTTTTACCTGTTTCTATTATTTTGGAGGGGATGGTTTCAGTGATCATAATTAGAGTTTTATTTGGCCAGCCTTATCCCGCTGAATTGCCAGCGTTTATCAGCATGAAAAAAATTGCGGTAGGTAGTTCTTATGTGATTCTGAGGGGTTGCGCATGAGCCGCCCCTAAGTACCATCTGGTTGATCATAAATTTCCCGTTATATTCTCCCAAAGCACCTTCTTCCCTTTTATAACCAGGGTAGGGGAAGTATCCGCTATAGGTCCATTCCCAGGCATCGCCAAGGAGCTGAGAACATGTTTCTGAATTATCTCTGACAGGGTAGGGGTGAAGGTTCTCTGACTCCATAAAATTCCCGCTATCGCGGGAAGGTTGGAAATAATTTGCAGCAGTTTCCCATTCCGGTTCTGTTAAAAGCCTGGCCCCGGCCCAGGAAGCAAATGCATCTGCTTCATAAAAACTGATATGTGTTACCGGTTCTGCCCGGTTAACAGGTTTAAGGCCGGATAATGTATAATTCATCCATTCGCCATCTATCTGGTGCCAATAAAGTGGTGCTTGCCATTGCTCAGCCTTTACCTTATCCCATCCTTCGCCAAGCCATAGATTGAATTTTGAATAACCGCCATCATTCATAAATTCAAGGTATTCTCCATTCGTTATCAACCTGTTTGCGATCTTAAAATCATCTAAATAAATATCATGAGCAGGCTTTTCATTATCCCACGCAAATCCTTCTCCTTCAAAGCCCAGGCGGTGCATGCCACCGGGAACAGATAAAAATTCGATGTCTTTTGTTAAGCCTTTTTCAACAATATTTCTATCTGGCAAATAGGCTGGCATCAATGGATTGTTATAAAGGATATACTTAATATCAGTTAGAAGCAATTCCTGGTGTTGTTGCTCATGATTGATGCCGATAACTAAAAATTTCTCGAACTCCTCCATGTCCTTATCCTGTATGACGTTTAAGATGCCAGACATATTGTGATCCACATAAGACCTGTAAGCCATGACATCTTCCACAGTAGGCCGGCTAAGGTTGCCGCGATCTACCCTTAGCACACGTTCTCCAATAGATTCGTAATAGGAATTAAAGATGAAATTGTATTGCGGATGAAAGGGTTTATAGCCGGGATAGAATCTGTTTAAAATGAAAGTCTCAAAAAACCATGTTGTATGCCCGAGATGCCACTTAGGTGGACTCACATCCGCCATGGGCTGCAAAACATAATCTTCCGTTTGAAGTGGTGCACAGATTTTTTCGGTCTGCTTCCGCGTTTCAAGGTATTTTCCAATGTCAACAAGCGATGTTTTTTCTAAAGTTTGAGACATAAATGAGGTGTATTAGGTTCGCAGCTACTTTGATATATACGCTTTATAGGGGCAAAAAGGTTTTAAAATTATGAAAAATTTGTTGAAACATGCAAATTTGATTAACCGCAGAGAACGCAAAGGCTGCGCAAAGAACGTGGAGTAAGCCTTGTGAAATTTCAGATTTAAAACTTTGCGGGCTTTGCGCTACCTCAGCGTACTTTGCGGTTCTGCCTTATTGCCTCTAACTTTGCTGTTAATAATTCAACAAATCTACAACTCAACAACTCAATATTGAACCCTACCCGCAAAGCCTATCTCCAGCTTCACGTATCTGTTTTTCTATGGGGTTTTACTGCCATCCTGGGCAGGTTGATCACCTTGTCACAACTACCATTGGTATGGTACAGGGTGTTGTTTACCTGTGTGGCTTTATGCTTTATTCCCGGTGTGATAAAACAGGTAAAAGAAACGCCCAGGAGGGACATCATGAACCTCGCCGTCATTGGCTGCCTGGTTTGTATACATTGGGTCTGCTTCTATGGCGCCATCAAATATTCAGATGTATCCATTGCCTTAAGTTGCCTGGCTACAACCTCTTTTATGATCTCAATTCTTGAACCCGTTATCAATCGTACCAGGTTCAAATGGTATGAGGTGTCGCTGGGGTTGCTTGTTGTTCCTGGTGTGATCATTATTGCGCATGTTTCGCAACTATATGTTACAGGTATTATTCTCGGTTTGCTGGCGGCTTTCTTTGCAGCTACTTTTACAGTGTTGAATAAGAGAGTTATTCATCTGCATAATCCTATTGGTATGACATTTATAGAAATGCTAAGCGGATTTATCATGCTCTCTATTGTGCTGCCGATATATTTACATTATTTCCCGGATACACTTATGCGTCCGGCTTCGAGTGATTGGATTTATCTATTGATTTTAGCCTTAGGATGTACCACCTTACCATTCATATTGGCACTGCATGCTCTAAGACATTTATCAGCCTTTGCCACAACCTTTATGGTGAACCTGGAACCTGTTTATGGGATCATATTAGCCATTCTCATTTTCCATGAGAATAAAGACCTGGATACCATGTTCTATCTTGGGACAGGGATAATTTTAGCAGCAGTGTTTATACATCCATTGCTGAATAAGAGGTTCGGGGAGAAGTCTGAACTAGGATAAATATTTCTGAATCAGGATTTTCAGGATGTAAGGATTTGGAGGATAGTTATCATATTGCAACATAGCTTTGGTATAAACTTTATCAAACACAAGCATGTTTCCTAAAAATCTTAAAATCTTGTAAATCCTGATTCAGAATTTACCCTTACCTGCAAATCATAATCTTACTCACACTCGAACTATTACCGCTCTCGATGTTTATAAGATACAATCCATCAGGTATTACAGCGCCTTTATTGAGAGGCAGATTGACATCTTCACCAGCCTTGGCAGTATATGGTTTAGAAGTGATCAGTTTCCCGGTCATATCCATCAACCTGATCATGCCTTCACCAGCCTCTTTCATTTGAATATTTACCACGTCCCTTGCAGGGTTTGGATATATTTTGAAGGAATTTGTAGAGGCAGTAGGAATGATACCGGCAAGTGTATCTGAAACATAAAAACTAGCTGTCTGATGTGGTATTGTATCCAAAGTATCATTGCCTTCGACGGCTTTTGAGCCACCCGGCCAAATGATAATAATATTCACATGCCCTTTCTGAAAAAAAGCTCCGCTTAATCTGAATGTATCCTGAACTGTTTCTGATTTTAACCAGCCCATTCCGTTCAAGTAAATGGGATCTGAAAAGGCAGTTTTCTTTTCGTTAACAGAGCCGATGCCCGCATTATAATGAAAATAGTAGGTACCCCCCGGGAATGAGTCATGTTTATATTGCCCATTTGTGATCGGGAAACCGCCATCATTTGTAAGATGGAGGGTAACTGTAGCTAGGTCACCAATTTTAGGAGGATTGTGAGTAAAAGAAACGGTTAAAGGTGTGTCTATGTCGATATAGAACTTTTCCTGCGCCCTTAAGTGAGCAGCTGAACCGTAGATAAAAAGAAGAAGGAGTAGTACTTTTTTCATAGCTTTCTAAAATATATAGGTAAAGGTACGCTTCATTTTTGAAAATTTGCATTAAATTTATCGAAAATCTTACGCATTCAAACATACTGAAAAAACATGGATTCGCTACTCGAGATCATCAAAAACCTGAAGAAAGAAGAGATCAGGAATTTTAAAATATTCTCCAAACGCTTTCACAGACAGGAGGATATAAAAATAACCACCTTGTTTGATCTCATGCGTTCCGGGACTTATGACAACGATGAAAAAGGCATGATTGCAAAGCTTTTTACACAGGATAAAGATGTTTCAAATGCTTATTATAGATTGAAAAATAGGCTTAAAACAGAACTTGAAAAAAGCCTTCTCAATCTCCACCATAATCTGGATGAAAAAATAGAAACGATTAATCTGGTCACTCTTTCGAGCATCTTTTCTTATAAAGGGCAATATGACCTGTCGCTTTACTATTTGAAAAAAGCAGAAAAAACGGCTCTTGCAAACGAGTATTATGACCTTCTGGACTTTATCTATAGCCAGATAATTGAATTGAGCTATAATTACGATTTTGATGAAATAAATCCTCTTGATTATATTGAAAAGAGACAGGAGAATACACGTAAGAACAGCGTTTTCATGGATGCAAATAACGCCATAGCAGCGGTTAGATATAGTTTAAAAAAGTCTAATCTCAGTAGCGCCCAGGACATTGATTTTGAGCTTAAAAAGACGTTAGAAGATTTGAACATTGCCAATGAGATTTACAAGATTCCTTATGTAAAGGTAAAAATCTCTCATTGTATTCGCAGTATCTTGTTTCAGAATAAAGACTTTGCACGTCTCGAAAAATATCTTATCGAATCTTTCAACGATTTTGAGGAGGAAAAAACATTCACAAAAAGTACACATCTTAGCAAAATAACCCAACTTACCTGGATCGTCAATACTTTGATGGTCAATAAAAAATGGAATGATGCTATCGTTTATATCGAAAAGCTATACGAAGAGTTGTACAAATACAATAAGCTATACTATGACAATTTTATATGGACTTATTACCAAAGCTTAATTACAATTTATATTTCTTCAAATCAGGTTGAAAAAGCAATTCAACTTTTAGAACAGATTATAGATGTGCAAGCAACTAAGGGTATGCAATCTTTTTATGAATTTAGCACTCATGGTAACTTAGCACTGTGTTATTACTTCAATAGAAATACTTCAGAAGGCATTAAGATATTATCAAGGCTTTTTTTGAAAGATATTTATCCAAAATTGTCCACCGAAAACCAATTTGCAATTTCAATAGTGGAAATCATTTTGCATTATGAGAATGCTAATCTCGATTATGTTACCTATCGTATCGGTGAAATAAGGAGGCAATTTAAAACATTGTTAAAAGACTCTTTGCACCTAGAAGAAAAGGCATTCCTTAAGATTCTCCTTAACATGTGTAACAAAGCTGACCCGATGCATGATAAGTTATTAATGTCGCAAATGAAAGAGTTTGCAGCAAATGCTTCTAAAGTACAAATAGGTTCAGGGAAATATATTGAATTAGGATTATGGATTGAATCCAAATTAGAGAAGAAGCAATATTACAATTGTTTTTATGAGGCATTGCAGGTGTAGAGGGGATTGCCCTGACCTTAAAGGGAACGTCTGACTCTTTGAGTAAGCTTTTTATCCACATGACTTTAAGTTTAAATTCTTATCAGTACTAAACTATATTTGCAAATTTCCGAGCAAACTATCGTGGATTCCCTTTAGGGTCAGGGCTATGGCTGAGTCATTTTTTCATTCGCACATTTGCATATTTTCCCATTTGCACATTTAATGGTACTTTAGCACCAACCTTTCAAAAAGTGTATTACCATGCAGGAAATGGAAAATGGAATCCTTGCTCCGACCGAAGCCCTTGTTTATCCGCCGGATTATATTGTAAATGAAGCCTATATCGATCGGGAAAATTATGCAAAAATGTATCGTGAATCCATTGAAAACCCTGAAGGTTTCTGGCATAAAATAGCTGAAGAAGAACTGCATTGGTTTGAAAAATGGCATGATACTTTTGAATGGAACTACCCTGATTACAAATGGTTTGTAGGAGGCAAGATCAATATTACGTATAACTGTCTTGACCGGCATATCATTGCTGGTCATATGCATAAAACGGCATATATCTATACCAATGAAGCCGGTGCGGAACAGCGAATAACTTATGGCGAACTTTATGAAAAAGTATGCCGGTTTGCAAATGGTTTGAAAAGTCTTGGCGTAACAGCGGGGGATAGAGTGGCAATCTATATGCCCCTATGTATTGAGCAGATTGTGACCATATTGGGTTGCGCCAGGACAGGTGCGGTACATTCAGTAATTTATGCCGGTTTCAGTGCTGCTGCCTTGCGATTAAGAATTGATGATGCCAAAGCCAAGGTGGTGGTCGCCAGCACTTATACCAAGCGTCGCGGAAAGATCATAGACCTGAAAGCCATTGCTGATGAGGCTTGTAAGGGATTGGAATGTGTAGAACATATTATTATGCACCAGCGCGAAGAATCCATGTTGTTTGATGAACTCGAGATTGATTTTAATGAATTCATTTCTGCTCAATCTCCGGAATGCGAAGCTATACCTCTTGATTCGGAGCATCCTTTATTTATCCTTTATACTTCCGGCACCACGGGTAAACCCAAAGGCGTGGTGCATGCAACAGCTGGCTATAACCTGCATACTCACTATACCACCAAAATGGTTTTTGATCTGAAACCAGGTGATCTCTTTTGGTGTACTGCAGATACCGGGTGGGTAACAGGGCACAGTTATATTGTGTACGGACCACTTTCTAATGGTGCTACTTCACTGATTTATGAAGGCGCACCCGATTACCCGGATCCCGCAAGCTGGTGGAAAGTGATTGAAAAATATAAGGTTACCAAGTTTTATACCGCGCCAACTGCGGTGAGGCTTTTTATGAAATACGGAGAAGAATGGCCCGCAAAACATGATCTGTCGTCCTTAAAAATTATCGGTAGCGTCGGCGAACCCATCAATCCTGAAGCATGGCATTGGTACCATAAAAATATCGGCAAGAACAATTGTGCGGTAGTAGATACCTGGTGGCAGACAGAAACAGGAGGACACATGATCGTGACTTTGCCATCAATGCCACAGAAACCCGGTAGGGCAGGTCTGCCCTTTTTTGGGGTAGAGGCTGTGGTTGTGAATAGACATGGAACACCGGTACCTCCTCATACGGTAGGGTTATTAATAATTAAAAAGCCATGGCCATCGGCACTCAGAACCTGTTTTGGAGAACCGGAACGTTTTAACAAGTATTGGAATGAAATAGAAGGGGTTTATTTTGCAGGAGATCTTGCTACGATGGATGAAGACGGTTATATCATGATCCTTGGCCGGTCTGATGATGTGCTCAATGTTTCCGGCCACAGGATAGGTACCGCAGAAGTGGAGAGCGCCCTGGTATCTCACCATTCCGTAGCGGAAGCGGCAGTGATTGGGAAGCCCCATGAGGTAAAAGGCCAAAGCATCAAGGCTTTTGTGATTTTGAAACAGGGTATTGAAAAAACGGAAGACCTTAAAGCCCATATCCGCCACCAGGTAAAACACGAATTGGGAGCCATTGGGGTGCCTGACGAAATGGAATTCGTAGACAAACTACCCAAAACAAGAAGCGGCAAAATCATGCGCCGGGTCCTCAAAGCCAAAGAAATGGGGACCGAAGCGGGGGATACGAGCACGCTGGAGGATTAATTGTAGAGACGCAATGCTTGCATCTCAGCCAGGGAGGATTCGATTGTAGAGACGCAATGATTGCGTCTCAGTCAGAGAGGATTCAATGTAGAGACGCAATGATTGCGTCTCAGCCAGGGAGGATTCAATGTAGAGACACAATGATTGCATCTTATTTTAGAGAATTTGTATGCATGGAGACGCATGCATGCGTTTTTTCGTAGAAAATTTATATGCAGGGAGACGCAATCATTGCGTCTCTACGTTCCAACTGAATTAAATTAGCGTAGGTTTTGTTAAGTAGGTATCTTTGCACAACTTGTTCCGATTAATAGGGCCGGGTATCACAAACAAATCAATGTCAACAATAACATTCACGAACCAAAAGAACCTGTTTTTCAGGTCTTTAAAAGAAAAAGTAGATAATTATTTTACCAGCAATAAATTAAGCAAATCCGGCGACAGGAGACTTTTCATTAAGGGATCCATATTGATTGGTTCAGCCATGATCATTTATGGGACACTTGTTTTCTTTACGCCTATGATATGGGTAAGTATCATTTTATGCGCCCTTTTGGGTTTCAACCTGGCTTGTATAGGCTTCAATGTGATGCACGAAGGTGGCCACCAGAGTTTTTCCAAACATACATGGCTTAACAAGACCAGCGCCTATTTCCTGAATGTGATGGGCGGCAATACCTATTACTGGAAAATAAAACACAATATCAGCCACCATACCTATACAAATATGGAAGGCCTTGACTCTGATATTAATATCGAGCCATTCATGCGTATCCATCCTGAGCAGCCAAAGCGCTGGATACACAGGTTTCAGCATATCTATTTCGTGATCTTTTACAGTCTATCCTATTTCAGCTGGATATTTATGGATGACTTCATTAAATATTTCTCAGGGAAGATCTCTTCAGGATATGAAAACCAGAAACTCAGTTTCAAAGAGCATTTTATTTTCTGGATGACAAAGGCTTTTTACTTAATGGTATATGTGGTTCTTCCTATTTTGATGGTAGGATTTCTGAAGGCACTTATAGGATATTTGATATTAGGCATAGTTTGCGGACTGGCTATCGCCATTGTGTTCCAATTGGCACATGTGGTTAATGAAACAGATTTCCCGCTTGCGCCTGATGAAGCAACCGGTAAAATTGATCAGCAATGGGCTATTCACCAGGTAAATACAACATCTAATTTTGCAACCAAAAGCAAGGTATTGTCATGGTTATTGGGTGGTTTGAATTTCCAGGTAGAGCACCATTTGTTTCCTAAGATCAGCCATATCCATTATGCCAAGATCAACCAGTTTGTAAAGGAAACCTGCCTCGAGTATGGAATCAATTACCACGAGCATAAAACAATGCTTCAAGCAGTCCATTCCCACGTAAAGTATATCAGGAAAATGGGTAAGCCGGCGAAAGCAATGTGATAATATGCTGATGTGTTAATGTTTCAAAACACAGATTAAAGCACGTTACTTTCAGGGCACAAGGCTGTAAAAGGCATTATCCATAAAACGGTCTTTAAAATAAAGCGCATCTTTTAGATGTGCATTATTTTTGATAGCCAGATTCTTCCATTGTCCTTTGTATATGGGATGCCTTGATCTTATCCTTATTCTCTAAATGTGTGAATTCTGCAACTTATTCCCCAAGTTGTGTAACAGCCACCCTCTCGGTTGTATCCACCTTTGCAGTGCAATCTGATAATCAAATAAATCGACGAGATTGCTTAAATACATTTTTATGAAAAAAATTGCTGCAATCATTTCAATCACCTTTTGCCTCGTATTCTTTGTAAGAACAAATTCAATTGCGCAGGTAGGTGTAGAAATCCAGGTCGCTCCACCTGAAATACCTGATTATGATCAACCTGAATGCCCCGCTGATGGGTATTTATGGACGCCGGGTTATTGGGGTTATGGATCTTACGGATACTATTGGGTACCAGGTTTATGGGTACGCCCTGCACGCGTAGGCTACCTATGGACTCCGGGTTACTGGGGTTATGGAGGAGGTTATTATAGATGGAATGGCGGATATTGGGGTTCCCATGTTGGCTTTTACGGTGGCGTAAATTATGGTTTTGGCTACGGCGGAGAAGGATACGGAGGCGGCAGATGGGATCACGGTCATTTCAGGTATAACACTGCTGTTTCTCATGTTAACAGCCGTAATGTACATAATACTTATGCAGACAGGTCAGTATCTGGTGGTCATGGCGGTCGCTCCAGTTTTAACGGACCAGGAGGCACATCATCCAAGCCTAATGCAAGAGAGCAGGCAGCAGGAAGAGATCACCATGCTGGCCAAACACGTTCACAGCAATCGCATCAGGCTGCTGCCGGCAAAAACACGAACAACAGGGCTTCGGTGAATAAAGGTCATCCTGCATCCCGTTCTGCTAATAAGGCATCGCCGCAGCATTCTACATCCCGCCCTGCAAATAAAGCAGCACAGCATACAGCAAATACAAGTCATGCAAATCACAATGCTGGTTCGCAACATCCGCAACAGTCTCACCAACAACCACAAAGAACGCAACAGCATCAATCACCACAAAGAGCGCAACAGCATACTCAACAACGTCAGCCACAGCAAAGAGCACAGTCTCAGCAGCATCAACAGCAGCAAAGGGCCCAACCCCAGCATCAACAGCAACAAAGAGTGCAACCACAACAGCATCAACAACAGCAAAGATCACAGCAACCCCAGCATCAACAACAGCAGAGAGCCCAGCCACAACAGCAAAGGGGTGCACCTGCTCAACATGAAAACGGCGGTGGTCATAATGAAAGACGTTAAATAGAACTTAATTCGTTAACATTTAAATTAATATATGAAAAACACAAACAAGATCAGGCTAGCTGCATCCATTGCCTTAGCAGCATTATTAGGAGCTTGTAGCCAACAAACTACATCAATCCAACATGTCAATAAATTGGATAATGCCCAGTACCTGACAAATGTAAAAGTATCGCCAGTTGTAAAAGAATGTGAAATTCCTTCGCAAATGGTTTTGAATCAAAAAGAAGCTGAAGCCGTACCGGTTATCACTCCTGTTTACAGAGCCACTGAATTACAGGTAGCTCCGGTCAAGAAAGCAGTGAATCATGGATTGGTTGAAACATTTACAAAAAAAGCAGAAAAGGTAATTCTGAAACAAACTGCTGCTGTGAGACACCTGGGCACGAATCATGCTATTGCATCGACATCCTCACCCAAAGACGGTGGAGGCTTATTGGGCCTTGCGATAACATGTTTAATTGTAGGAATCGTTCTGTTTTTTCTTGGTTTTGCATCGCTTGGCGCTTTATTCTGGACCATTGGCATTATAGTCCTGGTCGTTGCCATCATATTCTTTATTCTTTGGCTAGTAGGCAGGGCAGTATCCAACTAATTTATAATTCATAAACATCTTTTAATTAGTCGTTTAAAGAAATATACTTTAGTAGCAGGTATTTAAACTAAAATCCAATTCTTATTCTTTTAGAGGCGCTATGTGAAAAACACATGGCGCCTTTTTTATGTCCATGCTGGGCGAAATTTTGAATTTATGCCAACCGGGAAATTTCGTTAGATCAATTGTTGCTCGTTTTCTATTATTCACACCCCTCCTTTATCAACCCAAAATCATTCAAATTTCTTATATTTGAGGCCTCAGATAAGCTAAAATCACAGATTATCCACACAGCGGTGTGGATAAATAAAGTGGGGTGTTGTGGAGGATTGTGGAGATAAGTGTTAATTTAGCACTGTATTTCTACAACATGACAAGATTTATAGGCGAATATGATTGCAGGCTCGACAACAAAGGAAGAGTTATACTGCCCGCCTTACTCAAAAAACAAATCCCAAAAGAAGCTGACAACCAGTTTGTTGTAAACAGAGGTTTTGAGAAGTACCTCGTCATGTATCCTAAGAACGAATGGGATATTATTACCGATGAGATCAATAAACTCAATCAATACGTCAAGGAAAACCGTGATTTCATCCGGTATTTTTACCGTGGCGCCACAGAGTTAACGCTTGATAGTGCAGCACGTCTTTTGCCCCCGAAACGCCTTTTGGAATACGCCGGAATAGGGCAGGACGTTGTGCTTTTTGCACATACCAACAAAATTGAAATATGGTCTGCAGAATCATACAATAATATCCTCGCCAACGAGCCAAATGATTTTGCCGCTCTTGCAGAAAAAGTAATGGTTAAAAATAATGATGCGGCAAATGGAAACTGATTATCATATTCCTGTTTTGCTGGCAGAATCCATTGACGGACTCGCCATTAACCCAAAGGGTATTTACGTGGACGCGACATTTGGTGGGGGCGGACATAGTAGGGCAATTCTCGAAAAATTAACGACAGGTAAATTGATTGGCTTTGACCGTGATACAGATGCGCAATCGAATATCCCTGACAATAAGAATTTTACATTAGTACCACATGACTATGCCCATATGGCAAATTACCTCAGGCATATGGAATTGGATAGTGTAGATGGCATATTGGCCGACCTCGGAATTTCTTCACACCAGGTAGATACTGCAGAAAGAGGTTTTTCATTCAGGTATGATGCGCCTTTGGATATGCGTATGGATCAGCAGATCTCTAAGACGGCTGCAGATATTCTGAACAGTGAGAGTGAAATAGAACTTCAAAAGATATTTTCGGAATACGGAGAAATCAAAAACTCACGCACTCTTGCCAGGGCTATTGTCGCCACACGAAGAATTGAACCACTAAAAACAACTGGCCAGTTAATGAAGATTGCGGAAAGTATAATTCCACAACGTGAAAACCTGAAGAAATACGCTGCACCTGTTTTCCAGGCGTTGCGGATTGCGGTCAATGATGAATTGAATGCCCTGAAATCATTTTTAGAGCAGGCATTTAGAATGTTAAAAGTAGGTGGTCGCCTTGTTGTCATCACCTACCATTCCTTAGAAGACAGGA
>Ga0206979_1029_pt1 | contig 25981 bp, 24 predicted proteins | sample Alteio_BWMinCont_19_FD_153463 | JGI IMG/M metagenome (GOLD analysis project Ga0206979, IMG submission 153463) | Enriched cells from forest soil in Barre Woods Harvard Forest LTER site, Petersham, Massachusetts, United States -... | ecosystem: Environmental > Terrestrial > Soil > Temperate forest >... | reverse complement strand
GAGTTCTTTTTTTGTGATGCTATAAGCTTTTGAGTATAAGGAAATAAGCTGGGCATTATCATACAACATCTTTTCAAAATGCGGAATCTTCCATTCTGCATCGGTTGCATACCTGGCAAAACCTCCACCGAGTTGATCATAGATACCTCCATTAGCCATTTTATCGAGGGTGGTCATAGATTGATTCAGTGCCTCCTCGTTTTTGGTTGCGTATTGAAACCGAAGGGTAAATTGCCAGTTATCAGGCATAGGGAATTTTGGCGCTCTTCCTCTTCCTCCATTTTTTTTATCGAACTGACTGCTGAAAACTGAATACGCCTCATGAAGATCGTCCATCGAAAATGGGTTCTCTTCTTGAGGCTGACTGATAACTGACAGTGACTTAATGCCTTCTACAAGCTTGCCTGCGTATTCTATGTATTTATCGGGCTGGGTTTTATACCCTACTGCAATTTCATTAAGCAAACCCATCCAGGATGTTTTTGGGAAATAAGTACCTGCATAAACGGGTCTTCCATCGGGCAATGCTACCGCATTTAATGGCCAGCCGCCTCGTCCGATCATGAGTTGCGCCGCATCCATGAAAAATTGGTCAATATCCGGCCGTTCTTCCCTATCTACTTTAATACAGATGAAATTCTTATTCATTAACCTCGCAACCTGTTCATCTTCAAAGCTCTCATGCTCCATAACATGGCACCAGTGACAGGCGCTATAGCCAATACTTACGATAACAAGTTTATTTTCAGTAACTGCCGATTGAAATGCCTGCTCGCTCCAGGGTTGCCAATTTACAGGATTGTGTGCGTGTTGAAGTAGATAAGGGCTGGTTTCGTTGATTAGGGCGTTAGGCACTTGAAATTAACTATTAAAAGATTGAAAAAATAAAAGATTGGCTTGCGCCTGACTCCTAACCCCCTGATACCTGATTAATGCCCAAGAATATGGCCCATCATTTCTTTGACATGTGGCCCGAGGAAAAAATAGCAGCCGCAAATGGTAAATGAATAAAAAGCAAAGGAGCAGAGCATGTACAGACTCACTTTCCACTTGTTTTTAATAAGCCTCATAGCAAGAAATGTACCTATGGGTACTTGTAGAATAATTGGGGTTAAAAGTGCAATGCCGGCAAGCCCATAGGTAGACTTGAGTTTGGCAATAAAACGTATCCTTTTGGAAAATTTAACGTGAGTGGGTTTCTTAATTTTAAAGAGTTTGTTGAAAAAATTAAGGATTTTAAGATCAAGTGTAGCAAAAAGATAAACACCTAACATGCCACCTGATATGGTAAGGATAACGCAAGGCCAGAAGCCAAAATTACCTACCGCTGCGGCAAAAGCTATGCCAGCGAGAAATTTCAATCCGCTGAATATCAATACAATGATGCCGTAAAATATTTTTAATACCACCATCTGTTGTTATTAAATGCCCCTATTGTCCCTAACCTTCTGAACCTTTCATTAAATCGTAAAGTTCGATATAATTTTTCAAATATAACATTACTTACCAAACGTGCGCAATAGCTTGTTTATTTTTGAAACATTAAGATAAGGAATAGGCTCAGCCCCAAACCTGCGGTTAAAAGCTTCCACAGGCTCAATCATTGAACCAAGAAAATCAAACTTTAGATGCCCAGATGCGGCCCTTAAAACCGCATTATGAACCAGTAATGATAAGCCATCAGTTTTACTGTGCGATTTGGCCATGGCATGAATCAATGCGTAAACAGTATGATTGTCTTTTAAATAGATAGATGAAGCAACCTTTTCTTCATTTTGGTTCACCGCAGTTAATGAAAAGCTATTTCCGTTATTTAAACCAGTTTTGATCACCTGGTCAAGTAATTGATAGTATCCCTGGTCGTAAATCATTTTCCCTGATTTTCTATTTTCTTCAAGTATGTAAATGAGCGCCGAAGCTGAATCATCCTCAAAAATTTTAATTTCATTTTTCTGTGCGGTTCGGATACTGCTTTTTAATTGAGACGAATAGTCATCAAAAATATTTGATTCACTTTTTCCTCTTGCATCTAAAACATAGGTATATGACGACTTTAGTGAATAAGATTTCCAGTAAAAGGGGAGGGGATAGTCAAATTCAGGATGAAAATTGTAGTTTAAATTTGCGAGGCCCTTTGGAATACAATCAATTATAGCAGCAACAATATCTTTTTTGAATGAATATTCTTTGTTCTTGTTTGCATAATTCCTGTTAACGAAAGCAATGCCCCAGTATTTTGCAAGAATGGGTTGTAGGGCATAACTTAATCCCCATTTATTTTTAATGAGTATGGGCATAACAGCCACTAGCTCATTATCTTCAAACACTTCAATTCCGCTCCATTCATTTGCCAGGATCGTGTTAAGATAGTCCGATTTCATAAAAACAGAGCCTTGCTTTGATTCTGATACCAGCCGGTCCCAGTTTATTTTATCTATATCCCTGCAATGAGTAAGCCTTGCCTTCAATTTATTGTTTTTTTGTCCGAAAGATACATCATTGTCTCTTCAAAAACCATTTTCCATCCTTTCCATTCTGCTTTTTCACTTAAAGAATTATTATGAAAAAGTATGGTAAATAAGCCATTGAATTCAAAGGTGATATCAATCATTTTTTTAATCTCCATGATTGCTTTTTCAGGTGTCAGGTGCATATACTGTTGCAGGCTTCTGTCCATTACCATTGTTGGATAAAGCGTAAGATCAGTTTCTACATTTTGCACCAGATCGAACCAGGTATATGGCATCGAAATAAAGGTTTTAAACCCCGTATCATGTATAGGGCATAAAGTATAGTCACTTTTGATACCGGATCGTTCGATGTTATGGAAGGTTTCAGGAAGCCGGTATTTTAAAAAGTGCATGCGTGAAGAAATAACGGGTTTGCCTGTAATTGATTCAAGTTCAGCTTTTTCAAAGCGAATTAAATCAGCATCCATAAAACTTTTATAAGAAGGATGGATACCGGTCTCAATCCCAGTATCAGCTATTTTTTTAATCAGATTTCTATAGGCTTTGTTTTGGAATGTGTGTCTTCCATCGTGTGGGCTTTTACGGTTTATCAGAAAGAAAAAAATGAGGTTATCATTCGGTACTTTATCTATGATATAATCATACACATCATAAGGATCTTTGCCCCCTCTAAGAGTTTGTATTTGTTTGACTAAAGCCCCCATTTTTAACTTTAGGATATTTTTTATGAGGGAGCCTGCAGTCAGTATAAATCCCTTGTTTTCATACAAATATGGCGAATCAATATCGAAGCTGATCTTATAATTGAATTGACGTTTTTTTCTTTGTATACCGGGATATTTTAATTTCAGTTTTTCAAAAAGAAAATTGGCATAGATATCTACAAGGGGCTCACTGTGTAACGCATCTTTATAAAAAATACTGGATTTTTCATCATAACGGCCATGCAAATCAAATGACAGAGAATGGTAGTATTCGTATTGTGTAAGAAGATAAAATGCACTTGAAAATAAATCAAAATCGATGGCATAATCGCCTGATTTCATGCTGCTAAACCGGAGCTTATAGAAATCACTTTTTTCAAGTACAATTTCATGCCTCCTTATATTGTCCTCAAATAATAAACCTTCATTCGGAATAGAAATCATTGCAGGCATTGACATCCCGTAAAATAAAACAGCATTTTCATTGCTCTCAGATTTCGGAATGTCAAACTTTTCCGAAACTATAACAATTGAGTATTCGATTTCAAGAATTACCCCAAACAGAATTTTTGTAATATACTGCAGCCTTGGGCTATCCTTTATACTGTAAATCAGTAACAAATCTAATATTTGAGGAATTTTTTAGAGGCATAATGGCCATTTGCGTAGGCCACCATAATGTAAAACCCATTCCTTAGGGTAGATGTCAGATCAAGGGTTTCGGTATCATCGGCGATGGTTTCAAAAAAGCGGGTATAATGTACCCGTCCGTATTCATCATAAATAAAGACATATGCATCTTCCTGCTGCTTGAGGTAAATCCGGTAATTTATCTCCCCGGCGCATGGGTTCGGGTATAGGTGCTGAATGGTTACTTCCTCACAGGTGCGGGGGGTGTAGTTTAACAAATGGGCCTGGTTGAACAGGCAAAAATTAGCATATGTATGCTGATCACAGCCACACACCGGGTCCCACATGGTATCTTGCTGGTAACTGCAGGTAACTATGGTATTATTCAGTGTATCCTTGCATGCATTAAACTGTGCCAAAAGTTTTGTTTGCACGCCAAAAAAGAGGATGATAAAACAGAATGTGAGGGATATGCGTTTAGGGTTCAATTTCACGGTATAGCAGTCTTTCCACAAAGTTGCTTAATTATACCTTAATTTAACTCATATTTGCAGTTTTTGTTGCATAATATATAAAAATATGGGGCTTTTCTCAAAAGTTTTCGGGAAATCAGGCACAGGGCCAATTCAAAATGAAGGCTTTATTAAAACCGATATGCACTCCCACCTTTTGCCCGGAATAGACGATGGGGTCAAAAATTTTGCAGAATCTTTAGAAATCATTCGTACCATGCATGCCATGGGATATAATAAGTTCATTACTACGCCGCATATTATGGCAGATTTCTACCGTAATTCACCTGAAGAGATCAGAGCTCTTTGTGATGAGTTGCGATTTGAATTGAAAAAAAATAATATTGACGTAGAAGTTGATTGTGCCGCGGAATATTACCTGGACGACCATTTTGAAGAAGAGCTAAAGGCAGGAAATCTGATGTCGTTCGGGGACAAATATGTATTGGTAGAAACATCCTATCTGAACCCAGCAAATAACTTCTTCGAGGTTTTATTCAACCTCAGGATGGGTGGTTATCAACCTGTTCTGGCACATCCTGAACGTTACGTATTTATGTATGACGATTTTGAGATTTACAAAGATATCTTTGCGAGGGATGTATATTTTGCACTTAACCTTGCTTCATTTGTGGGGTATTATTCAAAGGAATCAAAAAAAATAGCGGAGTGGCTTGTCAAAGAAAAAATGGTACATTTAATAGGGTCTGATGTCCACCATGTGAGGCATTTACCTCACTTTAAAAATGCCATTAATACTGCGGCCTATAAGCAGTGCGAAAATTTGAATTTAAAGAACAACAGTCTTTAATTAAAAAAACTTACCAAGTACCTTCTCCTTTAGGAGAAGGATTAAGGATGAGGCAATTATTGATGTATATTCATTTTATTAAACCGGTTTGGGGGTGGATCTTCGCTTTTGCAATAATCATTGTATTAATCCCTTTCCTGGTGATAATTAGCATCACACTTGCGATAAAAAATCATGGTAAGGTCTTTTTTTTTCAAAAACGCCCGGGGCTTGACGAGAAACCTTTTTTACTTCTGAAATTCAAGACGCTGCTTGATACCAAAGATAAAGATGGCATGCTTTTACAGGATTATAAACGTCAATTTGCTTTCGGATCTTTTCTAAGACATTATCATCTCGATGAGCTTCCCCAGTTTATTAATATCCTGAAAGGAGATCTTAATTTTATCGGACCAAGGCCTCTTTTGGTTGAATACCTGCCATATTACAGTCCGATTCAAAAACTCAGACATAAAATTCGACCGGGAATTATCGGCCTCTCACAGGTTATGGGTGGCAATAAGCTTAATTGGCCGCAACGCCTCAGGTTGGACGTGTTTTATATGAAGCATCAATCATTTGGCCTTGATCTATTGATAGTTTGGCTGACGATTAAATACTTCTTTCAAAAGAAACTGAATCCTGACGAGGATTCAATTTTTAGTGGAGAATCTTTTGTGGATTACCTGGGGAAGAATTAAGAATTAAGAATTAAGAATTACTAATTACTAATTACTAATTACTAATTACGAATTACGAATTACGAATTACGAATTACGAATTACGAATTGATTAATAATAAGCAAATTAGTTCCATATAATTATCATGCGCTAACCATTGGCATATTACCGCATTAGCACATCACCTTAATTCCGCCTTCTTCATTCCTAGCCTCATCAACAATAATCCACTGAGCGCTGTACAAAACAAAATAGCAGCCTGTTTATAGTCCCCGAAGATAATGCTGCCAATCAAAAAGAGCAAAGAGTAGGTCATCAAAATAGCGCTGAACCAGGATAAAACCAGGTAAGGAATAGTCGATTTTTTATGAGGGATATTTAATAGCAATCTTATTGGTTTCCAGTTGCCTTGCGGTTGAATTCGTTCGTAGAATTTTTTAAGGACTTCGGGTGATTCTGGTTTTGTAAGATAGGTCATAGCAATCCAACAAACAGTTGTTATGGCTACAGTGATTAAAAAGCTATTTGGAAAAACAATCGAGGTCATTGTTTTAAGGCATCCATAAACGATAAAGGGGACTATTGTGGCTGTTATTTCGCTCCAGACATTTATGCGCCACCAGTACCATCTCAAAATCAAAACCAATCCAAGTCCTGCACCACATTCTATTACAAAAATCCAGACTCCTGAAATTGAACCAATCTGGGTATAGGCAAACAACGCAATGAGCATGACCACAATGGTAAAGATCCGACTCATTAAAACATAATGTTTTTGGGCTTTAGCTTCACTTGTAAAAGTTTCGTCTTTTCTGATAAAGCGTTTGTAAAGGTCATTGATAAAATAACTTGTACTCCAGTTGAGCTGAGAAGCTATGCTGCTCATATATGCGGCAAGAAAAGTAACCAGGAGCAATCCTTTTAGCCCTGGGGGCAGAAAATCCCGCATGGCCATCACGTAGCCGAGTTTTTTATCATCCACGCCAAGAGTAGGGTAGAGGACAATAGTTGACAACCCTACCAATATCCATGGCCAGGGACGTATACAATAGTGTGCTACCTGGAAGAACAATGTAGCCCAAAGCGAATTCTTTTCATCTTTGGCGCTCATCATTCTTTGCGCCACGTATCCGCCTCCTCCAGGCTCTGCTCCAGGATACCATGAAGCCCACCACTGCACGCCTACAAAAGCGAAGAATGCCGCCACACTTAAAGACAATCTCCCCAATGTTCCGGAATCACCATTGAAGGTAATTTTAGGCAGGAATTGAAGACTTTCTGCAGGTAGTTTAGCCTGTAGGCCGGCGATTCCACCAACCTGGGGCGAATTAACTACAACAACAGCCAAAACAATCACACCTGTCATGGCAATGGAAAACTGGATAAAGTCATTAATGGCAACACCCCATAATCCTGAGATAGAAGCATATATTGCCGTAAAGATCATGGCTCCAGCCACATAATAAATGAGATGATCTACGGGAATATCAAAAAATACATGAAGGATGCTCGCCAAAGCCACATTGATCCAGCCCATGATGATTGAATTCATAAAAACCCCCAGATACACTGCTTTAAACCCTCTTAAAAAAGCAGCTGGTTTGCCCCCATATCGGATTTCTACAAACTCCACATCTGTAGTAATATTTGCCCGGCGCCAGTATCGCGCAAAGAAAAATACGGTAAGCATACCACCGATAAGCATATTCCACCATAGCCAGTTACCGGCAATGCCGTTTTTGTTTACGATTTCAGTGACTGCAAGGGGGGTATCCGCTGCGAATGTGGTAGCTACCATGCTGAATCCTGCTATATACCAGGGTAGTTTTCTACCACTTAAAAAGAATTCTCCGAGACTTTCACCTGCCCGTGAAGAATATCGGATGGATACAAATATGATGACCAGAAAGAATGCCCCTATAAACGCAAAGTCTAAATAATTGAGAGGCATATTGGTAAAGGTGAGGGGCTCAATAGTAAATGACATTTTTTGTTTTTCGTTAAGTTTGATGATGCGTTCTGAGGCGAATATAGAAAATTTTGGTCACCCCCATAGATTTTTACAGGTTCAAATAGAAACGACAATGAACCTAAATATTACTCACCCTGAAAGTTTAGGTTGCAGATTAATTGTGTTTTTAATCAGGGTTTATTAAACTTTTTGATAATCAATTAAATACAAGAATAAAAATGTGCTAAATGCGCCAATAGATAGGTATGGGAGGGCTTATTTGCGCAAATAAAAAAAGTTAAATAATCTAAAGTTAATCTGGCTGCTTTAAATTTTTAGTAGTTTTGAGGCAATTGGGGTTCAAATAATAAATAATTCATACATGCCTGTTTTGGGTACTTTGGAGTGCTATATCCCAAAATGTGCCACAGACTGACATGAAATAATACGTGAAACAAAACCTTTATAATTAATAACTTAATGCTAATTAAAACAAACACATTACTAAAAAAACTGTCGGTTATCCTTGCTATGGTAGCCATATCATACCAGGCTTACGCAACCACCAATAATTTTACAAATGGTTCTTCTCACAATGGAAATAATAACTGGAGTACGGCTACTAACTGGAGTCTCTCACATGTACCACTGTCAGGGGAGGATGTAACTCTTGATGGGACACAACCCTGGGGATTTATCAATCTTGATAACACTGGCCTGGTTTGTAACAACCTGACAATTAGCAACGGGGGTCAATTGTTGGGTAATGGATCAAGCGTGCTTACTGTTTCAGGGAGTTTAACAGATGGCAACAGCAATGGAGCGATTATACCGGACGTCCTTACTATTACAGGAAATTTTGCTATCGGCATTATGTTTGACGACTTCAGTAACAGCGGCATTGGTTCTACTGTTACTGTGGCAGGTAATATCACTGTAGAGACTACAAATTGGAGCCTGCGTAATGGGAGTACATTCATATTGAATGGTACTACCCAATCTTTTGCTGCCAGCAACAAGACCCCTGTCTTTGACAACCTTATCATTGCTAGTGGGGTGACCACTTTTTCCACGGCTGGTACAGGAAACTCTAGTGCCATTAACGTTGATGTTACCCTTACAGTGAGTACCGGTGCAGAGCTCATACCATCAGGGGATTTAGTGGAAATTTCAAATGCTAACAATGGAGGTACCATAACGGGTGGAGGTACCCTTGATATTCTACATGCAAGTGGTTTTTTTGATGACATGGGAGAGACCTATATAAAGTTTGGGACATACGATCTAGGCAATATGACCCTGAAGTACATTAGCGGCTCTAGCAGTGGGTTTGCCCAGATTATTTGGGGCAGCGATGCATTCAGTGAATCTGGAGGTGAAGTTGGGAACTATAGCGCCGGCAGTATTAATATTGACAATACTGAAGGTGTTAACCTTGACGACATAACTATCGATGGAAACCTTGTACTAACTGCAGGCAACTGCACCCCTTTCTCTGGAGTTACGATAAATATAGGCGGCAATATTACCGGGACAGGGTCTAATTATGTGAACAATGGTGAAACAGTTATCCTGAACGGAAGTAGCGCCCAACAGATACAAACCCCTGTTACTTTTAATAATCTCACTGTGGGTAATACCGGTGGCGTCACCGATTTTGGTTCAACAATTGCAGGAACCCTTACTTTAACAACCGGGGTCATTACAGAACATGCATCTGATGTGCTTAATTTTTCATCCATTGCCCCATATTCAGGAGGAAGTAACAGCAGCTATGTGGATGCCCCGGTAACAAATAATTCACTTTCAGCTACCAATACTTCTTTTGTTTTCCCTACAGGCAATGCAGGTATTTATGAACCGATTGGCGTAAGTGGCATTGGCTCTATCACTACATTTAAGGCCCAGTACACAAGAGCTGTACATACAGCAAGTACAACAGGAATTGGCGGCTCTGCAAAAGCAAGTATAGAATATTGGACACTGACCCAGACTGGATCATCGTCTGCGGATGTGACGCTGATCTGGGAAGATGGTACCTATGCCGGGATTACCAACCTGTCTGACCTTAGGATTTACAATGACCACAGCAGCGGCACATGGAGCGACCTTGGACAGAGTTCCAATACGGGCACAACCAGTGCAGGTTCTATAACTGTAAATACTGTGCCATCTGCTGATTTTGGCAGCGGTGGCTTTTTTACATTTGGGGATAATAATGGTGTAAATCCTCTTCCTGTTTCACTTCTCTCTTTCTCAGCACAATACCAGGACAATCACGTAAACCTCAACTGGGGAACAGCTTCTGAACAAAATAATGATTATTTTGGTGTTGAACGCTCAACTGATGCTGCCAATTGGACAAATATTGGCCAGGTAGAAGGGCATGGAACAACTAATATTACCAATAACTATAGCGATATAGATAACCTGGCAGGCATTGTGCCATCTGGTAATATTTATTACAGGTTGAAACAAGTTGATTTCAACGGGGATTTTACATATTCCATGGTAAGGTCTGTTACCATTAATAATCCAGTTCCGGTAGTTTCTACTTATCCAAATCCTGCGAATTCAATCCTGAATGTGAACTGGACAAGTAATTCAGATAACAATGTCGTCCTGAAATTAATGAATTCATCAGGGGTAAATGTATATGAGCAAAACGTATCCGGCAAGGGTGTTATGCAAAAGCAAATTGACATGAGTGCCTTACCAACAGGTTTATATTTCGTACAACTTATTGGCTGTCCTGATATCGGAGTGGTAAATCAGTCTATAGTCAAGCAATAAGCATTCAAGATTTTGTTCAATTCTATTAAAGGCGCTCCTGAAAAGGGCGCCTTTTTTGTTGAATTACAATATATAGATAATCAAAGTATTACATTGGAGATATATCGGATAACCATCTTGATTTTTTTGATCGGGTTGAACAGATTTTAAATTTAGACGTTTCTAATAAGTATCGTAGTTTAAAAATCCATCTTAAAATATTTTTATGACTTAACAAAAACTAAATTTTAACCCTTATGAAAACCAACCAAAATTTTTACAAATGGCACACAGTGCCGATAATGTTTTTCTTTGCTTTTGCTTGTATTTACGGTGTAAATGCTCAAACTAATTGGACAGGCGCTGTAAGTACCGCCTGGAGTAATACCCTAAATTGGGATAACGGTGTTCCAACATCATCTGTGGATGCCACAATTGATCCTTCCAATTATCTGGCATTGCACCTTAATCCAACTTTGGATAATACAGGGTTGGCTGCACAAAGCCTTACCATTAACGGAGCAGCTGTATTGAGTGGTGCATCAAGCACTAATCTCACAGTTTCAGGAATTGTAACAGGTACGGGAACGCTGACAGCAAATGCAAGTACAATAACCATAAGTGGTGATATGGTTATCAGTGTTTTTAATGCGGGTACCTCAACAGTTATCCTCAATGGTTCAGGTACGCAAAGCATTGATGCTTATACTTTTCACAATCTTGAAGTTGACAATTCCAGTGTTGTATTGTCAAATCCTGAAATTGTTAATGGCAACCTTACCGGGAGTGCTACCCTTGCAGGCGTCACTGGAGGCTCATTATCAATTGGTGGAAATATGTCAGTGGCTGGCTATACTGCAAATACATCTACAGTTACTTTAGATGGGTCTTCTGTCCAAACTATTAGCGAGCCTTACACATTGTATAACCTAACCATGAACAATAGTGGCGGAGCTATATTAACCGGAGGGAACCTTACTGTAACTAATAATTTGGTCCTTACAAGTGGTATTTTGACCTCTGATATTTCAGATCTCCTGATTTTGTCTTCAACACTTCCAGTTTCAGGGGCAAGCAACAGTAGTTTTGTTGATGGACCGATAAGAAACACTGCACTAGATGGTGTCAATAATGCGTTCACATTCCCTACTGGCAATATTAATAAATATGCACCAATTGGTTTGAGTAATGTTTCCGGGACGTCTCAATATACTGCGCAGTATTTTAAATCAGGCCATGGTGCCTCGCTTCCTGTAGGTGGTGCCACAGCAAGTACCGATGAATATTGGACCCTGGTAGAAAATTCCAATTCGGCTTCGGCTGACGTAACCTTAAACTGGATGGATGGTGCTTATTCAGGAATTACAGATGTCAGTGAAATTACGATATATTATGATGATCCCGGGACCTGGGTAGATCTTGGCGCTACAGGTACAGCTTCAGGGAGTTCTAGTTCAGGCTCCGTAACTGCTTCGGCAACCGGAGTTCAATTAGCGGCCTCTCCTAATTTTTTTACTTTTGGAGATAATAGCGGTACAAATCCATTGCCTGTTTCGTTGGTTTCTTTTACAGCCCAATATCAGGATAACCATGTAAACCTCAACTGGGCTACAGCATCAGAACAAAACAATGGTTATTTCGAAGTCCAACGTTCTGCAGATGCCAGCAATTGGGTTGCTATCGCAAAAGTTCAGGGCCATGGTACTACCGATGTATATAACAGTTATGTGGATATCGATAACCTAGTTGGAGTGGTGCCATCAGGCAATTTATATTACAGGCTGAAACAGGTCGATTTCAATGGAGCATTTACTTATTCCATGATTAGGTCAGTAGATATGAATAATCCGGCTCCAACAGTTTCAACTTATCCAAATCCGGCAAATTCAACCCTCAATGTGAATTGGACTAGTAATTCAGATGGAAATTCGATCCTTAGATTGGTAAATGAAACAGGGATCAATGTATATGATCAGACTATTTCCGGGAAAGGAATTATGCAAAGACAGATTGATTTAAGTGACTTACCTACAGGTATTTATTTCGTGCAGCTTATTGATGGAACCAATAAAACTACTACAACCAGGTCGGTCATGAAAAATTAATTATTCAAGATTTTTTCATTTGATGAAGGCGTCCCCTGAAAAGGGGCGCCTTTTTTTATATAAAATAGTAAATTACAGCGGCAGCAATACCAATTAATACTCCAACGATAATCATTTTCAGTGCTTTGGCTCTGTCCTTCCGGTAGTATTCTTTTTGGTCTGAGGTGAATGTCTTGCCAATGTCTCCGAAATTGAAAACACCACGCATCCCGAAATTCACGCAAAACTTAAAATATACCTGCTGAAAACTAACTGCAAATGAGGCAACTGGAATGAATATGATCAGCCGCCATAAATGGTTTGCATGAAGCAGTTCTATTAGTAAAACCACTACAACAAGCAATGCCAATGCAAAATAGACACTTTTTTTGCGGCCTTTGATTTCTTCTTTTCCAATGTTGCATACCCCTGGAATGTATTGGTTTGTATTTTCTGATCCGATCATATTTTCCAAAATATTCTGTCTGTTTTGAATTTGTTTTCCTACTGACTCCTAACTCTTGATTCCTAACCCCTGTTTCACACCCAAACCGTCGTCCCCTCTGTACAGTTCTGGCAAATGTCGATTTCCTTTCTGGAACGTAGTACGGCTCCTCTGAAATTTTGGTAGGCTTGCCCATGCCATAAACTTGCAAAACTTTCAACTTCAACATCTCCCAAAACATGCGTTGCATCTTTATCAAAACAACAAGGAACCACTTTCCCATCCCAGGTAAAGACACAGGAATGCCATAACTTCCAGCAATGATTCAGTAATGCATTCTTTATTTCAAATTTACCTGAAGCATTTTTTCGGTAACGGGAATATTTCTGATTATCGGGTATCAGTTCATTCCCGTTTTCATAATCATAAACCTGTGCCGTTTTAAATTTTACTTCGTCCACACCGATTTCTTTGGCAATTTTTTGAATATCATTTACCTGGTGTTCATTGGGTTTTACAACCAGGTATTGAAAGATAACATGAGGTAATTTGCTTTTGAGTTTTTTCTTCCATGATACTACGTTTTTCGCACCTTCCAATACTTTGGATAATTGTCCGCCAATACGATATTGCTCATAAGTGTCCTGTGTAGTTCCATCAATGGAAATGATCAATCTTGAAAGGCCGGATTCTACTGTTTTCCTGGCATTTGCATCATTTAAATAATGTGCATTTGTAGAGGTGGCCACATACATATTTTTAGCGGCAGCGTAGCTGACAAAGTCAAAGAAATTTTTATTGAGATAAGGCTCGCCCTGGAAATAGAGAATGAGGTAGGGCGTAAATGGAGATATCTCATCAATAACTTTATTAAATAATTCAGGCTTGAGCATACCCGTTGGCCTGGTAAACTCACGAAGTCCGCTTGGGCACTCGGGGCATCGGAGATTACACGAAGTGGTAGGTTCTATAGACACGCTGATTGGAAAACCTGAATGGTATGGTTTACGTGAGAATCTTGCAACATAATAACTGCTTACAACTGAGGCGATATTCCAGGCTCTTTTGGTATTGATGCGCGATAGAAAATTCAGTCCGTCTGATAATTTTGCATTCATAATTTAGTCGTCAGGCATCAGGAATCAGGCGTCAGTTGAAGCCTTTGATTGGTTGTTGCTAATTATTTATTTTTTTCTTTTCTGATTTTTTTCTCACCTTATTTCTGACGCCTGACGCCTGACGCCTGAAATATTTAAGCGAAGCTATTGTTTTCTGCCAGAAAATTCTTTGATTCGTAAAACTATTCACTACTTCCTCAAAATTTGTACATGCAAAAAGCCCTGCTGATCTTTATTAAAAACCCTGCACTTGGAAAAGTTAAAACCCGACTCGCCAAAACAGTAGGAGCCCAGAATGCCTTGAAAATATACCAGTTTTTGTTAGATCATACCATGGAGATCACATTTAACCTGGATTCTATTGATAAATTCCTGTTTTATAATGAGTTTATACCAACCAAAGATGAATGGCCGCCAAATATGTATCAAAAAGACATACAGAAAGGCGATGGACTTGGCGAGAAAATGAAACAGGCTTTTCAAAAAGTTTTTAATGAAAATTATAAAAAGGTTGTGTTGATCATGCCGGATTGCCCCAAGATGAGTGATACTTTGATCGACAAGGCGTTTAAATCTCTTGATGACCATGATATTGTTCTCGGGCCAACAAATGATGGAGGATATTATCTCATCGGGATGAAAGAATTGACCCCGGAGATCTTTGAAAATAAGGCATATAGTACCGATAAAGTTTTGGATCAAACGGTTGAGCATATTGATAAGCTGAAAAAAACATGGTTTAAACTTCCAGTGTTAGTTGATATTGACATGGAAGAAGACCTGGGCAAATTGCAGAAGATGATCAAAAAATAGGGTACGGGAATTGCTATCATGTATTTGGTTTGTAAAGTACCTGGTAATTATTCTATCCCATCGTTGATGAAATACATTTTTATATTATTGTTCTTCATTCCTTTAAGTGTATTTTCCCAAAAGAAAATAGGGCATCTTAATTCCGGCGAATTGCTGGATGCTATGCCTGAGATGCAGACAGCCAAAGCAAAAATTGATTCCATAGGAAAGGCTTATGACAAAGAATTAAAGCAATTGCAGGCCCGCTTTGAAATTGCATATAATGAGAGCGACCATGAGGAAGCACAGCGGGTGGAAGGGCGGATCTATTCTTTTAAAGAAAATGTAGATTCAGAAATTGAAGCAAAATCAGAAGAACTGTTTGCTCCGATAAGAGCCAGGTTGAAAAAAGCCGTTAATGATGTAGCCGTGGAACAGAATTATATTCTGGTACTAGATAGTAAATATGACGCCATTGTCCTTTACTCAAAGCAGGACAATGACATCACTACTGAAGTAAAGAAGAAACTCGGGATAGCAAAGTAGGGTCAGTTGAATAATACCTCTACAAAGCGAAACACATCCTCAAAAGTATTATACAATGGAACAGGCGCCACGCGTATGACATTTGGCTCTCTCCAATCTGCTATAATGCCGTGTGTTGTAAGTTTATTAAAAAGTTCCTTCCCGTTTTTGAGCGCCAATAAAGAAATCTGAGCGCCTCTTTCCTTTGGATCAGAAGGTGTAATGATGATGAAATCTGCTTCTTGCCGTTCCTTCATTTTGTCTAAAAGAAGGAATTCAAGATAAGCTGTAAGCAGATCGCTTTTCTTTCTGAGCGCATCCATTCCTGCTTCATCAAATATTTCCAGGGAGGCCTTGTGTGCGGCCATAGGAAGAATCTGGGCATTGCTAAGTTGCCATCCGGCTGCACCGTATTCAGGAATAAAACCTTTTTCCATTTTGAAACGCGTACTTTCTTTGTAGCCCCACCAGCCCGCAAGTCTTGGCAGATCAGGACTATTTGCCCATTTTTCATGAACAAAAACCCCCGAGGTTCCGCCGGGCCCGGAATTCAGGTATTTATAACCGCACCAGGCGGCAAAATCTACATTCCAGTCATGGAGGCTCATTTTGAGGTTTCCCGCTGCATGGGCAAGATCGAAACCAACCTTGCATCCATTTTCGTGACCTGCTTTTGTAATGGCTTCCATGTCAAATACTTGCCCTGTGTAATAGTTTACGCCCCCAATCAAAATCAAAGCAATGTTTTTGCCTTCAGTCCTGATTTTTTCAAGGAGGTCTTCTGTTCGAATTGTATATTCTCCGTCCCTTGGAACTACTTCTATCAAATCTGTTTCGGGATCATAACCATGATTTCGTATCTGGCTTTCAACAGCGTAATAATCTGAAGGGAAAGCACTTGCCTCAATGAGGATTTTGTGCCTTTCAGGAGTAGGGTTGTAAAAGCTGGTCATCAATAAATGCAGGTTGACCGTTAATGCATTCATGACCACTACCTCATGTAGTAAAGCTCCGACCAACCGGCTTACCGGACCCTCAAATTGTTTGTGGTAGCCAAACCAGGGGTTGCGGCCTTCAAAATGACCTTCTACACCCAGTTTAGCCCAATCTTCAAGTTCTATGTCAATATGGTTTTTAACTGTTTTAGGTTGTAACCCCAGTGAATTGCCACAGAAATAGATCAAGTCTTTTCCATCTTTTTGTGGGATATAAAAACGGGTACGGTAATCTTTAAGAGGGTCTGCAATATCTAATGAGCGGGCAAAGTCTAAATCGTTTTTGTACATGTGTTTTTAAGAGATGATCCCGCCTTCGCCAAGGCTACTGCGGGTGAAACAATAATTTTTTATAATAATTTTATCCGGCCTGTTTTATGCTGGCGTTGAAGTTCCACAAATTGTTCAGCCCTAATTTTGTGTATTGCTCCCTCGGCATATTCAGCCAGTCCAAAGCGCTCTTATGCAAGAGCCAGTCTTTTATATCCGGGTTAAAATCCATGGATTCAATCAATTCTCCAGGAATCAATTCACCCAAAGGAAATGGATAATCGGATCCCAGCATGATTTTTTTGGCTCCAAACAGATCCACAACAAATTTGAGAACAGCAGGATCATGTACAAGGCTATCAATAAAAAAGCGGCCGATATAATCTCTTGGGTTCACGTCGTTGTCTATAGCACACAAGTCTGGCCGCACTTCAAAACCATGAGCGATGCGCCCTATGGTAGATGGAAAAGAACCACCTCCGTGTGCAAAGCAAACTTTCAGGTTTGGCAGTCTTTCAAATATGCCCCCGAATATCATGGAACAGATAGCGCGGCTTGTTTCTGCAGGCATCCCTACCAGCCAGGGTAGCCAGTATTTTGGCATTTTCTCTTGTCCCATCATATTCCATGGGTGCACAAAAACGGCAGCCCCAAGGTCTTGTGCTGCTTCAAAAATCGGGAAAAGGGCAGGCTCATCAAGGTTCCAGTTGTTTACATGGCTTCCTATCTGTACACCAGCTAGACCTAGATCATTTACGCATCTTTCCAGTTCTTTTATGGCAAGTTTCGAATCCTGCATCGGTATGGTTCCCAAGCCTATAAAACGCTTTGGGTAGTTGTTGACAACTTTCGCAATATGATCATTAAGAATCCTCGAAAGATCATAGCAATCATCGGGTTTTGCCCAATAACTAAACATAACCGGCACTGTCGATAGCACCTGTACATCTACCCTGAATCGGTCGCATTCATGTATCCTTACTTCAGGATCCCAGGAATTTGATTCTACTTCGCGAAAGAATTTATCATCGATCAACATCCTGGCACAGCAGGGCTTATGATGCTCCAATCTTACAAAACCACCATAGCCATAGCGCTCTCTCAGGTCGGGCCATCGCTCCGGAAGGATATGTGTATGTACGTCTATTTTCAATTAATAATTAATAATTAAGAATTAGGAATTGTTTGCGTCAGCCAATTATCACATCAGCACATTATCACATTGTCAAGGTTTCTGCATTACAGTACCGCAGTTGCTACAGGTGCAAAGGTCAATGTTTGAATAAAATCTGTTCATCACCGGAGGCAATTGTGAAACAATATCAGTCATCTCAAAGTATTCTTCATACAGTTTTTGCCCACAGTTTTCACAAAACCAAAGAAAACCATCAATTTCAGGCCCCTGGCGAATTTTTTCTATCACTAAACCTACCGTATTCGGACCGCGCTGGGGAGAATGAGGGGTTTTTCCGGGAAGCATGAATATGGAACCTTCATTGATATGAATATCTCTTGGTTTTCCTTCATCAATTATTTTGAGCACAATATCGCCTTCCAATTGATAGTAAAACTCCTCACTTTCATTGTAGTGATAATCTTTTCGGGCATTAGGCCCCCCAACTACCATAATAATGAAATCTTTGACATCCTTATAAATCTGGGCATTACCAACTGGTGGTTTAAGCTGATCCCTGTGTTCAGCGATCCAGTTTTTTAAATTGAAAGCGTCTTGAATTGCCATGGCTTAATTTTTCTCAAAATTAGTCAAAATTTAGAAATCCATTTTATATGGCTAAACTGCTGTTAAAGGAATATGTTGCCCTATGCACTTAAATTGAAACCCCATTGTATAACTAATTGGATATTTAATTGTTAATAATTCAATACTGCCATATGAGCGAAAATATTTAGGATCATTCCGTAATTTCGTTCCTTATAATTATTGCTCTATAAATTTTGAATACAGGCTTTCATATATTACTCATCGAAGATAATTCCGGGGACGTGCGTCTTATTCAAGAAGTTTTAATGAAATGTAAACCGGTGCCCGAACTAAAAGTGATTGAGGAGGGAGAAACGGCAGGGATTTACCTGGATAACCTGATAAAGGGGAATGATTTTATGCCTGACCTTGTGATACTTGACTTGAATTTACCCCGAGTAAATGGACGGGACCTTCTTTCGAAAATAAAGACCAATGAACAATTGAAGGAAATACCTGTTGTTATATATTCATCATCAGAGGCAGAGAAAGATATTAGGGATTGTTATCAATTGCATGCGAACTGTTATGTTGTGAAAGGATTCAATTTCACTCAATTTAGTGAAACAATCCGTTCAGTTTTTTATTTTTGGAGCCAAATTGCAAAAAGAGCATCATAAGTGGCGCATACTATAGATATTCTGATTATTGAAGATAATATAGCTGATTCTCGCTATGTAGAGGTCTTATTGCGCGAAATAACATTGCAAAAATACCATTTGCAGCACAGGAGGACCCTGGCAGAAGGAGTTGCATTTTTAGAGAAGGAAAAAGCAGATATTATTTTGCTTGATCTTTCATTACCGGATTCCTTTGGTTTGGATACTTTAAAAAATCTTAACAGTATCGCACCCCTCATTCCCATTATTGTATTAACAGGACTTGATGACGAAAATTTTTCGGTACAGTTGGTGGAAGCAGGAGCCCAGGATTATATTGTAAAAGGTGAAATAACAAGACAACTTCTTTCGCGTTCCATTCGCTACGCCATCAAACGCAAGGAGATGGAAACTAATCTGAAGGAAACCAACAGGCGTATTGAAGAAGGCGAGAAGGATATTATTCTTAAAAATGAAGATCTTGAAAGGGCAAACAAAGTACTTGATAAGTTTGTAAATGTAGTTTCCCATGAATTGAAAAAACCTGTTGCGAATATTATTGGCCTTCTTTCTGTTATGGAGCCAGAGATTACAACCATGTCAGAAAAAGGGAAAGGTGTATATGATAAAATAAAATATTCCGCGGGCCAACTTAAGAAAATGATCAGTGACCTTCTTGAGGAGACTAAGAGAGATTATGCAAGGGATGCAAATTATGAAATGATTGATCTTGCTAAAATTTTTGAAGAGGTTATGCTTGGCATGGAACAATTCATCACCGATTCTAAAGCTACAATTTCATTGGATTTCACCAAAGCTCCCAGTATTTATTATCCATACCAGGATTTAAAAAGCATCATTTCGAACCTGTTAAGCAATGCCATAAAACACAGATCCGCAAATAGGGAACCCCATGTAAAAGTTGAATCTAATATAGAAGGGGAAATACGAACGATGTGCTTCACTGATAATGGAAAAGGAATGGATTTGGATAAGGATGGTGATCTCTTATTTAGAAAATATCAGCGGTTCAACACCGATGCGGAGGGTTCAGGGCTTGGTTTATGGATTGTAAAGGGGGTTTTGGAAAAAAACCGCAGCAGGATAGAAGTAGAGAGCCATCCGGATCAGGGTACCATGTTCAAAATTTTCTTTTGAATCATTAATTAGTTATATTTGATGAACAAAAATATGAGCAAATGGTAAATTCGGAACTGGATGAGGATATCGTTTCAAGGTTTTCTCACCAGCAGATAGTTACCTACTTCAATTTATATTTGAAAAATGCTGGCATCATAATTGAAAGCATGAACCAGGATTTTCAAAACAAAGATTATGAATCACTCCGTGCAAGGGCTCATAAACTTAAAGGCTCATCAATGGTGGTTGGGGCATTGAGAATTAAGGAAATGGCTTCTGAAATTGAAAATGAAGCTAAAGAAAAGAGCAAAATGGATGAGCATAAATTTCAGCAACTTAAGGAACAATTCATTCGACTTTCTGACCTTTTGAAAATCAGGTATAATATTAGTTTAGATCAACAATAAATTGGATTGATAACGGTATTAATGTGCTAAAATCATGGCAAAAGACCAACCTGTAATATTCCTTGTAGACGACGATGAACTGTACCTTTTGCGGTTGAAAGATCATCTCACTGAAAAGCTTTCCTTCAATGCCAGGATATTTACATTTACATCCGGGGAAGAATGCCTTGCCAACCTGGAACTTGACCCTGATATCATTGTTCTTGATTATTATTTTACACCGAATGACCGTGGCAATGATCAAAAATTAATGAACGGCATACAATTAATCGGACGGTTAAAAGAGTCTGCTCCTGATGTTCATATGATCATGTTATCTACTGAAACAGATGTTGAAGTTGCTAACAGGGCCATAAATGAAGGTGCAAAAGATTATATTATAAAGTATGAATATGCTCCCATACAACTGCAATACCTGATAAGTAATATTATACTGAAGCGGATGTATGCTCCAAAAGTAAATTACTGGCGGTGGGGAGCCATTGCAATTGGCGTCCTGATGATTCTGATGATTATTTACCTGGTTTCCGGAGGCCAAAAATAATTATGCCGCCTCCATCATTTCCCTGGCTATAATAGTTTTAGGAATGGTGAAAAAGAACGTAGAACCTTTGCCTTCAGTGGATTCAAACCATATTTTTCCTCCATTCAATTCAGCAACTTTTTTGCATATCGAAAGTCCGATTCCCGTTCCGGATTGTTCCGAGTTATTGAGCCGCTGAAATATCTCAAATATTTTATTGTGAAACTTTTGCGCAATACCTATTCCATTGTCTTTAATTGCAAACTCCCAATTTTCATCTTTACTTTGCGCACTTATTTCGATAACCGGTTCTCTATCAGGGTGCTTGAATTTTATCGCATTGTTAATAAGGTTTTGGAATAACTGAATTTGCTGCGATTCGATACCTGTGTAAACGGGAAGATTTGATGTTTTGATTTTAGCATGTGTTTGATCAATTTGAGTTGCAAGATTTTGAGAAATGATCTTGATAATTTCATTTGCATCCAGTTTTTGAAGGGGGCCGGGGTTCTTGCTGATTCTTGAATAGTTAAGCAAGTCACTTATAAGTACATTCATTCTCATGGCCCCGGAGCTTATATATCCCATAAACTCTTTTTGCTCATCATCCAATTTGCCTTCAAATGTTTTACCAAGAAGTTCAAGGTAGTTACTTACCATACGTAAAGGTTCTTTGAGGTCGTGAGAAGCCACAAATGCAAATAATTCAAGGTCTTTGTTTGAAATAGCCAATTCCCGATTGGCTTCAAGCAATTCCCTGGTACGTTCTGCTACCATTTTTTCAAGTTGCTCATTTGCTGTTTTCTGATCGTGTACGTCAGTACTGGTGCCTACCCATTTGATAATATTCCCTGAAGAATCTCTCACAGGTACTCCAATAGTTAAATACCATCTGTATGATTGATCTGCAACTCTGTATAGCCTGTTCTCAAGGATATATTTTTCACCCGTTTTCACAGAATGTTGCCATCCGTCCAGTGTCTTTTTTAAATCATCAGCATGTATAGCTTGGTTCCATCCTTTTTCATGCAATTCTTCGAATGTCGCCCCTAGAAATTTGAGCCATGCCTTTGAATAATAATCAATTTTACCAGTGGCATCCGCTGTCCATGCCAACTGGGGAAGGCTTTCAATAACGAGCTGAGTCTGTTCGTATGATATTTTTATTTCTTCTGTTTGTTCTTTTACCCTTTTTTCAAGGTTATCGTTAAGGTCCTTAAGTTCCTCCTCTACATTTTTCAGATCTGTAATGTCTATAGCGCAGCCAACAACTTCAACAGGTTTCCCATTATTGTCCCGTTTGAATACGTTCTGAAAATTTCTTATCCATCGCCATTCCCCATTCGAATGTTTCATGCGGTATTCAAGGACATCCATATCTTCTCCCGACTCTATCCACTGCGCGGTTTTTAGTCTCACAGCTGCCAGGTCGTCCGGATGAATGATGCCACCGTTGTTTTCCTGGCTAAAGATATTTATTATCTGTTCTACAGAATAACCAAGGATGTCTTGTACTTTTTTACTTATATATTTCGCTTTTCTTGTATTTATATCGTAAAGCATTAAAATATTGGGACTTGCATCGGCAATTTTTTGAACAAACAACTCGTTTTCTTCCAGTTTGTTCCGTGATATCTCTTCATAAGTCTGTAACATAATCTCTTCACAATCTTTTGAAAAGTCTTCGATTTCTTTGATCATTTCAAAGCTAAAAGGTTCATAAAGAGGGAGAAATCTAAGCATCGAAAGCTTGCGGCAATGGTAGGCAATGATAAGGTCAGAAATGCTGAGATCAATAGGATTGACTTCTGTCTTTACATACCTTTTCCATCTTTCAGCTCCTTCCAAAATTGAATCGAAAGCTTTACCTTCAACAAGGGGGAAAAGGAAATCATTTTTGGTATTTGCAAGTGAACTCTGGAACATTTGTTCTTCACTCACGTCTTTGATAAAAGCCATGACGGGAGGATTTTCAATCATGAGGCGTTCTATATAATCCCTTACGAATTCTTCAACATGGTTCTCAAGGATAAATTTTGCAAAATTCTTCAGTCGTGGAAATGAACGGGATACATCTACATTCATATAAATAGAAAAGTTTAAAAGTCCCCACAATAATAGAACAGGCGTGATTAACCGCTAAACATAACCAACGAAATAAAAAATTGTTCGAAAATAAGAAAAAAAGGAAATCAGGGGCTAGGCGTTAGGCGTTAGGACGTAATATAGGCCCGGATAAAAAAACTCGATTTGAGGTCAAAGACATTTTAATATAGGTACTAATTGAAAGTCAGCATGTTAGAATCAGTGTTTTAGAGTCGCAAGTATAGGCGTGGCAGCTAACACCTAATCCCTAGCGCCTAACGCCTTTCTTCGGATACGTCCCGAAAACGATGTCCCATAAAGGAGATGAAACCCCGTAGGCATTGTCTGGCTCCCTGAAATGGTGAATATTATGATATTCCCAGTAAAATTTAAAAGCATTTTTTGGTGCTCTAAAAGCGTGCAGTGTATAATGGATCATATCATAACAGATATATCCTGTAATAAAACCACCGAAAAATACGCTGACATACTGACCCAGGATAAGATTAAAAACAAAAAAGAAAATAACCGCAATGGCAAGGCTGGCCATGGGAGGCATTACAAGCCTCAATTTATCTTTTGGATATTCGTGATGTACGCCATGTATCAGGTAGTGAAAACGTTGCGCCCATTTGGTTTCATTTACAAAGTGGAAAATGTAACGGTGGAGGATGTATTCAAAAAAAGTCCAGGTAAATACTCCGGCCACATAGATGATCGCCAGTGTAAGAAATGTAGGATGAACATGGCTATAAAAATACCAGACAAGTCCTGCAACAAGGGGGATATAAATTGCCAAAACTGCAATTGGATTGGTTTTGGTGCCAAATTCTAATAATTCACTTTTGAATAATCTTGCCCGGCCTTTTGCTTTTACGCTATACATTAAATTACTGAAAGATTAAAAGATTAAAAAATTGAAAGACTGGCTGACGCCCAATGGCATTCTTAGCCCTCATTGATAATTGATCATTGATCATTTTTCTTCCCTGATTCCTGACTCCTGGTCCCTGACTCCTTCTTAGGCGGATATGTCCTGAAAATAATATCCCAAAGCGGTGATGAAACACCAAATGCTTTATCGGGATGCCTGAAATGATGAATATTATGGTATTCCCAGGCAAATTTTAATGCATTTTTTGGAGGCCGAACTGCATGTAATGTGTAATGGATCATGGCATAACAAAGATAACCTATGATAAAACCACTGAAAAAGACCAATCCATAACTACCCATTATCAACCTGAAAATCATGAAAAAAGTACCGGCGATAATAATGCTTGGAATCGGAGGCATCACAAGTCTTTGTTTGTCTTTAGGATATTCATGATGTACTCCGTGAACGAAGTAATGGAAACGCTGAGCCCATTTTGTATCATTCACAAAGTGAAAAACATACCTGTGAAGGATGTATTCGAAAAAAGTCCAGCTAAAAAGCCCAATGAAGAAAATGCTGATAAGCGCTATAGCACTCGGCTCTACATAGTTGTAAAAGTACCATAATAAAAAAGGCACACAACGGTATATACATCCCAAGAATAATAGCAGGGTGTGTTCTTGTAAGAAGATCAAGAATCTTGTTATCAAATAGTTTTGCACTCCCTTTTACTTTTACAGTCGCCATTAACTTCTTTTCTCGTGATTTCGCCTTCAAAATTACAAAAATTTGGCCAAACAAACTTTTGAGTAAACAAGAAACAGTCAAAGACGGTTTAAAACTTGCTAAAAGTCAGAATATATATACATTTACCCGGTGGTACTTTTGAATTAGCATATTACAACGTATTTTTGTGGGAAAGTAGAACAAGGCATGACGCAGGAAGTAATGGCAGAAGAAGCAAAGGCAATAACTTTCGATGAATTTAAAAAGCAAACGCTCGATGATTATCGATTAGCGCATATAAGCCGTCAGGCCAGTTTGCTTGGTAGAAAGGAAGTGCTGACGGGTAAAGCCAAGTTTGGAATATTTGGCGACGGCAAAGAACTTGCCCAGATCGCCATGGCAAAGGCTTTCCAAAAGGGCGATTTTCGTTCCGGCTATTATCGCGACCAGACCTTTATGTTTGCAATTGGAGAATTGACGGTCAGGCAGTTTTTTGCCCAGTTGTATGCTGATACAAGTATCGATAGAGAACCCGCTTCAGCAGGCAGGCAAATGAACGGGCACTACGCCACCCGCACCCTTGATGAAAACGGGGATTGGAAAAACCTGGTTGAAATGAAGAATTCATCATCTGATATTTCGCCTACGGCGGGACAGATGGCAAGACTATTAGGATTGGCCTATGCTTCTAAACTTTACAGAAATAATAAAGATCTACAATATCTGACCCAGTTTTCAGATCATGGAAACGAAGTGGCATTTGGGACTATTGGCAACGCCTCATGTGCTGAAGGCCCTTTTTGGGAATGTATAAATGCTGGAGGTGTACTCATGGTTCTGCATAGTTCCATCCCCTGGCTGTATGCAAATGGCTGTTTCTATCTGGGATGATGGGTACGGTATTTCAGTGCCTAACAAATACCAGATCACAAAACAGGATTTAAGCGAAATACTAAGTGGATTTTCATATGATGAAGAAAAGAAACAGGGATACCATTTGCATACAGCCAGGGGATGGAACTATGCAGAACTGATAAAGATGTACGAAGAGGGCATTGAATCAGTGAGAAATAATCATATTCCTGCTATTTTTCATATTAAAGAAATGACCCAGCCTCAGGG
>Ga0206979_1028_pt1 | contig 26032 bp, 22 predicted proteins | sample Alteio_BWMinCont_19_FD_153463 | JGI IMG/M metagenome (GOLD analysis project Ga0206979, IMG submission 153463) | Enriched cells from forest soil in Barre Woods Harvard Forest LTER site, Petersham, Massachusetts, United States -... | ecosystem: Environmental > Terrestrial > Soil > Temperate forest >... | reverse complement strand
CATTTCGGCACTGATGTAAACCCAATCGTGACACTTAACCAACTCAGCGTTAGTATATAATTAAAAAATATTTACAAAAAATGTTAAACAATGTAAACCCGAAGAGCATGCAAATAGTTGAAAGACAGATTTACTTACGTGAGCCTTCGGGTTCTCCTATCGTCGAAATGACCAAGCTGTATCTAATCCGTAAAAATACTTGGGTGCCTTGTGGATCTTGGATATGGACACATGCGGCCCGGTATAATATAAGACAGGGATATGCCTGTAAAAAGATACCAGTCTCTTTTGTCGGGATTGCCTCTTTGCTGACCCGGGATTCCTACATTGGTAGGATCAGCGAAATAGATATTCATCGGGTTGTTCCTTGTAGGCAGTTGTGCTGGGTCAGGATAGTTACCAGGTCCTACATCGTCCAGTTCTGTGGTAAATGTTGCTCTATAGCCCATTAATATCAGCAAATTGAATTTCTCCGACAGGTTAAATTTCACACCTCCGCCAATTGGTATTGAAACCTGGGTGAGGTCGTATTGTGGCGGCGCTCCGGCAACACTACCTTGCCCCTGGGTAGCCAAATTCTGCAGATCATATAACTTGCCATTGTATTCACCCATCGGATCGAAATGAAATAATGACAAGCCTATAAATATATAAGGCGAAATTCTTAACGCATCCCTGTCAGATTTTGTACCAAAATTGAAAAAATTGAATTCCATCTGGGTTGACAGTTCGTAGATATTTGATTGGAAATTGAGTCCGCGGGGCGCAGAATAGGAGCTGTTACTGTCTTTGCCGGAGATCTTGCCGTAATTAAAGCCAAGACTATATGAAACATAACCATTCATGACCCGTTTCACAAATATTCCTGCAGCAGGATGCGATTCTTTCCAAACGGGGTCGGGAGCCATTCCTCCTTCATAGTTTGATATACCGCCAAAAGCACCCACTTCCCATAGATGCTGCGCATTGGAAAAATAAGGGCAAAACAGAAGAAAAGCCAATAAGTACCGGAAAGCTTTTTTCATAGAAATTTCAGATGAGACAATATAAACCAATTAACCAGTATTATTATTGCAAAACTATTAAAAAGAATAGCAGTGATGCTTTGCCTTCAATGAATGACACAAGGTAAAGCCTGTGAAGAAGAACCAGTCATCGGTAGGTTTGTTTCCTCCCCTTGGTGCGCCTGTCACATTATCGTTAGCGTATTGTGGATATTTTTCTGCGGTGCGGTTGGCAAGTGCAACGGCAAGTGCACCGCCATATTGCAGCAGTTCATCAGGTGATGCGTAGGTTAAACTTACATCATCCAGGTAGTCTGTAAAGGTCTTATTAGCTCTGAATTCCAGGTTAAGAAACCAGGATCGGCTTAATGTCCATCTGATACCAATCCCCATGGGAATGTATACCTGGTTTAGCTGATAAGGCACCCTGTCAGGATATTCCTGAGTTCCCTGGCCTTCGGTATGCAGTGGCTGAAGATTGTACCAGGCACCTTTATATAAGGCCTGTGGGTTGAAATGGAAATTCCCAAGTCCACCTAACAGGTAGAACTGACTGAATACTTTTTGGTGGTTTGACCATGTAGCGAAATAATATTCGCCTGCGAGATAACCATCGAGGATTGTAGTTTTAAAACTAAGATTCCTACGTTGCCGCCATGAACTACTCGCAGCTGAATCAGCATCTTCTATGGTACCGTAATCCATTCCAAACCTGAGTGAAAATCTATTCGTAAAATTATAACGTGCCAGAATGCCATAACCAGGCAGCGTATAATGAAAATTCATTGCGTTTTGCTCAAGGGAGCCTTCGTAGTTAGATGCTCCAAGAAAAGCGCCAATCTCAATTTTATCTTTTCTTGGCATTTTGGCTGCGAATTTTTGTGCATTGGCTGTCTGTGCCAATAATAAGAAGCAGAATATGAAATAAATTAGATTCTTTGCCGGCGTCATTTCTTTTAACTGCTTATTAATTTATTAAAAATGAGGGCAGTATGCCGGTAAAATTATATAAGTGACTGTAATGCCGCCAATCATGTACCAGTCATTCGTATTTGGATTACCCCTTGACACATTATCACCGTATCCTGCATTCAATTGATTATTCCCAATAGCCATTCTGGCAGCAAGCGCACCGCTGAAATGCGAAAGATAGTCATTTGGGATATAGGTGCTACTTACATCATCCAGATAATCGGTAAATGTCTTTCTCCATCCAAATTCTAACCCGATATTCCAATATTCAGAAAGATTATGCTTTAAACCAATACCGAAAGGAATCGCTATTTGAGTCAAAGCGTATTTCTCCCTATTATTATACCTGGGTGTTCCCTGGCCTTCGGTGCCAAGTGGCTGCAAACGCACCCATGTTCCTGTAACATGGTCATATCCTTCAGGGTCAAAATGAAAAACAGATATACCTCCAAAAATGTAAGGAGACGTTTTATATTGAGTTTTAAAATTCCTTGGGTTTGCTTCAAAGCCTGTGAGATTAATTTCACCATTTACACCCACATCGAGAATATTAGACCTGAAATCAAGGTTTCGCTGCCGATTTTTTGGATTAGTTGCATCTTGGTCATCACCGGAAATGGTACCATCATAAACATTACCTTTAATAGTGAAATATCTGCTTATGCCATATCTGACAAGCACCCCACCATCGAAATGTATTTGTTTTGTATCAATAAGGCCTGGTGTGAGATCACCGCTGTATGTGGAAGCACCAAGCATGGCACCAACTTCCCATACCTGAGCTAAACTAAAAAGGGGTGCAAAACACACCCCAATCAATATCGTTAGTAGTTTTCTGGCCATTCCTAAAATACTCCTTTTTTAAACTCTAAGGCGCAAATTAGGTAAAAACCAATCAAACACAAAAAAAATCTTAAATGCCTTTACAGCTAAATCTTCTTAAGGTTTTTGTAAGTGTAAAACCTGAGAAAACATATGTGTCATCACGGTTTGGATTACCTCTTTGCCAGCCATTATTTGCAGCACCACCGCCAATTCTATCAGCCAGTTGTCCTCCAATAGAGCCATATTTTGCAACAAGTGCATCGTAATTATAGTAATTACTACTTACATCATCCAGATAATCTGTGAATGTTTTACGGAGGCCAAACTCAAGACCAAGGTTCCAGAAGTTTCCAAGGCTGTATTTGAAAGCGATTCCCATTGGAATAGCTACTTGTACTAATGAATATTGAGCAGGACCTCCCGGCATTCCTTCTCCTTCAGTAGTATATTTATGAAGATCATAAGTCGTGCCGTTTAAAGTTGTTGTTGGATCAAAATAAAACACGGATAACCCAGCAAACAAGACAGGGGTAAAACGATATTTACGACTGTTGCTGATGTAAGGTAAAATGTTATATTCCAATTGACCATGCAGGTCAACTACCACACTTGAGAAACTCAAATCTCTGGCAACCCTGTCCGGGTTTGATTTGTAGTTTGCATCAGATCCGGATATCCAACCCAGGTATAATCCTGCAGCAATATCGAAACGAGGGTTGATGTAATATCTACCCAGTATTCCTACTGCCGGTTTGGTTTCATTTAGAGTAATTTGGTCCTTGGAAAGGTCTCCCTGATATTCAGTTGTGCCAAGGAATATGCCAACTTCTTTATCTTGTGCGTGGGTTGCCAGCCCGATAAACAGGACAGACAAGGTAAGTAAAAGTTTTGCTGATTTCATAGTTACTATCTTTAAGGTTCAGATTTTTTCGGTATAAAGGTAAAACAATTTTGTTATAAGTTCCAAATTCAGCCACAAATTTATAAATTTCTCGAATCAAAACCCCAATTAAACTTTTCTCTTAATGTATTAATAAAACTCTGGTTGTTTAATTTAACCAGATTTAACATAAATCCTGCCTTTTGTATAGCAATTTCATTTATAATGTCAACGCTATGATATCTGGCATCAAGAGAAACAAGGCAATTTGCACCCCTTCCTTTTACTTTAAAACTTATTATGGAGTTGTCAGGTACTATCACTGGTCTTATTGTGAGATTATGAGGAGCAACAGGCGTGATGGCAAAATTGTTCGAATCTGGAAAAATAATTGGCCCTCCACAACTTAATGAATAAGCTGTAGAACCGGTAGGGGTGCATACTATTATCCCATCGGCCCAATAAGAATTAAAAAAATCGCCGTTGAGATACATGTCAATTGTTATCATTGACCCTGTATCCTTTTTATGAATCGTAAAATCATTTAATGCATAGTTAAATGGTGCAAAAAGATTGTTTTCAGAGTGCAATTCCAGAACGGATCTTTTTTCAAGTTTGAAATGGCCGTTTTGAAGGCTGAAAAGGGCTTGCTCAATATCATTTTTGGGCACAAGAGATAAAAAACCAAGCCTTCCAAGGTTAACACCTATTACGGGAATTGAAGTGTTTTTAATATAAGCAAGGGTTTCAAGCAAAGTACCGTCACCTCCGAGAGATAGCATAAAATCGACGCCTTCGTGTGCCAACTGGTCGGTGTCTCCAAAAATTTCGGGGTTATCATCAGGGACAAGATCTTTTATCAGGTTTAAATATTGTTTTTCAATGCAATATGAAATGCCCTTTTCGCCGATGATGGCAAAAAGATTTGCGATGGTGGCCTTTTGTGCCTGGTCGAAAGATTTACCGAATATCGCCAGTTTCATTACGGAAAACGGGTTTTCATTACCTGATTATCAGGCAAAAATAGGGAATATGATTATAGCATATCCTTTTGCGGTTAAAAAAACCTCCTAGAATACTTCTGTAAAATGGAAATAAACGCCTCCTTTACCCAGGTTGTTGAAGCTGTATTCCACTCTTAATACCGAATCATAATAGGTGATAAAATCAAAACCCGTTCCCACACCATTTAAAAATTTGTTTACCAGGCTATTATTGTACTGAACCGGGTTGTAAAAATCGCCCCCCTGTTGGGTAAAAACTTTCAGGTACAGATCGGCGGGAATAGGATTGAAGGGGCCATTTTGGTGCAAAGCGGTATGTGCCAGAAAATGCCATCGGGGAAGCGAAATCAATTTGGAAACCGCAAGGAACTTGATCTCATTATCGGTAATAAAATACGCCCGGCCGTCAATAATATAGTTTTCAAAACCATCTACATCATATCTATACCCTAATGAACTTCTGAAAATATATGGTAACGTATTTTGAAAATCATATTCGGAGGCAATCCCCCCCTGGTAATAAAACCTGCCACCAAGATGTATAAATTTCCTATATATAAAGTCAACGGTGGTAATATTTACATCTTTTAATAATACCGGAAGCCCGTCATGTTCTATACTGAAATTGATAAGATCACCCATAGTAGCATAAGTTGTATAATTCCGCTTGTCATAGCTGAATTTATAGGCCAATCTTGGTACCCGGATTGTGCTTCTACCGCCGCCCAGATAATCCGGATTAGCATTCCTGACAGTATCGGCAATGTCATAATAATCAAAACCCACTACTAATGTGTGAGTTACCTGGTATCTTTTACGATATATGAGATCTGTTTCCCAGCCGGTTTTATGATAGATATAGTTTTGATCAATTCTTATGTATTTAAGTTGATTGCTATCGGTGAATGCGCCTATTTCGTGGCCCTGCTGGTAGTATACTATGTTTTCGAGCCCAAGAGTTTTTGCTTTATTTATATAAGGGAACTTGTAGTCTACCTGGTAGGTTTGTCGCCATCCAAAAATGGCCGATATGGTGAGCTTGTCATTTTGGCCTGTGAGGTTACCAATAATTGGAGATAAACCATAGGTAAGCTGGTATAAACTTGGGTGTCTAATCCATACATTTACATCTCTATCTGTAGTTTTTAGTTGCGGGTGCCACCATTCAATATAAGTCCTCTCCCTTACTTTTATATAAATATAAACCTCGTTTTGTTTGATGCTGTCCGTAATAGTATCGCTGAGTATAATATGGGTATTGATAAGAAACTCCTCGCTTTGCCGCATCATTTCATTCAGGGCTTTTGCAGGAACATATTCTCCTTTTTTGAGGGTTATTTCCCTGTATATCACATGAGGGCGCGTGCGGTAATTACCTGAAATCTGTATATCCTTAATAAGTAAGCTGTCATTTTTTTGCGCCCAGAGGATTTTGGGGCAAAAAACAGTAATGAGCAAAGAAACCAAAAAGACTTTCCACTTTCCACTTTCCACTTTCAATGCCTATATGTCAAACATTTTCATAAGGAAATCGTACCTGTCCTGAGTCTGGTCTTTTTGCAGGGATGACGGGTAGCTATATTTTACTTCGTATTGATATCTTTCAAAAGTGGCAAGAATGTGACTCAGGTCAATAGTATCTAATTTCAAAGTAATGTTATAAGTTGCATTCTCTTCGTCTGCGTCGAGATATAAAACCAGCACTTTAGCATTATTCGTTTCTACGATCCTTGATATTTCTGAAAGATCATAATCCCGCATTCCTACTTTTATAACAATAATGCCACCCACTTTTTTAAAGGAATAAAAATCGCATAATCTTGTTACAAGCTTATTCATGGTAATAATGCCCATGTAATGCTGATTTTCATCAAGAACAGCAATGGCCGTAAGCTCTTGCTTGGCCATTATTTCAAACACATTCAATCCATGTTGGTCAGGCTGAACGAATGCATAAATATAGTCGCTTTTAAAATCAGATATCAATTTACCCTGGCTGGGAATGCCCAAAAGAAGATCGAGAGGCAAAAGCCCTTCAAGCCCGTTTTTTGAAACTACAGGTACGTGACAAATGCAATGATCATGAAATATGCTTATTGCCTTATCAAGGGAATCTTCAGGTTTCAATACCGGAAAATCCAACGATAGAAGTTCGCTTGCCAGCATTAAAGCGAGTTAGTTGGTACGTATATCTTTTTCAGAAATCCCTCAAGGATCTGATTAAACAATTCAGGTTGTTCCATCATGGGGGCATGCGCACATTTGTCTATCCAATGCAATTCAGAGTTTGGAAGCAATGTATGAAACTCCTCAGCCACTTCAGGAGGTGTAATAGTATCTTCACGGCCCCATATAAGGCAAACAGGTACCTGTATGTGACTTATTTCACTGCCCAGGTTGTGCCTGATGGCTGATTTGGCCATCATTACGATTCTGAGACCTTTACTCCTTGAGTTTACAAGTTCATATACTTCATCCACAAGATCCTTAGACGCTGTATTGGGGTCGTAAAAGGTTTCTTCGGTCTTCTTTTTAATGAATTCGTAATTCTGGCGGGGTGGGAAAGACCCTCCCATAGCGTTCTCATACAAACCTGAACTACCAGTAAGTACCATAGAATGCACATTTTCAGGGTGTTCTAACGCATATACCAACCCCACATGACCACCAAGTGAATTGCCTAATAAGGTGACCGGCGGATAGCCTTTGAACTTCATAAATTCATGAATAAAATCGCTCAAACCTTCCACATTTGTGGAAGTGAGCGGCATCTGATAGATGGGCATCAAGGGTATTACGACTTTATACTCTGATGAAAAATGGTCAAGAACGGTATTCCAGTTGCTCAATGCGCCAAAAAGCCCATGAAGCAACAATAAAACAGGCCCTTCTCCTACTTCTACATATTGAAATTTATCTTCTTTCTTTAGTTCATAACTCATATCGCTCGTGCCCATTTCAAGGTCAAATATAGAGAAAAATTAAAACACATCCCTTTTATGAAAATATTGAAGTCCAATTTTTAAGCATTTTAAGGCCATATTCGGTTTGGATAGCCTCAGGGTGAAACTGCATTCCCCAAACAGGGAGTTCTTTGTGTGCGAATGACATAGGAAGCCCGTCATTCGTCGTTGACGTCACATTTAAGACAGTTTTATCAAGCCCGTCTACCACAAGACTATGATATCTGGCCACATTTATATTTTCAGGAATATCATTAAACATGTCATGCCCGGTATGATGAATATTGGAAATTTTGCCGTGGACCGGTTTTGGGGCTTTGATAATATTCGCCCCAAAAAACTGCCCAATGGCCTGATGCCCCAGACATATACCAAGAATAGGTTTTTTATCGTAGTATTTTTCCAATACCTCAAACATAAGGGGGTGATTGTCCGGTTTCATTGGTCCTGGTGAAAACACGATACCGGAATAATCACTCTTTTCCAGTTCCTCCATTATAGGTTCGTTGTTCCGCATGAATTGGCATTCTATGTCGCACATCTCTATATAATGATAGATATTATAAGTAAAGGAATCAAAATTGTCAATCAACAATACTTTCATGAGGGCTTATATAGGGAATCCAGCCTGGCGGGCCTTCATATTTTATTCAACTTTCAAAGGTATGAGAATATTGTTGAGGGCTCCAGCAAACAAGTCTGAAATCTTTAATTAATTATTTAAATAGTGGGTTTTTCAACCTTGATTATGCGGAAGCCTGTGAGCGGTAACAAACATTAAAGTCCATAAACCAGTATTATCTTCGCAGAAATTATCTTATGCCCCCTTCTTTAAGAAATGATTCCATCGCAGCCATTGCAACGCCTCAGGGAATAGGGGCGCTGGGAATTATACGCATATCGGGCCATAATGCTATCGAAAAAGCGGGGATCCTCTTCCCTAAAAAGGATTTAAACGCCGTGCAATCCCATACACTTCATTATGGGCCATTAGTTTATGAAAATGAGTTGATTGATGAGGTTATTGTAAGCGTTTTCAAAGCGCCTCATTCTTTTACCGGGGAAAATTCTGTTGAAATAACCTGTCACGGATCGTCTTATATTTTGCAAAAGATCATGGAAGCGCTGGTGCGTATCGGAGTACGCCCTGCCCAACCTGGAGAATATACCATGAGGGCTTTCATGAATGGAAGAATGGATCTTTCACAAGCAGAAGCTGTGGCAGATCTGATCGCGGCAGAATCAGGGGCCGCACATAAAACGGCTTTGCAACAAATGCGGGGTGGGTTTTCAAAGCAGATCAAAGAACTACGCCAGCAATTGCTTGACTTTGCTTCCTTGATAGAACTGGAACTTGATTTTGCGGAAGAAGATGTAGAATTTGCAGATCGTAAAACATTTGTGGACCTGCTTAACATTATAGAAACAGAAGTCAAAAAACTTGCGGATTCTTTTAAATTAGGGAATGCCATAAAATCAGGAGTGCAGGTAGTTATTGCCGGGCGACCCAATGCCGGAAAATCAACGCTTCTTAATGCTTTATTGAATGAGGAGCGTGCAATAGTGTCTGAAATACCCGGCACTACAAGGGATACTATTGAAGATGTCATCATTATTGATGGCATCAAATTCAGGTTTATCGATACCGCCGGGATTCGCGAATCCACAGAAACTATTGAACGGATCGGTATTAGCCGCACATTAGAAAAAATTAAAGAAGCGGATATCATCATTTATCTGTACGATATAAACACTACCATAGCAGAGATTTTGGAAGAGGACCTCGCGACCATTCCTGAAGGCAAAAAGGTTATTCTTGTCGGAAATAAAGCAGACCAATTGCCAAATACCATTGACCATTTACCAAAGAACAATGGTCAATGGTCAATGGTCAATGGTCAATGGTCAATTTCCCTCTCCGCCAAAACAGGTCAAAATCTTGAATCTTTGAAGAAGATGCTTGTTGAAAGCCTTGATCTTGAAACAGAACTGCAATCTGCAAACAACACCATTGTCACCAATGTGCGCCATTACAATAGCCTTCTCAATATTTTGAAAGCTATAGACTCTTTAAAGGAAGGTATTCGCAATAACATTACAACAGACCTTCTTGCATCAGATATCAAAACAGCTTTGTATGCGCTTTCAGAAATTACCGGAGAGATCACCAATGACGAAATATTGGGTAATATTTTCGGTAAGTTTTGTATCGGGAAGTGAATTCACATTTATACCCGATATTTGAATTCAAATAAATATTGATTTGAATTCACCAACATCAAACATTACTACTGCCAACCCTGCCTTCTGGAGCCAAAAACCAGAGGATTTGTACCAATCCCTTGGCAGTTCTGCAACAGGGTTGAGTGCTGTAGAAGCTCAAAAGCGCCTCAAACTATATGGCCCCAACAGCCTCGCTTCCAATGAAAAAACACAGTTAATTACACTGCTATTGAAGCAGTTTGCCAGCCCGATTATCATTATACTGATGGGAGCAGATATTTTGTCCTTTTATCTGGGAGATCCTACTGATGCCATTATCATCCTTGTTATTGTTCTTATTAGCGGACTGTTGGGATTTTTCCAGGAAAAAGGAGCTTACAATGTTGTTGCGAAACTCAGGCAGCTTATCAAAAGCAACACCGAAGTTATTCGCGATGGTAAACAACAAACCATTCCATCAGACCAGGTGGTACCGGGAGATGTTATTGTTTTGGATGCGGGTGACAAGATACCGGCCGATGCATTAATTTTAGAAAGCAATAATCTTTTTGTTGGTGAATCTGCCTTGACAGGAGAAAGTTATCCAGTAGAAAAAATTGTTGGCATTGTGGCAGAGGATTCAGGAATAAGCGCCAGGACAAACTCTCTATTTGCCGGTACAAATGTTTTTAGCGGCATAGCCAAAGCTATGGTGGTTCATACTGCAAAAGATACCGAGTTTGGCAAGATCTCTCAAAGCCTGAAAACCCGCCCTGTAGAAAATGAATTTGCAGCAGGTATCAGGAAGTTTGGTTATCTACTCGCAGAAATTACCGGCATATTAATTATTTTGATTTTTGTTACCAATATATTGCTCCACAAGCCAATACTGGATTCATTTTTATTTGCATTGGCCCTGGCAGTTGGGCTTACGCCACAATTACTTCCCGCGATCATTAGCATAAATCTTGCCCGTGGAACACGAAAAATGGCAGAGAAAAAAGTCATTGTTAAAAGACTCGAATCCATTGAAAATTTTGGGAGTATGAATGTTTTTTGTTCAGATAAAACGGGTACGCTCACTGAAGGTACCATTAGTCTGCATGAATGTGTTGATCATACCGGAAAATCAAACGATACGGTTAAAAAATATGCCTACCTCAATTCCATGCTCGAAACAGGTTTTACCAACCCGATTGATGAGAGTTTAAAAGCTTTGAAAGGAATATGCGATGAGAAGGCATTTCCGAAAACAGCCGAAATACCATATGATTTCATTCGAAAGAGATTGTCTATTGCAGTATCAGAAAATGGGCAGCAAACTCTGATTACAAAAGGAGCCTTGAATAAGGTGACAGAGGTATGCACCACAGCCTTGGATGGTGATGGAAAAACCGTACCCATCAGCGATCTACAGAGCAATATCGACAAGCTCTACCAGGATTATAGCAGCCAGGGACTAAGGACATTAGGCATCGCCATTAAGACAATTCCGGCAGGCCAAAAAATAACCGCTGCCGATGAATCTGGGATGACACTCCTTGGCATCCTCACATTTGAAGATATGTTGAAGGAAGGCATCGGTGATGCCATAAAACAACTGAACGGGCTGGGAATTTCTCTCAAAATTATTACAGGAGATAACCATTTGATTGCGGCTAATATCGGGGCTAAACTTGGACTTGACGCCACTGCTATGATTATAGGGCCGGATATGGTACATATGTCCATGGAATCTCTTGTTCAAAAGGTAAACAGCACGGTTATATTCGCTGAGATAGAACCAAATCAAAAAGAACGAATTTTAGTTGCTTGCAAACAAGCCGGTAATGTAGTGGGCTACATGGGTGATGGTATCAATGATGCTTCTGCGCTTCATGCGGCTGATGTGGGCATATCCGTAAACGATGGGGTTGATGTGGCCAAAGATGCTGCAGATATTGTATTGATGGAAAAGGATTTGCTGGTTCTTGTTGATGGAGTACGGGAAGGTCGTACTACGTTTGCCAATACATTGAAATATATTTTCATGGCCACCAGCGCCAATTTCGGCAACATGTTCAGTATGGCTGGCGCTTCCTTGTTTCTAACCTATTTGCCTTTGTTGCCTACTCAGATACTTCTTACCAACCTCCTTACCGACTTGCCAGAAACGACTATATCAACAGACAATGTTGATGATGATTGGATCAGTAAACCAAGAAGGTGGAACATTTCCTTCATCAAAAAATTTATGATCACTTTCGGAATTATCAGTTCTGTTTTTGACTACTTCACATTCTTTGTTTTGTTGAAAATCCTACATGCAGGTATGGCAGAATTCAGGACAGGGTGGTTTTTAGAGTCTGTTATATCTGCATCATGTGTTGTGCTGATTGTGAGGACAATACATTCTGTTTTCAAAAGCAGGCCCGGTAAGATATTGCTTGCCGCAAATATCTTTATCATGTGCCTCACGATATATCTTCCTTATTCGCCGTTGGCAAAGCTATTCAACTTTACACCTTTGCCATGGACCTTCATTGGCGCCATGTTTGTAATGGTAGCATTATATGCCATGACCGCTGAAATGGCTAAGAGGATATTTTATAAGCATGTGAGTTTGTGATGGGGGGTATTTTAAAACATGGTATTGTTTAAAATGCCAGTGTAAGATTTGCATTTACTCCCAAAGGCCCCTGATGATAAACCATGTCTTTTCCAGGATTTGAATGCCCTGATTTATAGTAAGTCCACCTAATAGTGTCATTGGAATTGGGCATAACCCAAACCTTCAGTGGGTTGGGATACAAATGCGGAGGTGGAAATCCGGGTTCGATTATTGTTTCATTCCAACTTATTATGTTTTCTTTATAATAAGGATTTTCAATTCTCATTGAATCTAATTTGCCCATATCAGAATCAGGTACGGTTAACCACGTTTGTGCAGCCGGTAATATTTCTAGATTGAAATGGTTTGTGCTATCTGTGTTAAATATTTGAGGCCCTTGGCAATTATAATTCAAAGGATACACAGTCTGGAAGGTGAATGAGCTCGTTATGCTAAATACTTTGATATCGAAATTAAAATGTCCATTCGAATCAATTTTAAAATTTCCTCTGGTTGTAACATCGTATGATTCATTATAATCTTCTCCTTGCCTGGCTTCTTCTGTTACTGATATGGTTAAATCAGGCACTGGGATATGTTTATAATAATCGATTGCATAACCATCTCCTTTCAAATGCATTGTGGGTGTAAAGTCAACTGGCTTTTTGCAGGCACTTGTTACAGTAATAAAAATCAAACAAATTAATAGATACCTCATACTATGTTAATCACCGAATTCTATTCTTTCACAAGTTTGGCAACATAATTTTGTGTGCTGGTTTGTAAAAATTATTTTACTAACTATAGACGAAGCCGCCTCTCTCTTCGTTAGTTTGAACCCGGTTCCAAACCTGGCGCTAACTCCTAACTCTGGCCCCCTGATGCCTATCTCACATTCTCGATCCTCGTCATATAAACCTCACCGTTTACAATCATTTTGAGGATGTAAGTTCCATCGGGGCAATGATATTTTGAAGCATCAAAAACGTCAGAATAATTTCCGGCTTCAAACATTCCGTTCTTTAATTCAGAAATTCGTTTTCCTGAAAGGTCATATACTGTTATAACCAAACTGCTTCGAACTGGAATATTATAATTGATATGAGTAATTCCTTCAAAAGGATTTGGGAATATTTGTAATTGATTGAGGTTGTTGGTTTGCAGGTCAATTCCTGAACTGCTTACGTAGAGGCTGTCTGATCTTTCAGCGACGCACCCGTGGAGATTGGTGACAAAAAGTTTTACCTGGTATTTGCCTTTCCCTGACGGATAAGTAAAGGTCGGTTCTTTATTTGAGGAGCTATCGTTTGCAGGATCTCCAAAATGCCATTCGAATTTGCCAATAGTTGTATCTTGTGGGAGAAACTTTACAACATTATTAATTTCGCTTTGAGTCCATGGCAATATTATCGGTACCGGATTGATATTGATAGGTTTTGAAACTGTATCTGCACAACCTGCGCTATTGATCGCGATAAGCTGAACTGTATAAGTTCCCGCACTCGGGTAAGTATGTGTGACATTGGTATTTGTGTTGATATTGCTTTTGTCACCAAGGTTCCATGCATATTTCAATGTGCCAATACCTGTTGAGGTGTTCACGAAAGAAGCGGGTTGCTTATTAAAGCATACATCAGCGGTAATAAAATCTGCTTTTGGCAAAGCAGAAATTGTAATGTTTGCTTCAGAACTGTCAATACATCCGGATCCGTTTTGGACTGAAAGAGAAACCGTATAGGTGCCTGCACTAGCATATTTGTGAGATGTACTATTGGCACTCAATTGTGAAGTTCCTTTATCGCCGTATTTCCATGAATATAAGGAATTTCCATCATTTGTTCCTGTATCTGTTAAGTAAACAGGTAAGCCTGCACAGGCTCCCAAAAAACTAATGTCAACCACTGGTTTTGGCAATGGTTTTACAACTTCGGAGAATGTGTCTGTACAGCCATTACCTGATATAATTACCAGACGTGTATTATAGTTCGCATTATTGGTAAAGGTATTTGTAGGATTAACAGCGGTTGATGTATAAATCCCCGTTCCAAAATCCCATTTATATTTGGGGTTGCCAGCCGGATCTTTACTGGTATTTGAGAAATATATTAATGAGCCCGCACATGCATTTTTGTAGTTGAATCCCGCAACAGGAGTTTGCTGGATATCAATTGATTTCGTCAGATTTTCAACGCAACCAAAAGAAGATGTTTCAACCAGGTTCGTGGTATATGTTCCCGGATTTGTATATGCATGTGCAGGACTTTTTTGAGTTGAAGTTGATCCATCACCAAAATTCCAGGCCCAATTCTTAATAGTGCCTGTTGAAATGCTGCCAGAATCTACAAATTTTGTATTAGATCCACTGCATTCTCCCACTGCTCCAAACTTTACATCTGGCAACGGATATTGTTGCACTGTTGTGCTCACAGTATTTCCGCATCCCTGACCTGTGGAGACATTTAGTTTAACAGTATAGGTTCCGGGCTTTGCATACGAGTGCATTGGGTTTTGCATCATACTCGTATCCCCATCTCCAAAATCCCAGTTCCAATTTGAAACAGTGGTAAAATATGGGGTTGTGGTAGTGTCATTAAAAGTTAATGGAGTGCCAAAGCAAGTATTGATAAAACTGAAGCCTGCAACCGGTCTGATACTAACTTGCAGGTATCTGGTTATCACCGAATCGCAGTTGCCAGGAAGTGTCTTTATGTCCATTTTCAGGGCATACAGGCTATCCGCATTTTTTGTAGGATGAAAACTGAACGTAACTCCTTTGCCACCACCAAGAAATTTTGTTGCGGTATCTTTAATATAGGGGCCGGATCCCGACAATGTTTTTAGGGATACGGAATTAATTACCCATTTTGACCCATAATCAGAGTTGGCCAATCCCTTTGGTGGAACAACCTGGTATGTTATAGTATCCCCGATACATATATAATCCGGATTCGGATAATCTCCACCGTTAAACTGTCCCCTGAATGGTGCTCCCATCGAAAAATTGGCACCGAAAGGTGCATTATATATTGTTACTGGCCGTGATGCTGAAGCAGTGCAACCGGGATTACTTGCAATTTGTGTTATTGTATAGTTTCCGGCAATCTGGTATTGATAATTAATATTGCTTCCGGAAACGGAAGACCCATCGCCAAACACCCACAAAAAACCGAGTTTCCCTGCAGAAGTCGCTGTGTTGTTGAGTACTATGAGTTTTCCCAAACAAACATTATTTACGCTAAAACCCGGATAGATAATTGGATCTATGTTTATATCCCTTGTAAAAATACTATCACATCCTGTCACCAGGTTTATTGCCGTCACTGTCAGAATATAGACGCTGTCGCCATCGCTGCTTTGTGGGAAAAAGCTTATAAGACCATTAGTGGAAGCCGAGGGATATATAACTGAATAATTTGCTGTTGCATACCCCTTTGCTGTTTGCAGCGAAATTGAAACTTTCCACTTGGATCCATAATCCGTATTTGAAAAATTTGACGGAATTCCTATATCATATTTCAGGGTATCGTTAGTGCAAACCTGGTCAGGATTAGTAAGCGTTCCTTTGTTGAATGCGCCGGAAGACGTTTTGTTTTGAGAAAGATTGAGGGATTTTACAATGGGGTTCACTGTCCCCGTTATAGGTACTAACCCGCTTAAACAACCAGGTACGGTATAGTATATCCTGCCGTTCCATCTATAGCCACTGGTGTTCGAGATGAAAAAACTTGAAAGCTCATCACCTGAATATATTGTCAAATCAGAATTGTAGGCACTATCAGTTGAACTTTTTTGGGCAAGGAAAGATAATTTGGTAACTGTCCCCGTATTTTTAAGGGTAATATAGAATGCATACAAGGTTCCTGCCTTTAGGGAAAGTCCTCCAATAACTGCTCTGGCAGGTGCCAATGCCTTGGTAGGAGTAACATAATGTTTCCCTAAAAAGGTCCAGGCAGAAGCGTTGGTCTGGTAGCCGGAATAGGTTCCTGTTTTATAATACACATATACAGTGTCATTCACTTTTGTGGCAAAATCGACGTCAAAACTATCAACTGTCATGTCATGCACCGGCAGAACATTAAACATATTCCCCTTGTTTTTGGTGGAAGTTCCTGAAAACGTGGTGCTAAGGCTGTCAAACCCTGATCCGCTCGAACTTGCCGCGTAATAGGTTTTAGTAGCATACAAATTTGCACTAATGGAGTCACCCTTCGCAAATGGAATACCTGAAGTGGTATCTGGATACCAGTATATCCTGGAACCCAAAGTTGTAGATGAGGCCTTAAAAGTCACCGGCCCCACCCCACATCTGCTGCCCCCAAATCCTGTAGGATTTGCCGGCAATGAATTAATAGCAATTATTCCGGCAAGAGTATCATTTAAATGGTTTTTGTCGCCTGAGATTGCAGCCCATATTTTATATTTCCATGAGCCTCCTGCAGAACTATTTACACTAGTTGTAAAGGTAAAAGTATCCTGTTTAGAGGCAGCAATGGATTTTTTCATTGTATCGGTTAATGAAAAAGTGCTTGTTCCTGTAGCGCTAATGCCGACAGGTATATTGGATATGGTTGTAGAACCGTAATTGTAGACAATCACCTTAATAGAGGTATTGGTGGATCCACATGATAAATTTTTGGGGGATAATAATTGGATAACACCCGCGTCCTGGGCATTGGCAGTACTTAACTGCAATAGCCCCAATAAAATAAGAAGTAGATAAAGTTTTTTTCCGTTGGCCTCCATGTAAATGAAAAATTGGTTTTACACAATCGCTAAAGGAAGGGGTTTGTTCCTTCGAAATCTATTTTTATTAACCGGTTGCATATTCTGACTGTCAGCGAAAAAATAAACAGTTCTGCGAAAGAAAATGTTTTAAAGCCAGCCTCTGCTCAAAAAAACCCGGCGATAACGGGTGAAAAGTATAACTTATTTTTGATCCGGCAAAAATTTTAAGGAATTTTAATCTTTCTTCTTCAACTCCTTTGCCTTTTCTGAAAAATCATCTGCCATCTTTTGAGCCAAGGTTTCCGGCCTCGCAGATAGATTCGCAGAGAGCAGATTTAAGAAATATTGGCATGAACTTAGTTCCCAATCTGATTTTGCAAGTCTATCAATACCAAGGATGAAATGCTCATTTTTATGGATCGTTTCAAGACTCATCCTTGAAAGAAATTTGTAATAATCAGTCAGATATTGGTTCAGAAAGCCCTGTTCCATCCTTGCTGATATATTTCTAAAGAAAACTGCCTTATCCGAATCTGCATATTTGGCATATATATCTGCAACAGAAACAAGTACATACATGCTTCTGTAATTGTCAAAAACTGACATGTCGGCTACCAGTTTAACTGAGTCCTTTTTAGGGGTATTTTGGAAAACATTTTGAATGGCAACAGCAGTAACATAATAGGATGAATCGTGCAATGCTTTAAGGCTGATTTCATTCGATTTGGCCCCTTCCTTGTTCTGGATAAATGCCAGGGCCGAACTGCGTACTGTTGAATTTCTATCTGATTGAGATAATTGCTCAACCGCTGGTATTAATGTGTCAATAATTTTTTTATCCTGACCGGCCAAAAGGTTGATGGCCGTTTTTCTAATGTACCATGAGTGATCATAAAGTACAGATTTCCAGAATTTTGTTATTGAATCCTGAGACAACATATCACCGGATTTTGACAATGCCTTAAGGGCTTCGTACCTGTCCAGTAATTCACGGCCTTGGAAGTATTGATAGTACCATTGTTTTGCGGACTTTATATCGCTCTTGTGACAGAGCAGGATTTTTTCCGCATCAAAATTTACAAGCAGGGGAGGTGCGTCCATTTTGTATGCAAAGGTGTCAGCCTCATGTTTTAGCCAGATATTATGCTTTTCGATCTGACCATCATTTTTATATATGTCCAGCTCTGAGGGTATTTTATAGACAGGCGTTTTTTCATCCGGTTGTGTCTGATTTACATAAACATATAATGTTTTATTAGCTATGTCGTATTCTTGCCTGATTTCCAGAACAGGATGCCCTGGTTTGTTAAACCATTCATCAAAAAACCAATTTAGATCTTTGCCACTTGCTTCCTCCATAGCTTTCTGGAGATCAGTAATTTCTACGCATTTGTACGCATTGGAAACCAGGTAATTATGCAGGGCTTTAAAAAACACTTCATCGCCAATATAATGCTTTAACATATTCAGAACCAAAGCGCCTTTTTCGTACCTCGTTTTATCAAATAGTTCTTCGGGATCAGAGTAATAATGCTCTATGATCGGACTTTTGTGATAAGATGCTTCAGCAAGATAAGCGTCAAGATCTATTTTATACATAATATCGGCTTCTTCTTTGCCGTATTCATGTTCTTCCCATAGTTTTTCGCCAAACTGCGCAAAGGACTCATTCAGTGCGAGATTCGCCCAGCTTTTACAGGTTACAAGGTCACCGAACCAATGATGGAACAATTCATGCGAAATGATTTCTTCTCCATCGTCATCCAGGTTTGCCCGGTCGTCATGTTGGATAGGTTGGTATAAAGTAACGGCAGTCGTGTTTTCCATAGCACCACTTGTAAAATCTCTCACCACAACCTGGCTGTATTTTGGCCAGGGGAAATCATAATTCAAAAGCTTAGAATAAAACTCGATCATGGTTGGTGTATGACCGAAAACCAGTTTAGCGTACGGGGCATATTCCTTTTCGACATAATAGTTTACAGGAATGGAATCGCGCCATTTGTCTTTTATTTCAGAAAAGGTACCGACTGCAATCATGGCCAGGTAAACAGAATGTGGCTTGTCAAGCGCCCAATGATCTGTTTTAGTGCCGTTTCCATTTAGCTCAGAATATTCCAGTACACCATTTGATAGCGTTGTGAGAGCGGTATCAACTGTGATACTTATTTCCTGTGTCATCTTCTGATCTGGTGCATCAATGGTTGGAAACCAGCATGAATTATGTTCTGTTTCGCCCTGGCTCCATAGTTCTCTTGGTACGGCAGAATCGGTACCATCAGGATTAACAAAATACAATCCTTGTTCATCATGGTTTGGAATTATGCCATCCTTAATCAGATCTTCAGGTTTTGCAGTGTAATCTATCTTAATTTCAAATGTATCACCAGGTAGCCATTGAGCTTTTTGATAAGGCGAGATTTTGAGTGTCTTATAATTGTATTTATAATGAATCGGTGCAATGGAATCGCCCTTTTTGCTGACAAGCTCCACGCTGTAAATTTTAAAATCTTTGGCATCCAAGACAAGGGTATCTTGGGGAGAGCTATGAGGCGTCAGGGTTAATATAGCAGTTCCGTTCAGGTGACGAAGGTTCCATAATGGTGTGACACTTAATTTGGTATGTAACAGGTTGAAATTCTGTGGTTCAAAACCTTTGTATTTTGTACTGGCAGTTACATTTATGCTTTTCAGGGTATCAATAGAAATGTATTGTGAAGTTTCTTTGGACAGATGCTTTTTGGTTTGGCAGGAGAATGATAATATAACTAAAAAGGAAAGTAGGATTTGTAATATTCTTCTTTGCGATCTCTGCGTTTTTTTTCTTTGCGTTCTTTGCGTGAAAAAAATCTCACGCAGAGGGCGCAAAGGGTTTCGCAAAGAACGCAAAGTGAGGATAAGTCTTACTGGCATTAATCTGATACTTGAATGAATCTGGTTGTTAAATCCCCCGCAGATTTACGCTGAATTTTGCAGATTTTAAGCCAGCGGCTTAAAAAACACCAGTAACCTGGCTCTCCAGCGGAATTTGTTTGTTGAAATCGTAGAGTGTTATTTTTCTCAGGTTGTAAAATGTGATCCATGAGTTTCTAAGAACATCTATATAGGATTTTTGTGCTGCGTCACGATCTGTTTGCGCAATGTTCAAATCCGTAATCCCGATCTTACCAAGGAGGTATCGTTCTTTGGCAATGAAATACCTGCGCTGACTTACGGTGTTGGCTTTGGTGGCGATAATAAGCTGCTGGTTTTGAAGATTATATTCGGCTGCATCCAGTTGTACTTCCTGGTCAAAATCTGTTTTTAATTTTTTAATATTTGTCGTTGAAAGTTGTTGCTGTGCCTTTGCCATCTCTATGGCACCGTGCGCCCTGCCCCAGTCGAGAATAGGAATGGTGATGCCAAACTGAAACTGTTCCTGATCCTGTGTATTTGCACTTGAATAAGATTCGCCGATAGCCGGAGCATTGCCATTGAGGCCATAAAGTGCAAATACGTTGGCCTGCACGCCATTGGTTCCTATTGCCTTTGCAACATCGCGCGAAGCTTCCATCCCCTGTCTTTGAAGTGAAACAGAAAGAGGGTTATTGCTGTTTGCCTGGATCGCCGCTACAGTGATACTCACTTGTTGGGTATCAGGAGCAGTAGGTAATTTGAGATGTATACTATCGCTGGCATCAAGACCCAGGAATGATTTCAATTTCCCAATGGCAGCGCTATATGTAATTGAAAATTGCTGTACCTGTAGCCCACTATTGAGGTTGTCCAATTCGAGTTGCAATAATTCATTTTCAGCGATTCTTCCAAGGTTGTACCTTCCCTGTCCGAGTTTGTACAAGGTGTCACTGTTAGCTTTGTTAAGCTTGGCTTCCTCTATGCTGCTCTGTGCGGCGAGGATGTCAAAAAACAATGTAATAGCCTTAATATGAACATCCTCCATATCGCTTACGTACTGTTTTCGAGCCTCCTGAAAATATAAAGGTTCAATGCGTTTTTGCCATTTGAGATCGTTATAGGTAAGCACAGGCTGACTGTAAGCGATATTTATAGGCGTTGACAGGTATGATGTGGAAGGAACATTAAAAAGGTCTATGCGTTGCAATCCGGAATTGAGGGAAAAAGCCCCGCCTGTTAGTCCAACCTGTTGTGTTAAAGACAGGTTTACCGAGGATGTAGAAAGACTTTGATGTACAAAGGAATCATTGCCAGTCATAGTAGTGATCTGGGTAAATGACCTTGAAATATTAAATGGATTAGCAGCCAGGCTTAACGCCGGCAGGTAGGCAGCCTGGTAATATCTGTATCGCCAATAACTCTGCCTGTATTTTGTTTTGGCCAGCAGTGCATCAGGACTTTGCTTTTCAGCTAGCGCAATTGCATCATCCATTTTCAGGCTATAGACTTTTTGAGCTCCGGAAATATTTGTCAATAGCAGAAAACCGAATAACAAATACATCAACCTGGATTTTTTTTTCATGGTTTTTAAGTGTGTTTAACCTTTCATCCTGATCCAAATATAAGTACATCTAACGGGATGGGAGGTTCATTAGCGTGATAGGAAAGATTTTTTCGTATTGACTCCGGTCTGAAGACCGTTGTATTCTTTCCGCACCGAGTCTCGGCTTCGCTGCAGACTCCATGCGAGCGAGAAAAATATTTTTCAAAAAAGGGAGCCAATTTGGTGTCTTGCTATATATGTATATAAAAACCAATTACGAATTATGAATTACAAGTTGGCTGGCGCATGAAATCTATAATCCGTAAATCTTATGAATCCAAGTTCAGATAAAGTTTACACAAGATTCCACAGAAAAACGTGGAACTTGTCGGTTAGGAAAAATCTGCGAAAATCTGCGGGAGAAAAACAAAATGCAAAAGATAAACCGGCCTTTAAACTTATTCTGGACTGTTCTTTTCCTGATATCTATTGATATTTGTCAATGAGTTACGAGTAAGTATTTTATAATCAATATGTTGAAAAACGAAAAAAATGAAAAAACAGAAAGAACAGTCCAGTTTGCTGGAAATGGCTTTTTCCCAAATTTATCAGGCAGAAAACAATGGGAACAGCTTTCCAGGGCTTCGGCTGTCGAAGAAGGATACCTGACCCCTGACTCCTGATGCCTATGCTATTTTATCCTTTTCCAGACCTCAGTCCTCCCAAGCCCCATCCAGAGTGCGCCTATATAGCCACGGATGTTGAGGGTATTAGGATCCAGCAGGGTGGCCTTGCAGCTATAAGTAGTACCAGATTTTGGGTCATATATATCGCCTTCACCGGTTTTAGTATCTTGAGAATATTTGAAGCTGAGGAGCAGGTTAAGACCGATGATAGGTCGGTCTCTAAGCTTGGGGTCAGGGTTTTTGATGTCCACTTTTGCTTTGTGGGTATAAGGACTGATCGGGAATTTGAGCCAGATGACCTTGCCCAGATACGTATTACCAGACTTGCTGATCTCAATCATGGATTCTTTGGACTGAGTAAGCCATACACCCTCAATGTCATTGCCCTTGGTGGTATGGTATGACCTTAAAGCCATGAGGCTGAAACCCATAATTAATAATAATCCTGTACCAATCGAATTCAATCTTGTCTTCATCCCAATTTGCTTCATCATTTTCAGGGCTAAATTATGGCTTTTTGCTGTTTCTTTTATCGAATTATACGATCAAAATTAAATAGTCCATTCGTACTCTTGTGAAGATACAATTCAAAATCAATGCTATCCTTATCTCAAAAAATACCTAAATTTGCAGTTACATTTTTTTTATGGCACAAACAGCGGAAAAAGTTTCCGAACCAAAACAAACAAAATCAACATCTAAAACCAAAACTGGTTTTACGGCCGATACCTATTTGTATTGGTATGAAAAGATGCTTCTCATGCGCCGTTTTGAGGAAAAATCGGCACAATTATATGGCACAGCTATCAGGGGGTTCCTGCATTTGTATATAGGCCAGGAAGCCATTGCCGCCGGGATGCTAACTGCAATACAGCAGGGTGATAAAGTTATTACCGCCTACAGGGATCATGCCCATGCTTTAGGTATGGGAATACCTGCCAGAGAGGTAATGGCTGAACTTTATGGCAAATCAACTGGATGCTCCAGTGGTAAAGGCGGTTCTATGCATATGTTTTCAAAGGAACATAATTTTTATGGTGGGCATGGTATCGTTGGCGCCCAGATTCCGCTTGGTGCCGGTATCGCTTTTGCTGAAAAATATAACAAAACGGGCAAAGTCTGCTTGTGTTTTATGGGAGATGGTGCGGTGAGGCAGGGCGCCCTCCACGAAACGTTTACGCTGGCCATGCTTTGGAAGCTACCAGTTGTATTTATTTGTGAAAACAATGAATATGGTATGGGTACGGCCGTAGAAAGAACTACGAATGTTCCTGATCTATATAAAATAGGATCAGCGTATGAAATGCCTTCCTTCCAGGTGAACGGGATGGAATGTGAAGCTGTACACCAGGCAATTTCAGAGGCTGCAGAGAGGGCGAGAGCTTTTACGCCAACCTTTCTGGAGATAAAAACATACCGGTATAAAGGACACTCAATGAGTGATCCTGCCAAATACAGAACGAGGGAAGAGCTTGATGAGTACAAGGCAAAAGACCCGATTGATCATGTGTTGCAAACCATTCAAAAAGAAGGATTTGCAACTGAAGATGCCATAACTGAAATTAACGATAAAATAAAGCAGGAAATAGAGGAAGCAGTGCAATTCGCAGAACAGTCTCCGTATCCTGATCCTTCAGAAATTTACCTGGATATTTATCAGGAAAACGATTATCCTTTCCTAAAAGATTACTAAATTGTAATTTATAGCTAAATTTGCCATTCTTTTTTTAAGCAAGACATGAAAACACCAGAAAATTTAGAAAATACCGAAGTAATCGAAGAAAAAGTAAGCAATGTGCCTTCCAATAGGCCTATTGCCTTTTCTTTTACAGATTTCTTTGAAAAAAACCGCAAGATTGTCATTTACGGAGGCATTGGCCTTGGCGTTTTGATATTGGCTGTCGGCGGCTATTTTTACTATAACAGTGGCCGGGAGGCTGAAGCTCAAAAGGCTATGTTCAGGGCAGAGCGTTATTATGAAACGGATTCATTCAAGCTGGCCCTCAAAGGGGATGGATATGCAACCGGGCTTGAGGATGTTGCTGACGAATACGGTGGAACAAAGGCCGGAAAGGATGCGCATTATCTTGTAGGTATGGAAAAGTTAAAAGAAGGCAAATACCAGGAAGCAATCGATAATCTTGAGAATTTTAATATTAAGAGCCCTATTGTGTACCCATGTGCTTTAGGCGGTATTGGCGATGCTTATTCTCAGTTAAAGGATTATGAATCAGCGGCTAAATATTATATAAAAGCTGCAAAATTCGATGATAATATATTTACGACGCCAAGGTTTTATAAAAAAGCCGGACTTACCTATGAAAAACTGGGTGAATATGGTAAAGCATATGATGCCTATAGCAAGATCAAAGACAGTAAATACCAAATGGCTCGGGAATCATTGGATATTGACAAATATATCTCCAGGGCCTGGGCTGAAAATGGCTATAAAGAGGACTAGGCATATCCATTTTTATATATTCATATAATTTAGTTGACATGTCTTCCAGTCAGATCCCTCAACAAACCCCGGCTTATACCCTTAATGAAGTTGCTAAAAAGAAAAAGGCAGGCATTGTTGTATCCGGCTGGCATAAGGAAATTACAGGTTCGCTTTTGGAATCTGCCAAAAAAACGCTTCTTGATGCCGGATTAGAACCCGATAATATTCTTGTCAAAGAGGTTCCCGGCGCTTTTGAGTTGCCATTGGGAGCACAGTATCTTCTGGAATATGAGAAAGTAGATCTGATAATAGCATTGGGATGCATTGTTAAAGGCGAGACTCCCCATTTTCACTATATTTCAGAGGCAGTTACCCTTACATTGATCCAGTTACAGGCCCGTGCCAACCATCCTGTGGGTTATGGAGTCCTTACGGTTGATACCATAGAGCAGGCAAAGGAAAGGGCAGGTGGTTCTTTTGGAAATAAAGGGCAAGAAGCGGCAGAGGCCGCCCTTTTTATGCTTTCCTTAAAGGAAGACATGAAAAAGAGTGGTACCAAATCAAGCATAGGTTTTGGTGCAGGAAACAGGGACTAAAATTCACTTCTCACTTCTTACCTCTTACTTCTCACTCTTAAATTATTGCCTCCATTTCAATTTCCACCAAATAGTCAGGTCCAATGAGCGCCTTTACTTCCACCATGGTTGTGGCGGGTTTAATTTGAGCAAAAAATTCTCCGTGGGCTTTGCCAATCTCTTCCCACTTGGAAATATCGGTTACAAAAAGCCTTGTTCTGACTACATTTTCTAATGATGCTCCTGCCGATAATAGAAATTTCTCGACTTTTAGGATGATGAACTTTGTCTGGGCGTAAGCGTTATTGGCTCCGAATACAATTCCATTGTCGTCAATTGCTACTGTACCTGATACCCAAATCATGTTGCCGGATTTGACCATCCTGGAATACCCAACCGTGTCTTCCCACTTTGCACCGCCGGGGAAATTCTGCCTGTCTTTCATTTTGTTACTTCAACACCTTTCCAGAAGGCTATATAATTCTCGATCTGCTTTGCAGCCGGCTTTGTATCCGGATAAAACCAGGCAGCATCTTTATTTTCTGAACCATATACATCCAGGGTATGGTAGGAAGCTAGTCCTTTCCAGGGGCAAACTGTATTAGTGTCACTTGGTTTTAAATATTCCTTTTTTACAGAATCTACAGGAAAATAATGGTTCCCCTCTACTATAATGGTCTTATCACTTTCGGCGATTGTTTCGCCATTCCAGACTGCTTTCATCT
>Ga0206979_1027_pt1 | contig 26169 bp, 22 predicted proteins | sample Alteio_BWMinCont_19_FD_153463 | JGI IMG/M metagenome (GOLD analysis project Ga0206979, IMG submission 153463) | Enriched cells from forest soil in Barre Woods Harvard Forest LTER site, Petersham, Massachusetts, United States -... | ecosystem: Environmental > Terrestrial > Soil > Temperate forest >... | reverse complement strand
AGATACAGCCGCAGAAGATGAAAAAAAAACAAGCTGAAGCAAATGCCAAAAAAGTAGCCGAGGCTCTAGCTGTGAAGAAGGCCCAACTTGAAGCTGAACAAAATAAAAAACGGCTAGATGAACTAGCAAAACAAGCTGAACTAGAAGAAAAGAAAAGGAATTTAAAAAATATTCCAACGCAAAAAGGCAAGTCGGCAAAAGCCACCGAGCAAGAAAGGATTTCCACAGAAAAGAAACAAATTTCAGATGCTAAAATAGCCGCTGAAAAGGCAAAACAAATGGCAAGAGACGAGAAACTTGCGGAAACTAAAGCGAAACAAGAAAACGAAGCCAAGCTTGCTGAGGAAAAAGCCAGACAAGAAAATGAAGCCAAGCTTGCCGCTGAAAAAGCCAGACAAGAAAATGAGGCCAAGCTTGCCGCTAAACGTAAACCACCTACTGAAAAATCAAGCTTATTCCAATCGGTAAGAAAAGCAGAAGAAGCAGCAAATAAACGTAGTGAGGAGCTTTCTACATTTGTTGCAAGCATGGTTCTTGACGATGATGACATGGTGCAGCAAATACAAACCAGAAGTCACAACCCAAATCCCGAAGCATCGTCACAGCCTCTTAACGTTTCTCCGAGAGCATATCAACTATTTAATGATCCTAACAAAACGACTCCAAAAAATCCTACTATTAGATATGAACACCGCTATAAGAAATAATGACACACTGTCATTGCGAGGCTGCGAAGCGCTTAGCCGTGGCAATCCAGGTGCCTCGGTCACGCAAAAAACAGTGACCTTAAGCTGAAACAAGCCTGGATTGCCACGGCTAAGCGCTTCGCAGCCTCGCAATGACAGTGTTTTTTTTGCGAAACTTACCGCCTATTGGGGTTGGGCTACTCGCAAACATGGCGAGCTTCGGTTATTCCTTAAGTAGTGCCATTGTCAACAGACCTTACATTGCTCTTTTTCTTTTAAGAGAGCCATGAGAAGGCTCAGGCACAACAACAGCACCACGAGAACGCAGTGATCGCTCAGCTGCTGTTAAAAGCAGAGCAGGATGAATAGCTTTTCTTTTCGGTGTAATGACAGAAGGATTGCCAAAAACGCTAGCTAGCTTAGCCGTCGTATTTGTCTTTGGTTGCGGCAAAGAAAAGTTTTCAGGAAATAGCATTGCAATTTTATCAGCCTGAAAATATTTATTCATAAGCAGCGTGGCAATTTTTTTACGGATAGAATCATGGCTAAAGTCATGAATAAAAATGCTTAAAGCTTCACCTTGAGCCGACAATGCATTCTCGACATAAAATAATTTAAAAAATTGTTCATTAGAACATTTTTCAATGAGACATTGTAAAGCCATAAAGTGAAACGATTTTTTAAAAAGCAAAGGCAAATAGGAGAACAAAAGAAAGCCTTTTTCTAAAAATACCTTATAAATATCCTTCAAATACACATCTTTCTCTTTGTTCCATGCAACGCGAATATCTTTACCTTGGTCGGACACTGAAATAAATCGATTAACCACATCAAAAAAGTAAGCCTGTAACAGGTCTTTCTTTAATTCGCCCAATACAAATGCCGCTCTATTATTATCGGCATTTTCTAAAAAATCTTGTTTCACGGCATAAGCAATCAGGCAGGGTTTAAATTCATATAAATCTAAGATCGTCAGCGAACGCAATAAAGGACTGAGCAGGACTTTATTACATTGAGCAATACAAGTATGGACAACGGTTAAATCGTCATGATCCGCAATGGTAGGGTCTACGCCCTCCTCCAGCAATGTATCCAGTAATTTCCGCTTATTTTCAGCAGGGATACTCGTGTTTTCAATTAAAAAAGTTAAGGGCGTTTTAAACGCATGAGTATATCTTCTCGGATCAGCCCCAAGGTTTAGCAGCTTACTCGCCAAGCTTGCGTCATTTAAATGAGCCGCAACCATGAGTGCCGATAACTCAACCTGCTCTTCGTCAATTTGATATTGCCCACTCTGATTCATCTTACCTCGATAACAAATCGCGTTAACATAGGTATCGTCAGCAAGCTCTGGCAGTTGATTTGCAAAAGCATCAAACATCACACGGGGCACGAACAAAATATCCCCCGCATCAGGATGCGAGGTGAGCTCATAAAGTAAATTTAAACATTTTTGTAATTGATCAGCCGCTAAAACCGGTGCAGCATAGCTATAATGTTTTAATTCTTTTTGAAAACGTTGCGAGGCGCAATCAAAACTGTGATGCGGTTGAATCGCAATTTTTGTCGGTAATTTATAATGAAGCCCATAATTAAAAACTAACTGCTCACCGGGTTTAATATCTTGTGTCGCTCTTAAAAAAATACCGTCCTTATCAGCTTGTAAAGTACAGTTGGGTGTTTGCGAACAATTAACAAAACCTGCACCGCTATCAGAATTGATGCCATCTATATACTCTGACACCGCGTCAAGATCATTATGGGGAGGCATTGCCACAATATACGATTTGTCTGCTCGTTGTGCGCATTCTGTTTTACTGATTTTCTCTCCGGTATATTCTAATATAACGTTATTATTGCGAATTTTTTTGGGGCCGTTAAAAACGGTTTTTTTGTTAGTATTAGCTATGCTTGCATCTTTAGTAATTTTATCCGTGCTTAAGGTAATGGTATTCATTTCATTTTCTTTATGATCATTATGTAAAAATCCAGTTAGCAATTTGTTTACTAATTCTCTGTCGGTGTCATTTAAATTTTTACACGTTTCGTTGACGATTCCTAATACTGCGAGCGACTGTGATGGTGGCTTTGCTTTGATTGGGGGTTTTATTTTAAGATAAGTAATTTGATTAACTATAGCCGCTATGTTTTTGAGTTTAGGTAATAATGTGGCACCTAAATCAGTAACTTTACCTAATATAAGGTTGTCTTGTATTTCTTTAATATCGCGAGCTAAGAATTTTTTATATTGATCTAGAATATTTGTTTTAGAATTTATGTCAAAATCTGCATGTGAAACAGAGGATAATACTAATTTTTGTAAACTAAATTCGATTAGTGTTGCATGAATGCCTGGATGCTGGCCTGTTTTATAATATTGACAGGCGCTAGCGAGTAATTTGACAATATCTTCTGTCGTGATTGGCATGGAAGCCATATGAATAAAAGGACGATCTTCATCTTGCAATTCTAGTTTTACTACCTTGTGTGGTTTGTCATTTTGACCTTGGCTGAAAAATTTCGAGCCTGATTTTTCCAATTCGCTCATCTTATCTTCACTGTAATCTAATCCCAAAACTTTAGCGATATTACGAAAATCTCCTTTTAATACTTCGCCAGCCTTAAGTGTTTTTATTTGTAATTTTATTTCCGTTTCCTTAACGTGGGTAAGACTATTAGTTACATCGGGATCCAAGGTACTATAAAAACCATCGGCTTGTTTCTCTGCTATACCGAGGGATAGGGTCAAAACTCTCGTGTTTTTTTTGATGGGTGGGCTAAAAGTCAGATATCGCCCCCCTTCCTGAACTAGCGTTATGACTTCTTTAATTGCTGCGTCACTGTAGTTATATCCTAGAGTGTCAAATACTTTTTTTACAGCCTTAGGAAAATCATTAGCACTTTCCTGATGGAATGCTGCTGTAGAATTAACAATACTGGCGTGCATTTCCTCTTGAATTTTATTTATTTCAGCAAGAATTGCCGAAGCTTCGGCGACACTTTCGGATTTTTCACAGCGCCTGAATGCGAAAAAATTTTCTTCATTATAAGGGACGGTAAAGCCTATGGTCGCATCTTCAATGCTGCCTAGAAGAGCCACTTTCATATCTCCCGATTTCTCCATGGCTTTCTTGACAATAGCCAGTGCTTCATCGCTATATTCATAACCGATTTGCTTAAATAATTCTTTTATTGATTCAGTCGGATTATGTTCAACGTTAGCTTCAAAATCTCTTAAGGCGTTATTTGGATCTCGTTTCGACAACATAATTAATACCCCATTTATTATTAAGGAGTTTGGTTGTTGGTGCTTTTTAAATTATAATAGAGTTTTTTAAAATAGCATTAGTTATGAGGCAGTATTAATCTAGGTAGCTGATTGGATTGTTAAACTTAATTAAAAGCAGATCTTGGTGATGCTGATTCATCGCTATAATCTGAGCATATATCAACGGTATACGCTTGGCTAACTTGAGTTTGTTTTTCCAATGAAAACAGGGTTATTCCGGAATTCATTAGGTCACGCATAATTACTGGCAGCTCGCGAGCCACTCTCGTTGCGGGAACTCTTTTTTGAGCTAGCGTTAAAAGGGGCGCAACTTCTAGGTTGCGCTGGCATCGAACCGTATGTTCTGTTAGTAGCAGTTGTTCTTTCGTTGCAAGGTCATGTGCAATGTTAATAAAAATATTTGCTAGCGTAACGGCTTTACTGGCATCAAGTATTTCGTAATATTCGCCCTTTAAAGGCCCCGTTAAATTTTCATTTTTATCTTGATGAATTTTATATATTTTTAAAATATTTTTTCCTAATTGATATAATTCGTTACCAGTTTGAAATATCCTTGGAAGTGAAATTGCAATCTGATCTTTTTCATTTTTATAAATTTTTAGGGGAATATGAGGGAAATGTTTATTCGCTTGCGGGATTCCACCTTCCATAACGGAATCAATTATCACATCTCTAGACGCCATATGTCCTGCTTTCGATGCGTCACTCAATAAGTTAAATATAAAGTCGAATAAAGACTTTTTCTGTAGTTCGATTTCGACGCCATAATAAATATCGACATAATTATTTTTATAGGGTTCGTTGTCCAGTAAGGCTTGTGCTAAATCAAAATAATCTTGTGGCGTTACCGGTTTTTTTGGCAGGGATAATTTAATCTCTTCACTGCTGTCTTGCTTATAAATATAGACAGCATTTAAATGCTGTTGTGCGCTTAAATCGCCATTTTCAAGATATTTATTTAAAGCTTCTATAGCAGGAACATAACCCACTTTTGCAGCCACAGCTAACAAGCTATATTCAAAATGTTTCAAGCTTGCTAAATCACGTTGAATTTCGTTCGAGCCGGAATAAATTTTAATGCTCTTTGTAAAAACAGCATCAGGGTTAGATACGACTAAAGCTAATTCGTAAAAATCTTCGGGAGTAATAGGTCGCGCAGGGAGGTAGATCACAATTTGAGTGACGGCATCTAATTCATACGAATAACTGGGATAAGGCAAGTAATGATCTGTATGAAAATATTCTGATAGTTGCATTGGTGCCGCTTGGAGCTGCAAGAAAAGGGATGGCATGAGACTTAATTTTTCAGCTTTTATCTCAGCAGCATCTATTTTTTTGAAATGATTTGTTAAAGCAGCTTTTGGGTTGTTTGAGGATGAATGATGGCTACTTTTCATAGGATATTTGCTTCTCGTTTGTATCGTTATAGTTTTTTGTTTGGGGTAAAATATCACACTAAAGCTTAAGATATGCTTAACAGGCGATCATCCATGTTTATGTTCCGCTGCAATATTTTAATAAATTTGTTACATATGCCGCATATATGCTATATTAATACTATGTATCTACTCTATATTTTGCGATAAGGACTAGCGATGGCCATGCAGCGAATAGCAATATTAGTCAAACCAGAGCAGAGCAAGAAGTTAGCGTCCTTAGCAAAAAATGAAGGTGTGTCTTTAGGAGAAATGCATAGACGTGCTATAGATAATTACATTGCAACTCCGAATCAAGACGAAGATTTCAAAGCGTTAAACATTATGTTAGATGCTTTAAAAAAATCTAATAAAGAAGCTGAAAATGCTTTAACTCAAGCGTTTAACGAATTAAGCAAAATCGTAAAGGAAATTCATACTAAAAAGGAATAAGCGCATGAGCGCATTAGATAAGATTATCCAAGGCATTACTGAAACCATAAAAATGAACGATAAAATTGTTTCTGTCTCTGAAAAAATTAAAGAATTAGCTAGCGAAGTGCGTGATATAAATAACCGAGTTATTCGCATTGAAGCTTATATCGAGATTTCTCAAGCAACACGAAAATTGGGTCGCGAAAAAGTTATTTCGTAGTATCGTTCTGAACTTCATAAATTAGCTTGCAAGGCCGCCGTCATTGCGAGGCTGCGAAGCGCTTAGCCGCGGCAATCCAGGTGTTTCGGTCACGCTAAAAAACAGTGATCTTAAGCTGAAACAAGCCTGGATTGCCACGGCTAAACGCTTCGCAGCCTCGCAATGACGGCGTTCGCAGCGATGCTTGACGTCTAAATAGCCGTGCGCGAGATAGCAGCTTTATTTAGGTTTGTATCCGATGTTACTACGGCCGTTTCCTGGAGGCAGAATATTCTAATCCAGTTGGATTGCTTGTCGCGCCCCCCATAAGCTTAGCCAGATCTACCCCAAAACCATTAGCCTCGCTCACCGAAGGACGTCTTTTAGGTTGCGGTAATCTTTCAGGATCACTTTTTGTTATTAAATCTTCAGTCAGCCATTCATTCCCTACAGCAATGGTCTCTGACTTAGGTGATTTCATTAAATCCATCTGTCCAAGCAGACCCAAATCCTTGCTATTTTCTACTGGATTCAGGATGTTAGAGTGTATTGCGATTGAGTAAGCGTATGCTGCCACCGCTATGGGAATCATAACCTTAGACGCTTCTTTAATCTGGTTTAACGCCTTGATGATGTCTTTAGTCGTCCGTGCTTGCATGGTAAACCCTCATAAAAATAATAAACAAAAATAATAATTTTGCTAAACTAGCCTCAAACATCACTACAAATTAGAAGAGTACTATGAACCCAACTACCAAAGAACACATTAACGAAATAGATAATCTTCCCGAGGAGGCCATAGTAACTGCTACAAAGCACATACGCGATATCCTCGCACTTGTCATTATGCACTCAGAAGAACAGGCTGCGGTCGTTATATCGGATGCACAGTGTCCTCTTGCGGTTGCTCTGACAGAATCTTATCGGCGATCCCTTCCTAGTGCAACCTTCATTGACTTTGATGCCGTTTCCGCTGCGGAAGTATTTGCCGTTTTTAAAGCGCTAGTACCGAAAGACTTGGTTGTGCTTATTCAAACAACTAGCTTTCGTCTTAAAGATTTCCGCGTTCGTGTTGAGCTCTTTGAGCAGTCCCTAAAAGTCATTGAGCATCCCCATCTTGGTCGCATGCCAGGTCGCGAAGGAATTTATTATATTGAGTCATTGGCTTATGATCCGGTCTATTATCGAGGCGTAGGCCAAGCACTCAAAAAACGCATTGATCAGGCAAGCTGTGCCGTGGTCGACAGTGGAGGTGAGCGTCTGGTATTTGATTCACCTTTGGAGCCGGCTAAGCTCAACATAGGCGATTATACCGGTATGAAAAATTTAGGCGGTCAGTTTCCTATTGGCGAAGTTTTTACGGAAGCGCAAGACCTGGAACGTGTTAATGGACGCGTCCGTATTTTTGCTTTTGCTGATTGCTCATTCACTGTGAATAAGCCTGAAATTCCGATTACGCTGGTTATAACTCGCGGACGAGTGACCGAGGTGATTGATTCGACGCCGGAGTTCGATCAAGTGCTTGCAAATATCCGTAAGGATGAGGAGGAGGTATGGTTACGTGAACTTGGCTTTGGGATGAATCGAGCATTTTCACAAGACCGAACAGTGAGTGATATCGGTACCTACGAACGTATGTGCGGTATCCATCTGTCTTTGGGCGCAAAGCATGGAGTATACAAAAAGGCACTCTTTAAACGTAAAACCACGTGGTATCACGTAGACGTTTTTGCCGTGACACACTTAGTCTATCTTGATGATAGTGTAGTATATGAAAAGGGTGCTTGGCAGGTTTAAAAAATAGGAGTGGGATTAGGATTGTCATAAGGAGATAAGCCATGTTAAATACCATATTAGCGTTGAGCGTTTTTATTGGACTCTTCATTTTATTGTTTGTGAGTGTCATCCTTGGCCGCCGCTTTGGTAAATGGCAAATAAGGCATGATGCATCGCATAAGCTACGGGTAGTGAATGTAGCAGAAGGTGCGCTATTTGCTTTGCTGGGGTTGCTCGTTGCATTTACGTTTACCGGCGCGTATGAAAGATTTGAAGCGCGTAAAGTGCATATCGTTGAAGAGGCAAATGCAATTGATACCGCTTACTTGAGAATAAAATTATTGGCACCGGCCACGCAGTCGAATTTACGTGAGAGCTTCCGTCAATATCTTGATTCCCGCCTGGGAGACCCGGAGAAGCTATTAAATTCGAAGAGTGCGGAAGACGAAATCCCGGTCATCACACAACTACGAGCTAAAATATGGGATCAAGCGGTAAGCGCTTGCAATATTACAGGCAGTAGTGCAGTGACAGAATTATTTATCACTGCGGTTAATAATATGTTCGACATCGCCAACACGCGATTTTCCATCGCGAAAATTCATCCGCCGGTGGTGATTTTTTTCCTATTAATTGGCTTAGCCGTATTAAGCTCATTCTTAGCAGGTTATAGCACGGCTAAATCTAAAGTCTCGCATTCGATTCATACGCTAAGTTATGTCGCAATCACGGCATTTACACTCTACATTATTATCGATTTAGAATTTCCGCGTCTGGGTATGATACGCGTAGATCGTTTTGATCAGATTCTAATTGAAGTGAAAGATGTTATGAATTAGAGATTTTGTCTGGGGCTTAAAAAACTATCGATATCGCCAAGAAGCATATGTAAATCTTGGCCGGGTATCTTTGCTTGTTTTGCAAAATCGTTCATAAAATCAGAAAATTTTTGAAAATATTCTTCACCTTTAGAAGAAGTAAAAAACACTTCTGCCTTATTAAGTAAATTATCGCTATCTTCAGTGCGATGAACAGAAATGACTGCTTTTATACGATTATTATTAGCAATATTATAGAGCGTTTTAATATTCTTCTCTAATTGTGAAAAATCTTCTGGGGTTGATTTTTGTGATAATTTACTTAAAAGCGATTGAGTGTCCTCAAGTAACGCGCTTACTGTGCAGGTAAAATTTTGCTTTGTAACAAATTTAGCTTCTTCGCTAACATCTTTTGCTAGGTGATCCTGGTAGCCCTTAAGCTTTTCCTCATGTTTAAAGATTAATTTGCTCAAGGCTTTATTCATTGTGTCGCGCTTAGCTTCCAGAATTTTCAATTCTTGTTGCTGCGTTTTTAGAAGCTCGTCAAGCTCATTTTGTTGCTGAGAAATTTCTCTAACCAGGTTGCTTTTGAGAGTGGTTACTTGCTTATTCCAATTTGTTTGCGAGCTGACAAGTGAAGTTACGGAACTCAGTTTCCCTGCGTTTTCAAGACAGGCTTGAATATTTGCTTTATTGTTTATCGTGGCAGAACAACTTGTCAAAAACTGGAATAAAGCATTGGCAGTCGTTTTTATTTGCGACTCATCGGCTAAATCATTTTGGAATTTTTTTAAGTTAGTAACAAATTTTTGTTTGGCTTGAATGATAGGGTCTTTTAAAATATTTTCTTTATTGGCATTTATTTTTTGTTGTAGGCTAAACAAATTGTCTTCGGGAGCATTGCGAGGTCGACGAAACATAGCAGCCTCCTCCCTTACGTTATAATTGTATATATTATAGCGTATTGTTCAGTTTTGTGCCATGGGAGGCTACTTTGGTAAATTTTAAAGTACTATATATTCATAATGTTAAGCTAATCATATGTGTCATCGTAGCGCGGTAAATCATAATTCTACTGGCCTCGTCATTGCGACCCAGAGCGTAGCGTGGGGGAAGCAACCCAGGCTTTATTGCCACTCTCGAAGAAGCATGAAGCATGAATTCTAGCCCTGTGGAATTATAAAGTGGCAATAAAACCTGGATTGCTTCACTCGCGCTCGCAATGACGGCTGAATTTAATATTAAATTCGTCTAGTCGGAGCGGGATCTTTTTTATCTAGAGCCGCAGTCAAAAGTTTACTGACTGTAGAAAAAAATCCACTACCCAAAACAGAAGTTTCTTTTTTTAGTAAATGTGCCGGCACTTTAAAAAATTTCAACTGTTCTGCATTCATATCTTCAATATTGAAAGTGCGAATACCAAGTCGTTTGATGTCGTGTTCGTAAATTTTTAAAATGGCTTGAGATCCAATCACCAGCGTGTCTTCATTAGCAAGATCAATAGAAAAGAACTCGCCATTATTTTCAAAAGGCTGTAACAATATTCGAGGGAAATGATGGCTGTCAAACCTAACTTCTTCAATGGGTAACTTTAATTGAAAATCGAACCTGGCTTTGTTGATTACGCTAGATATGGAATCTATTTTGCCGCGCATTATTAAAATTTGACTTTCGCCCCATGTTTCAAGTTGTCTCATATTGCAAGCCGCGCTTTGCATGCCGATTAAATTGTTGCGAAATTCATATAACGTTAACCCGATCTTTCGATTGTCATCTGTGGTGTTGAGTGCGGTTAATGTTTTCCATACCTTAGCCAGTTGCTTGTCTAGTGTATCTTGCATAATCATGTCCCAAGCTACAAGCGCAACAGAGGATTGACACTTAAAATGTTGTACTAATAATTTAATGGTTTGATCATATCCGCGCGTGTTTTTAATCGTTGGAGGTAATAATTTTTTCCCCAGTTTGGTGATGCTTTCTGCAAGATCGTTGCTGTTTTCTATCGGTTTTTGCTGGGTTTCCGGTTCGATAGTTTCTTCTTCGATATTTCCACCATATTTTTTACCTAATAGCGGTATACCAACGATTTGATAATCCATATAACCAGATTTGCCTTCGTTATTATTAACTTGATAGGCATTGCCATCTTTTAATTGAATGGTAAAAGGTTCTTTGGTCGTTGCATTTTGCTTAGCTTTTTTTCTAATATCTGTAAACACCTCATCTGAAATTAATTCGAAGTGGATGGCATTGCTTACTGACATTTGATTATGGCATTTGGTACGCTCTGGCAATTGCGCGCGATTTTCTTCTAGATAAGCCAGCAGCTTTGGCATATCAGCAGATATCCTCTCGTTACTTGAGTGATTTTCTGTTGATAATTGATGGTATTGTCGTAATTCCTGTTCTTCTGATATGACCTGGCCAGTTTTAAATGTACGTGCAAGCGATGCTTTGTTTAGATGATAAACAAGAAAATCATTTTTATTGTTTTCTATCCATTGCGTTAAATAATCTGCTGTTGGATTTTTTGCGTGAGAATTCATGTCAATTTCCTAGTTCATTTTATTCGTCATCGCTAGGACTTTTAGTATTACTTCTTGCTTCAGACACAAGAATAGTTCGGCCTTGATATGCGCTGCCATTTAATTGCGTTATCGCTTTTGCCGCGTCGTCATCAGAAGCCATTTCAACAAAACCAAATCCTTTGCCCTTGCCTTTTGAATCAATAATCAGTCTGGCTGAAGCAACCTCACCGATCGCACTAAACAGCTGATTTAATTCTTCCTCAGTCATATTGAATGGCAGAGAAGATACATAGAGTTTTTGATTCATGAGATACCTTGATTTTCATTTGGAATTTTGATGAACAATGTATTATAAATTTCTAGAAAAGGGAAGGGAAAACGATCGAATTCTATTGGCTTAATAATTGTTCGCATAATCTCAATTCTTTGTTTTTTAATTCTTCAAAAATATGATTGAGTTGGTCGGTCAATAGAATAACTTCGGCTAAAGTTTTGCTGTTTTCTTTGGGGTACGCGGCGATAATATTTTTTATATTTGATGTGATTTCAAATAGATTAATATCATTTCTGATTTCTATAATGTCGGCAAGAGGAATTTTTTCGGTCGGTGAGGGCGGCCCGATAGCCACTATTTTCAATAATATTTCCATGGTGCTGCGCAAGCTATTCAAATCGGATGGGGAGACGTTAAGCTCTGCCAGGCTTTTATATTTTTCTTCACAAATTTCTTGGGTTGTCGGCATAACACCACCTCGATTTAACCGAGTTTTAGTGATTATAGCATAGTAGTTTGGGAGTTGATTACGGTCTCTGTCTTTCCCGCGCAGGCGGGAATCTATTTCGAATCAAGTAATTACGGTTTAAATAGGCGCGGGAAAGACTTCAATTATTTTGTTGAAAAAACCTATAATACTTATTTTTGAGCCTATACTTAAGCTAGATGTAATGAAAATTGAGGCGCTTAGCTTATGCCAATTAATGTGGTTACCTTAACTCAACATCTCGTTAAAGATGGATTTGCCGACAACTCGCCAGGAATTATGTCCGCTCTCTATAACTTGAAGGAGGCACCTTTTGACCAAAAACAACTTTTTTTCGACCAATTAGTCATGGCTGTGACAAAAGATCAAGAGCAAATAACAGGTATTTTCCATACGTCCCATAAGAATAATCTCGATAAAGTCCAAGAATATATGAAGGAATACCAAGCCCAGCATCTTAATCAAAGCGCAGAAACGTTTAAAAACTATGAGATAAACTCATCACCTATAGCAGCTCCCCCTCAGCAACCCTATCAACAACCAATACGTACTAATCTAGTGAGGGTAGCAGCCAGGCTGGCTCCTACGGATGCAGAGATAAGTGATATGCAACAAAAGGCAGCATTACCATCGACAAAAGGTTTGTCGCCGGAGATGGCTGAAAATGTTACCACGTTAGCGATTGTTAAAGGTTCTATCCAGCAGTTGGGGGCTCTTATAAAGAGAATAGAAGGCATTTCAGAAGAAATAAAAAATACAGCAGGCAGCATTGATAAACTACAAGAGCAACAAAATAGTTGGGTCCATAAAATAAAGAGCTGCTTTGATCCCAGTCGCGAGGAGAAAAGACTTTCTGAGATAAGTCGTTTGGAAAGTAATGTTTTAGCTTCTGTTAACCAATTGCAGGCTGAAGTCGTGAAAATAAGTCCTATCACTAGGCGAATAGCTTCTTTGGAAACCGATCCTAATGCTTTTCAAACCCAGTGGGAGGCAAAGAATGATTTTTTAAGGGGTGTGAAGATTGAACTCGGTAAGATAGCATTTAAGGATGGGTATCTAGGGGGGGAACAGGGAAAGGTACAAAATGCTTGTGAGGAATTTTTTAAAGCTGGAAACAAAAGTGCGGAACAAAAAAGTGATCTTATTAAAATTATTACTGATAATGTAGCCACAATAACGAAATCTGATATTAGTGTACAAGGAGCTTGTGATAATGGTATTAAGGCAATTGATAACAAGATAGCTGCTGTCAAATCGTCATCCTCAGTGGACGTTGATGCAGAACAATCCTATTCTCCAAAAGGGTACCGAAGTTAATTTAACTCTATCGAATGAGTAGCAACTTTTTGATGTATCGGATTTTCAGCAACCACAACCAAATTTTTAAACATTCCGACTTGACTGACCTTAGCTGCAGAATCCTCAACTAACAGCGCTTCCTGTAAATTATTATCAGCCTTTAAATAACCTCTTTTTTTATAAAAGTTATAAACTTCATTTTTGAGAAAACCTTCATGACCGCGTCTTACTGAATAAGAACCGTTGACCATAGCGCCGCTTGTTCCACAGACTGCCGCAAAAAAAATAAGGCCATCCGCATAAGGATTAAGGGAGAAAAAACGGTGAGCGGTTTTAATAACTGAAATCATGGTATAGCCGCCGGTGCCAACAGAATCAATTATTCCTGCTGCAATAATGCCAGCATTTAAGGTTTTGATAGAAGCAAAATTATGTTGGTTTAATACATTAATTTCGTAGCGACCTTCTTCATCCTGTCGCCACCACGAACATAAAGCTTTTCTCACTGAGGGAGATTTAGTGAGAAGGTCATTTAAAAAGGCATTGAATGCACCAAAGCCGGACATGGCAGCAATGAATTCAGAGGAATTATTTATGCCTGGAATTTTTAGTAAGGTTTGTTCAATTGAATAATACGCAACGAAAGGGGAGCTTAAAATATTGAAGGAACATAATCCTAACGTTATCGCATAATTTTTTAAAGTTGCGGCTCTTGACTGCGTTTGATTAAAACCGTATACCCAGTCCGCAACATTCTTCGCGCTATCACATGTCGCATTAAAACCAAAACAATAAGCGCTATTCAGTTTGCCAAACACAAAAACCGCAGCGCCAGCATAGATTAATCCTTGTAATAAATACTGGACTGGTTGCGAGTAATTTTGTTCGGTAGGGTCACCACCTATTGTCTCAAAAAGGGTAATCGTGCCGAGAAAAGAAGGTACGGAGGAATAAACAATTCCACACATACCAGAAAATTTTATCGTGTTTAAAATGACGCGATAGCCAAATGGGGGCGGGGCCTCGGGTGCTTCATGAACAAATGCAGCAATCACACTATCAAGATCAATATCGATTTCAATTTTGGCTTCGTCGGCCTCTTTAGGCGGTACAGATTTTTCACGTAGATGTCGACGAAAAATGGCAGAAGTGCGAGTCTCTGCGATGATAATGCCACTGCCTATCATAAATGTTAAGCAGCCTGCGAGCGCAACTTCGGGAGGTGTATCTTCATGGTAAATATAGTCCAAGATTTTTTTAACGCCAAACCACGTGAGTCCCACTCCTGAAAACAAGGTTCCAATAGATGATATTGTGGGAACAATATATTTTTTTTGGAACATAAGCCTCTCTTTAGAGCGTTTTAAGGTCAGTGGAGGCTTATTTTATGGTAATTTAATGATCAGATCAAGTGTTTTACACTGTGGCTTAAATGCAAGCATAAGTCATTGTAAGATTTAGTTAAATTTTACAAAGGTCTAAGGGGGTCCTTTGTCCACGCTACCGATTATTTCTTTTATAGGCAGGACTTTGTAACTCTTTCATCAGTTCACGGCTTTCGTGAAAATGATTATGCGCCACGGCGTCTTTAATATGCTCAACGAAAAAGTTCGTCCTTTTGCGTGACTGATTACCGCGAAACAATGATTGAATTTTCACGATGCCATGCTCGCCGTACTTGATCTTATTTTGCAGTGCTTTGTGTACATCATCTTCTGCAACGTGAAAATATTTTTGCATTTGACTTGAAGCATTTGGGTTCTCAGCAATCGCACTTAAAAGATATTTTTCAAAAATAGCATAGCGGTAATCTATTTTTTTGTCGAAATGAGCGCTTATTAAAAATTTATGTGACTCTGATGTGGTGCTCACTATAAGCTCGGCTAAATGTTTGAGACCTGATGCTATAAGATCATCGGTATTAAGAATATCATTTTTTAAATAAGTATTTTCACCTAAGGCAGCACGAATGACTTTGGTAATGCTTAAAAAATCTTTAGCATTTCTTAACAATTCAATTTCAATGATAAAAGATGATTTTTTAATTTGTATATCTTTTGAGAAATCGGTTAGTGACTTATATTCACCCGCATTAAAGAGTGAGCCCATCAGTGTTCTTGTGAATTCTAAAGCATGTTCAAAAGCCAGTGGGTCACCGGGGAAATAAAAGGACACTTTATTTAAATCCAAATTACATTGTATATGCATGATTATTGCGGGCCTTTTTGTGTTTTGTGTTTCAGGGGCGGGCATTATAACCGATATTGCTTTAGTATTGCCAGGTAGGTTAAGAAAATCACAAGGTCAAATCATTGCTCATACCCCGCAAAAAATACCGTCATTGCGAGGCTGCGAAGCGCTTAGCCGCGGCAATCCAGGCTTGTCTCAGCTACAGATCACTGTTTTTTGCATGATTGAGGCACCTGGATTGCCACGGCTAAGCGCTTCGCAGCCTCGCAATGACGGTATCCTTAATATTAAATTAAAAACTTTATGCTGCTATCGTTTTCGTCAGGCATATTTTGTGTTAAAAATTTCTGTGAAAAAAACGCTACCCCTACGGCTAGACTAGCGGTACCCATTAATTTCCCATAATGTAGGCAGTCTTTTCTTAATTTATTTTTTTTAATTAATTCAATTCCTTCAATATATGCTGCTGACTTTGGATTAACGGTATCATAGCGCCGCAAGAAATCATCCGTAACGGCTTTAATATCGGAAACTTGTCTTATCTCATAACACATAGTACTTTTATATAATTTTTTCATTTCATCTAAGTCACAAATGAGAATCGGTCCGTGTATTCCTGTCATAGATAAATAATAATTGCTCCCAAGGCTTATAGCGAAATGATGATTTATTTGTTGATTATTGAGAGCTTCATACAGATGAATGGCCGTGCCCGGGTTAGCTTCTCCTTGAAGTGTCGTATTACCATGGTGTTGATAATAATTCACTTCATTATCAAATGGGATTACGCGACGCCCGAAAACTAATTCATACGAGAAATTAATGCAGCAATATAGTGATTTTCCTTGAGGCTCACCGTGCTTTAAAAAATTAACAAAATGTTCTGTCATATGTTGAGGAAGTTTTGTTGTGGTTTTGCTTTTCTCTAAATAAAAATTGATATCCGAACTCTCATTGAGTGATTCAAACAAACGAGGCTCAGTATTTTTAAAATTATACAGCGTCACTGATTTAGATTTTTTACCATCTGTCGTTGTTAAATTTAAAGTGCACGGTTGAACGACACAAGTCGTTTTACTTTGGGTGAAAAAAAAAGTTTCCTGTGATTGATGAACCGTAATGCTTAAATTGGTATAAGCTTCTTTCCCCGTAAGGTAAGACCCTATCTGTTCGGTCGCGCGCAACATTCTGTTTATCATGCTAAAAGCCATTAATAGTTATTTTATTTCAAAGGGATCAAATAATACTATGACGCCGATACTTTATACATAGCATCAAGTCTATAAATCATGCATTATCATGACAGTTTTTGATAAACATCTGTCAAAGCAATTTAGAAATGTCCTCTTCTTAGCAAAGTTAAAATGTCCTCTTTTTTACTAAGAAACCCTTTTTACCTCAAGCAGTTACCCACAGGGCTCTTGAGCCCCTTAAAAGGCTCAAGAGCCCTGTGGATAACTGCGTGTATAGCTTAAGTAGCAGGGTTGGTAATCTTTGCATACTGCCGCCATGGATGGTTCGGGCCAGGAATATATTGCTTTATCTGTTCTAGCTTCTTATCTAATTGCTTGGCGCTCATTATCTCCGGTGAGCGTTTTTGTCTTTTATGGCATACATATTCTAGTGTGCGCCCTTTGTATAACAAAGTAATACTGCCTGATAAATCTTCGCAAACGGTAATTGCTGCATGACGCAATCCATATCCTGGCTTGGTTGTTTTTATTTGATAAATAATATTATCATAACTGAGCTCCAGGTTTTTCGATAGTTTACGTTCATACTGAAAACTAAAAATCAAATTCAATGTTTTTGCATCGGGTAAATCTTTCCGATGGGCTTCGATTGAACTTCTTGGCTCAACTGCAAAACGATTATCCCAGTCCTCCATAAATTCAGGCAAATATGCATTCGCTTCTTCAATCGTGCTAATTCCTCTTAAACGCATCTCTTTTACCAATCGATCTTGTAACGTGCCATTTGCATTTTCTACTCTGCCTTTTGCTTGTGGTGAGTTCGCGCAAATTGATTCAATTCCAATCTCGCGAACTGCACGTCCAAATTGTGTCTCTGCATCTTCACAATCAGGCATATTTACTCGGAAAACACCGTCTTTATCGCTATAAAATGCGAGTGGCCTTCCATGTTTTTCAATGTACTCTCGCACTAATTTAAAATAGCCCGCTGTCGTTTCACCTTCCTCAAAACGTAATCCAACCAGTCGACTTGTTGCATCATCAATAAATACTAACAAACAACATTTCCGTGATCGACCTTCAAACCAATCATGATGTGAGCCATCTATTTGTATGAGCTCGCCAAAACAAGCTCGACGTAGACGGCACTGATGGGCTTTCACTTTTTTGTGTCGTTTAGCTTTCCATAAATCCCATTCCATCATCCATTGGCGCAGTGTCTCTTTGTTAACAATAATTTTATGACGTTCGCTCAGCTTCTCTGATGCAAATGTTGGACCAAAGTCGGGGTAGTGTTGGTGAACCAATTCTTTTGCTTGTATTTTTATACCGCTATCATGGCGATTATTGCTAGGTTGTCCTCGACGTTTCGATAATAATCCTTTAGTTCCATCTCGACGGTATGCTTTTGTCAATCGCCTTATTTGCCTTGTTGTTATCTTTAATAGCTTAGCCCCTGCATTCTGCTTTAGCCGCTTTTCTACAATTTGCTTTATTACTGTTACTCGCTCTACTTCTTGGGTGCTCATCATCAATAGTCCGCTTGGCATTGCTATGTCCCCCATCCATGGATCGTCTTATTAGACTATCCCAAACGGGGGGCCAAAAGAGGACATTTCAACTTTGCCCAAAGCGGACATTACTAAATTGCTCCTACATTTTTGATAAACATCTTGACAGAAGCCTATAATAGCCTTAAATTTAATCACTTTGTGCCATAAAAGGAGGTTGGCAGATAACAACTTGAGGGGTGCAAAATGAGATTAAATGACCTGATTGAAACGATAGAAAACAGGATTAAAACCAGTAAGCGCGCAGATAAATGGTCTTGTTTATTTCGAGATACACTTCATTCTAAAAAACAAATTGAAATCCTATCTCAGTTAGCTGCGTTACTACGTGGAAAGTTATATGCTCAAGATCCCATTGATGCTGTATTGGATATTAAAATGTATCTCGAACAAGTGGTGCGCCAATTGCAAGATATTTATATAGAAAAATTGACTCGATTTCGAGATATTCATACATTTACTAAAATAGCCGATGCCCAAGAAGTTGCGTCATTGCGCTCCAAATTGGTCTTTGGATTAATTGGTACACAAACGTATCTTGAGATTTTAAGGTTAATGGCACAGCTCAATCGAGAGCCTTTAATCATTGATCCTATCGAACCCAGAACGGCTAATTCCCATAATGCCTCACCTTAATATTCCAAAAGGATATTACTGGAAAAAATAGACATCCAACATACTCTGGTCTAGCATAGTTAACTTAACTTTGTCGGAGTAAATAATAAATGGATAATATAGTTCAAAAGTTTTTTGCAGAATTAATTGGTACTTTTTTTCTGGCTTCAATGGTTTTAATCACGCTTATACCTTCTGCTCCTTTTCCTTTAGCGACGGCGATTGCTGCGGCGTTAACCTTGGGTTTATGTGTTTATTTTGTTGGTGGTATCTCGGGTTGTCATATCAATCCAGCGATTACTTTTGCAATGCTGGTAGTAAACAATATCTCAATTTATAAAGCTGTCATTTATATGATTGCGCAATTTGCCGGTGCATTGTTAGCACTCTTGTTTATTTCCCTTTATGTTGGGGATCAGGAACAGTGGTTAATAATCAGTTCTTCTGCTATGACCTCAGGAGTTGGCGAAGCATTTGGGGCTATGTTTTTTGCTTTTGGTGTGGTCTCTACTGTTTATAGTAATGCTGACAAATGCGCTTCTGGAATCATTGTTGGTGGTGCTTTATTAATTGGTATCGCCATGTCGCATAATGCCTCTATGGGAGTTTTAAATCCAGCGGTTGCGCTTGCGACTAAAGCCTGGGGTTGGGATTATCTGTTAATGCCTTTTGTGGGTACAGCAATTGGTGGCTTGATTTGTAAGGCACTGTATAGAGGCTTTAGCAAACAAACATCTTGAGCCTATGGTGCTACTTCGTCATATGTAGCCTGGACAAAGCTCGAAAATCGCGGTGTTTCGACTAAGACCCTAAGATGCTTAAAACGAATATGAACGTCGTAACGTAGGTGTATGCGATAAATCAATTCTTTGATAATGACATTGCGACCGCCCCAATCCAACCTCCGTCATTGCGAGTCCCGCGCTTTTTGCGGGGCGTGGCAATCCAGGGGACTTTCGCAGTGCAACCCTTGGATTGCCACGCCCCGCAAAAAGCGCGGGACTCGCAATGACGGAGGTGGATGGGGCGTAACTTGGATAAATACAGACTTTAGCTTTTTCGTTGACGCAACCCTTGATGAACTTCCTGTGGGATTTTATCTTTCACTGTTGGGACTTCAGCTTCAATCGCGGGCTCGCTACGAAGTTTCGGCAAATTGCGTATAAGGCCGTATGCAATGCTTTGACCGAGATTTGCGAATGATGCATTCATACCAAGTTGCACCAATTGTAATGGGTCTTGGGTAATCGCAACTAAAGTGCTTAATTGATTTGCTAAGGATTCTGCCGTGGATGTATCAATTCCAATTTTCAATGAGGCAAGTTTAATGGTATTACGCAGGATAAAAGCATAACCAGCCTGAAGAGGGGAATGCGAAAGAGCAAGATTGAAAGCGGTATTTAAAATTTCGCAAGCCCAAGTAATTTTTTTATAATCACTATTGGGTTTGTTAATTAAATAAGGCTTTAAATAATTGTGTAACAAGGTATTAAAGAAAGAAAGTGCTACCGCTTTAGCGCTCTCTTCAATACGCAGGGAAACGGTGTTATTGACTTCATTTAGCTTGGCATCAATTTCTGTCGCTATCGTTTCTTGTTGCTCTGGCGTTTGTTTTTTCCCGTAATAAAAATCCGAGTATTTTTGGAGAAGATATTCATGATCTTCTTTGGTGAGCATTTGCTTTGAGGAATCAACGAGTACACACTCATCATAAGTGTAACTGATTGTTTGGTTGTACGATTTCATTTGAGATTTGAAACCTTTATCAAATCTCATGATATTATCAAGCATACATTTTAATTCATCCGGTGATACTATTTCAGCGTTATTCTTGATTATATGAGTATGCATTAATTCAAAATCTTTTTTACTTCTGTGCCATTGGCTGTGGTTTGCGTCATGACGATAACCGAAGCGGAAGTCGTTCACGCATTCATGTGCTCGTACTCCATCCATCGACTTGTCACCTAAAAAGCCTTCATTCATAAATATCGATAAAGCATTATTTTTCAAATAGAGCCGCTTCACTCCAGAAGATAATGTGGTTGTCAGTGCGTCAAACGTACTGAAACGAGAAAAGGGTTGTGATTCTGTCGTACTTGCTAAGAATGAATCTAATGTACGTGGAAATGTCATATGGATGCCTCGTTTAAACTATTTGCGTGGTCAAAATAATACCATTAAGGCTATTAATTGTCCATTCGGTTTGGGGCAGAATTTGTGTGAAATAAAGAAAAGTTAGCATAAATCACTGGATTGTGTATACTTTATGCACAAATTATCTTAGATATTGTATTTCACCCCATACAACGTTAAAGTCAGAACATGTTCTTTGTAACAAGTTACTTTTTCTAGAAAATAAATCATTGTCTGCAAGGAAGCAAAAACGTGATTAATCGGGCAATTGTCATCTCAATTTGCGTCCTGTTAGCCGGCTGTTCCTCCATCGGTCCTCGTCAAATTAAACTTGATAGAAATCGTTATAACGATGTCATCCAAGACACCAATAACGAGCAGTTATTAATGAATATTGTGCGCTTAAGGTATGTAGAGCCAGTCACAAACTTAAAGCTTATTAATGTCACTTCTTCTTATACTCTGAATCCCAGCCTATCTACCGCAGGAACAGGCGTAAGCTTTACTTCTGCCGCTGCCACAGGTTCAAGCATAGTAAAATCATTAAATGTTGAGCCAGGAATTCAATATTCGGATACCCCAACGATATCTTATGCGCCCGTCGAAAATTCGGTATTTGCAGAAGAAATGATGTCACCACTGAAATTATATAAAGTCCATTTATTAGCTTATGGCGGCATCTCTGACCCACAATTAGTTATGCGCTTGGTTTTTCAAAATATTGATGACATGGATAATGCTTCGTCTGCTTCAAGTGAAAAAATGCGCTCATTGCCAGATTATAAAAAGTATTATCGTTTTGTCGATAGACTCTCTTATTTAATAGACCAAAGAGAAGCTTCATTTAGGCTAAAAAAAATAAAAGATAACACGGTTTGGTCAATCTATTTTAACCCAAGATATAGTCATTCCCGCGAAGTGAATGAAATTAAAAATATGTTACACGTAAAGGATAAAAGTATAAACGAAATTATATTGTCAGACGTTTATATGAAAACTCAACAAAATAATATTGTTTTTGTCCGGATGCGTTCTCTTTATGGCATTTTAATTTATCTTTCTTACGGGGTACAAATACCTGAATCTGACGTTAAGAAAAGGTTTGTTTATACTTATCATAATGCCGATGGCACACCCTATGATTGGACGCCATTGACTCACGGTTTATTAAACGTTCAATCCAGCGAGACTGAGCCAACTAATGTATTTGTTAAGACAAAAATTCATGGGCACTGGTTTTTTATTGAAAATTCCGATCTCGACTCAAAAGCGACATTTATTTTATTGGTGCGATTAATTGCTCTCACATCAGCGTCGCTGGATAAACTAACGGGAGCAGGGCCGATACTTACTTTGCCAGCTAGATAAATTTAATGGGAGAAAGTTTATGAAAGCACAGTTTGCATTTTTCTCAAATTTTGAATTAACAGCTCGTGGCATATTGATCAAGTGTTTAGCTCTTATGATGCTAGCCGTAACGCATACAGCTTGCGCATCCGAATCAATACCCACTATTGATTTAAATAAAATGAAATCGGCTGAAATGAGCACCGGGCCATATAGTTATTTTATTCCTCCCCATAGCGATTATTATTTTCATCATATGGATAAGCTAGGGTATAGAATTGACTGGGTTCGACGTTCAGGGACTGTGTACCCGCTGAAGAAACCGCACACGCCATTTACTATAACTTACTCGTACAATAATCATATTTACACATTGGATCAATATTTCAAACGGAATAGAGTTTTAAGTTTTCTCGTTCTCAAAGATAATCAAATTATTAGCGAACACTACTTCCACGGCTCTAATCAAAATTCCCGCTTTCTTTCAAATTCCATTGGAAAATCGATTACCTCGACACTGTTTGGAATTGCGCTCGAAGAAGGAAAAATCACTAGCATTGACGATCCGGTTATAAAATACGTCCCAGCATTAAAAGACAGTGGCTACAATCGCGTTACACTGAAACAAACGCTTGAAATGGCGACAGGCATTGCTGCAACGGAAGATGCATCTGACCCGCATTCTACCTTGCATCAAATGGACCGCTCTGTTCTTCGTGGCATCCCGTCTTTCACCAGTTTGCTCAAGACGCTAAAAGCCGATCCAAAGATTATACCAGGCACAAAATTTGATTACATCAGTTTGAATACGGAAGTGTTAGGTTTAGCGATAGAAAATGCAACCAAAACACCGCTCAATCAATATTTGCAAGAAAAAATCTGGAGCAAGATCGGTGCCGAAAGCGATGCATTTTTATTTCGTGCAAAAGCCCAGCCGGATCAATGTGCATTTGGATGCTTTAATGCAACAGCGCGCGACTATGGGCGTTTTGGTTTAATGATAATGAATGGTGGTACGCTGGGTGAAACGCGTGTGGTCGGATCCTCGTGGGTCAATGATGCGACTACGCCCGTGAAATATGCTGTGCCACCACCCAGCAGCGACTATGGTTATCAATGGTGGATTCCCTCTAATAGTCAAGCTTTCCAAGGGCTGGGTGTATACGGTCAGATTCTATATATCAATCCAACAAAACATATCGTCATCGTTGAGCTATCAGCATGGCCAAAAGCGGATCCCGATGAGCGGTGGACGGAAGCAAAAAAAGTGATGGATACAATTGTTGCGACAATATCTCGGTGACACGATACGTTATCCTAAATTCGGCAGTTGAAATCACGTTACCTTCTTTGCCTTTTGTCGTTTTACGTGATTTCAACTGCCGAATTTAGAATTATTCATAGGAGAAATTTATGTTTTTCAGATCAGTGAAAAGAGCCGTTACTTTATTAACAGGCATGATATGTTTAGGCTATTTTGGCAGTGTCATTGCAGACACTAAGCCTGTTACTGCTGTTCATCAATACAATGTCATTATCATCGGAGCAGGCGCGGCAGGCCTTGCGGCAGCGCAAGATTTATATCAACATGGCGTCAAAGATGTGCTTGTTCTTGAAGCACGAGATCGTATCGGTGGGCGAGTTTGGACTATTCATCCTTGGGGCGCAGCAACAGATTTAGGTGCATCATGGATACATCGTTCTAATAATAATCCTCTTGCTCTGCTTGCAAAAAAGCATGCTGTCGACACGGTTTCTACTATTTATAGCCTTGAAAATCCGGTAAATAAATTTTCTTCTTTTGATATTTATGATAATAATGGCATAAAAATAAGTCCTCATGAAATGAAATCCGCTCTTGAATTAATTAATAAGTTTCAAGCCGATATTGCCGAAAACAAATTTCATCTCAAAGAAAACGCGTCATTCGAGGACGCTGCAATTACCTTCACTAAGCAAGAGCATTTACAAGGAAAGGATTTACAAATATTCGACTTTATTGCGAAAGATATGATTGAAAGTGATATGGCGGCTGATATGAAACAAGTCTCGCTTACTGCGGGAATGGCAGTGCATAGTCGGGTGAGTGGGAAAGACCTTTTACCGCAAGGCGGATATATTCGCGTGTTTTCAGAGCTCGTTAAGAATATATCGATTTCATTAAATAATCCGGTCACGGCGATTAATTATGGCCAAGATGGCATAACCGTTGTAACAAAAAAAGGCCTTTATCATTCCAAATATGCAATCGTTACCTTGCCGCTTGGCGTACTTAAAGCAGGAACGGTAAAGTTTTCACCCGAGCTGCCCAAAGAAAAACTCGCTTCGATTAAACAATTGCGCATGGGCTTCTTAAATAAAATATATTTATTTTTTGATAATCTATTTTGGAATCCTGATATTGAATGGATTTCAGTCATGCCTAATAAAGAACAGCCGAAAGAACATTACGAAGCTTTAAATTTATATAAATTTGTTAAACAACCTATTTTATTGTTTTTCTCGGCGGGATCATTTTCGGAAGAAACGGAAAGTTGGACTGATAAAAAAATAATTGATAATGTCATGCATCATTTGCAATTAATCTATGGAAAAAATGTTCCTCACCCCTCGGCTTATTTGATTACACGTTGGGGCAAAGATCCCTTTGCGCACGGTTCATATTCCTATCCTACCGTTGGCTCATCCGTAGAAGACTACAAAAATTTAGCGGCTCCCGTTGCAGACAAATTATTTTTTGCAGGAGAGGCAACCAGTACGACGGATCCAAGCACGGTGCACGGAGCTTATATGTCGGGAGTGGCTGCGGCTGAGCTTGTTATGTCTAAACTGTAATGCATCAGTTATCGTGGTTTATGAATCATATTATAAAGCCGTGTTCCAGCAGCAGTAACTGCCGCAGCTGCTGTTGCACGAAATGAGAATAATCCCCAGTGAATAAAGCTATTTCTCGCGGGTTTGGTGAGACGGGCTTTCTCAGCTATTCTTAATTTTGCGTCGATAAGGATTTTGTCGGAATCGTGACAAACTAAAGTGTAAGAGTTATCCGATAAAAAACAAGGTTCCAGGCTATGAAAATTTGGATTAAACGTTGCAATGATATTGTAATTTTTTTGATTTATTATAAATGATTTGTGCGTTGTTAGTTCCGAATTCTTAGCATACAAGGGGAAGACGTTACCCTTCCATGCATCGCAAATAACTAAATTTTCTATAAGTAGAACTACGTGACCACCATTAGTGATGTCACAAACTACGCCATTTAAATGATATTTTTTTAAATTACGTAAAGCGGAATAACTAAAATCATTACAGTTACCACTGCCATTTTCTTCAAATAAGTCAACTTGATTATCTAAGAATGTAGCATGTAATTTTTCGCCGAAAGTAATCTCAATGTGAACATCCGGTGGTTTATCCGTAATCCTCAGATCATACTCAGCACTAAAGCATTCAAGCGCATCTTCAGCTATCTTTACGCGCTGTATGGCTACTTTATTACGTATTGCCTCAATTTTTTCATGCAAGGTGTTAACTTCAGAGCTGCATACACTATTTAATTCAGGATGAGTGGATGACTTTTTAATAACGTTGCGCGTAGCATTGGCAATATGGCAGGCAATTTCTAAAATATGATAGAGTGAGCTATTACTATCAGGTTTATACCTATTTTTAACTTCGTCAAAACTCACCGGCTCTGATATTTTTTTATGGGATTGCTGAATCATCAATGGAAGTAAAGTTTCATAGGCCTGATTTTCATAATCATTGCTAAGTTTGGTATTGTTATACAATAAATATTCTAGCGGAATTAAACCCTCATTATTCACCGTTGTTGCCATGATTGAAGCTGCATCCTTACCATAGGTATTAACCACGTCAAGAATTTTATTTATATCATTTGCACGAAC
>Ga0206979_1022_pt2 | contig 26648 bp, 23 predicted proteins | sample Alteio_BWMinCont_19_FD_153463 | JGI IMG/M metagenome (GOLD analysis project Ga0206979, IMG submission 153463) | Enriched cells from forest soil in Barre Woods Harvard Forest LTER site, Petersham, Massachusetts, United States -... | ecosystem: Environmental > Terrestrial > Soil > Temperate forest >... | reverse complement strand
AGTTCAGCGAAGCTAAGAGTTTCGGCGCTGACTTCACTCTCGCGCAGCAGGACGAAGTTCTGGAGCGTGCCATGGATCTAGCCAAGACGTTTCAGACCGATCGCGTGCGCTGCTTCGATTTCTGGCGCCTGGAAGATCAGGCCCCCTACCGCGCCGCCATCAACGACAAGCTGCGCGATGCGGCAGCCAAGGCTGCAAAGAAGGGAATCATCCTTGTGCTCGAAAACGAAATGGCGTGCAACACGGCAACTGCGGCGGAATCCGCCAAAGTTTTGAGCGCGGTGCAGTCGCCCGCGCTCATGCTGAACTGGGATCCCGGCAATGCCGCCGCCGCGGGAGAGATTCCTTATCCCGACGGCTACAGTCTTCTGCCCAAGGATCGCATCGGGCACTGCCACTGCAAAGACGCCGTCAAGAAAGATAAAGGATATGACTGGGCCCCCATGGGCGGAGGCTTCATCGATTGGGCCGGCCAGTTCAAGGCGCTCAAGCGCGACGGCTATCGTCTTGCCGTCAGCCTCGAAACCCACTGGAACGGTGGCGGCACGCCGGAAGAATGTTCGCGCAAGAGCTGGGCGGGAATGAAAACACTTCTGCAACAGGCGGATGCGATATAAGACCCACTTCTCGCGCAAAGGGCGCGCGAGAAATGGGGCACCCTCTTATGCGCACTCAACACAGAGGTAAAAAAGATTATGACCGATCACACCAGACGTACGTTTCTGAAACAGGCCGCGCTAGGAACAGCCGCCATGATGGCGTATCCCCCTTCCACCGTGCTGGGCGCGAACGACCGCGTCCGCGTCGGGATGATCGGCGTGGGCGATCGGGGCAACGATCTGCTGGGACAGGTGCTTCCACTGCACGGCGTCGAAGTCGTGGCCATGGCCGACGTCTATAGCCGCCGCCGCGACCAGGCGAAGAGTAGAGTCCCCGGCCTTCAGACATTTGACGATCACCGCCGCATCCTCGATATGAAGGATATCGACGGCGTCATCGTCGCCAGCCCCCTGCACACTCACGCGCGGCATTTTCTCGACACGCTCGCCGCCGGCAAAGATCTTTATGCCGAGAAGACCATGACCTGGTCGATTCCGGAGGCCGACAAGTGCCTGAGCGCGGCGAAAAATTCCAACCGCGTGGTTCAGATCGGATTGCAGTATCAAAGTTCCGGCGCCATGATCGACGCCAAGCAGATGATCAAAGACGGATGGGTCGGCAAAGTCACGCAGGTCGAATCCTGGATGGGACGCAACACGCCGCACGGCAAAGGCCAGTGGGTGCGCCCCGTTCCCGCGGACTGCACCGTGCAGAACGTGAACTGGAGCGCATTTCTGAACGGCCGGCCCGACCGCCCTTTTGATCCCTACAAGCTCATCAACTGGCGATTATTCTGGGAGTTCGCCGGCGGCAACTGCGCCGAAAACATGGTCCACCAGATTGCCTGGATCATGGGCGCACTCGACCTCCCGCTGCCGTCAGCGGCCTATATGTCAGGCGGCGTGTTCTCCGAAAAAGATGGACGCGAGGTCCCCGACACCATCGCAGTGACGCTCGACTTCCCCAAAGATATCGTGGTGACCTGGCAGTCCACTTTCAGCAACAAGCATTACCAGTTGGGCGACCACATCCTGGGCAGTGACGGCACACTCGAACACCACTTCGACGAGCCACTGCAATACTGGCCCGAAAAGACGAACCGCTCCGGGGACGCGGTGCGCGGCCAGACCAAGGAAGGCGACCACATGGCCAACTGGATCGACTGCATCCGCAGCCGCGCCGTTCCCAACGCCCCGGCAGAAATGGGCTACCGGTCGGCAATCGCCGTGCACATGGCGAACCTGTCCACAAAAACAAAAAGCGCCTCACGCTGGAAGAAGCGCGGGCGATCCCGCCGGAGTTCTAGAGATTCAAGTAGCGCCGCCGTCCCGGCGGTTGTCGTGGCGGCGTCTCGCCGCCACCCCTGCGACGGCGAGACGCCGCCACGACAGCCGGCGAGACGCCGGCGCTACGTTTTGCAGGCGCTGCAGGAGGACGGGGATTCCATGATCGGGGCAGTTGATATCGGCGGAACGAAAATCGCGGTCGGCATTGTCGATGACCTCGGCAAGGTGCTCGTCCGCACGCAAGCCCCCACCGATCCGAATCGTTACGACCAAGGCGTCGAACTAATCGCACAGATGCTCCGTAAAACCGCGGCTCAGGCCGGTGCGGAACTCTCCGGCATCGGCATCGGATCGACCGGTCCGGTCGACCCCATCCGTGGAGAATTCGGCGACGTCGATTTTCTCCCCGGCTGGCGCGGGAAAAATCCAGTCCACGACCTGGCACAAATATTCAACGTGCGCGTCGCGCTCGAAAACGACGGTGACGCCGCGGCCCTGGCGGAAGCAGGATGGGGTGCCGGCCGCAATCGCTCGCGGCTTATTTATGTGACGGTTGGCACCGGCATTGGCGGCGGAATGGTTTTCGACGGGAAACTCTATCGCGGCGTAGACGGCGCTCACCCCGAAGTCGGACACCACGTCGTCGATCCCGCCGGCCCGCAGTGTTCCTGCGGCTTTCGCGGCTGCTGGGAGTCGCTGGCCGCCGGTCCCGCGATGGTGGCATGGCTCGAAAGCCGCGCGCCCGTGGACTATCCGCATCTCCAAGGCATTACCGCGAAGAAAATCTGCGAACTCGCGCAACAAGGCGACGCAATCGCGAAACAAACCGTCGAACACGAGGCCTACTATCTTGGCCTCGGCCTCGCCAACCTGATCAACCTGTTCACCCCCGACGCCATCGTGCTCAGTGGCAGCGTGATGAAAAGCGCGCCACTTTTTCTCGACCGCATCCGCGAAGTGATCCGCGGCGGCTGCCGCTTCGTCCCGGCCGAGAAGACGCAACTCACGCTCGCCTCGCTGGGAGACGACACGAATCTGATCGGAGCTGCGAGGGTGTGGCATTATAGGTTCGGTCGAGAAACAAATGCTTCCGCTTGAACGGCTGCTAATGACGGAGACTAGGGAAATACTGGCTCGCTCTTGTAGGCTCGCTAGCGCTCGCCTACCTCGGTGGGACCGCTCCCAGCTATCGAATGCCGCTTGATTACGATGCCATGATTTCGAGAAGCATTCCGCTCGCGGTCGCATGGGCCGTCATTGTCGGCTTCTGCCTGTGGCGATTCAAGAAGCGTGGGCTATGGTTACTCTTGGGAGTGCCGATGGCCCTGTACTGGCCAATTTGGCTGCTGTTTAATCATCTTCCCGCTTGCTACTACTTACACAACTGCCAGTGACGTAAGACTCAGCAGACGGCTCCCGCCTTCCAGTTCCTTACTCAATCTGTTACTGTTTTTCTATCCACTTTTTGCGGGCACGTGTGACGCGGGTCACAGAACCCGCGGGCTCCCCATGTAAGAATCCCGTTCGCTGGCCAGACACTCACAATGCCGAAGCCGCAAGACCGGCTGACCGGCAGGGAAAGACGGAAAGGACGAAAGCCGCGTGATCGTTGGAGTTCCCAAAGAAAGTTATCCCGGAGAGCGCCGCGTCGCGCTCGTTCCCGTCGCCGTTCCCAACCTCGTCAAGGCCGGACTCGAAGTCATCGTGGAGGCCCGGGCCGGCGAGCAGGCCGGTTATCCGGACGCGATGTACGTAGAAAAGGGCGCGAAGATTGTGCCCGACCGTGCCGCCGTCTTCAGCGCCGCCGACATTGTTGTGCAAGTGCTGTGCTACGGATCGAACGACATCACCGGCAAGGCCGATCTGCCGCTGATGCGCCGCGGTCAGGCGATCATCGGATTCCTCCGTCCCTTCGGTTCCGCGGAAATCGTTCAGCAGATCGCGCAAGCGGGCGTGACCGCTTTTTCCGTCGAACTCATGCCGCGCACCACGCGCGCCCAGAGCATGGACGCCCTCTCCTCCATGGGCACGATCTGCGGCTACAAAGCCACGCTGCTCGCCGCCGAAACCTCGCCGCGAATTTTTCCTATGATGACCACCGCCGCCGGCACCATCACGCCCGCACGCGTGTTCGTCATCGGCGCCGGCGTCGCCGGACTGCAAGCCATCTCAACCGCACGCCGTCTCGGCGCCGTGGCCTCGGCCTACGACATGCGCCCCGCCGCCAAAGAGCAGGTGCAAAGTCTCGGTGGACGCTTCGTCGAACTTCCCATCGAAGCCCAGAATGCCCAAGATGCCCGCGGCTACGGCACCGCACAGGACGAAACTTTCTACGCCCGCCAGCGCGAACTGCTGACCCGCGTGGTCGCGGAAAGTGACGTGGTCATCACTGCGGCCGTCATCCCCGGCAAAAAATCGCCTGTGCTGATCACCGCCGACATGGTGAAGGGCATGGCCCCGGGATCGGTAATCGTCGATCTCGCCGCCGAGCGCGGCGGCAACTGCGAATTGACGCGCACCGGCGAAACCGTAATAGCGCACGGAGTGACGATCATCGGCGCCATCAATCTGGCCACCAGCGTCCCCTACCACGCGAGCCAGATGTACGCCCGCAACCTGACGACTTTTCTGCTGTATATGGTGAAAGACGGCAAGCTGCAACTGAACCTGCAGGATGAAATCATCCGCGAGACCATGATCACCAGCGGCGGCGAAGTGGTAAACGCGAGAGTGCGTGAGTTTTTTAAAATGCCGGCCCTGACGGCGGCGGGCGGATAGAGTTTGGGATTTGTCATCCTGAGCGAAGCGAGAGTTCGCAAAGCGAACTCTCGCGCAGTCGAAGGACCCCTATGTCACCGCGGAGCATTCGTGCGCGGCGGGGAGTTCTCACGGTGCTTTGGGCGATGGTGAGAACGCCTTGCCACGGTTGAGGCGCCGTAAGCGTGATAGGGGTCCTTCGACTACGCGGCTGCTCCGCTTCGCGAAGCAGCCACTCCGCTCAGGATGACAAGGCGAATGAACGAACCGAGAACTGAGAACTGAGAACTAGGAGTTACACATGGGTTCCAACCTGATCGACGCGCTTTTCGTGTTCATGCTGGCGGCCTTCATCGGATTCGAAGTTATCCGCCACGTCTCGCCGCTGCTGCATACGCCGCTGATGTCGCTGACCAACGCCCTGGACGCGATCGCGGTGGTCGGCGCCATTGTTCTGGTCGGCGAGAAGAAGAGCACTTTCGCGACCGTCCTCGGCGTCATCGCCATCGTGGCCGCTACCAGCAACGTGGTCGGCGGATTCCTCATCACCGACCGCATGCTGCGGATGTTCAAGACGAGCCGTCCGGTAAAGAAATAACTGAGCATAATAACTGAGCCATAATCATGACCGAGTTTGCTGGAAGCCAGTACCTCATCGAAATTATTTACCTCATCGCCAGCGCCCTTTTCATTCTCTCGCTGAAGTGGATGAGTTCTCCTGCCACCGCCCGCCACGGAATTCTCGCGGGCGAAATCGGAATGGTGCTGGCCATCGGCGGCACGCTGCTGCATCACGGCATCGTCGACTACAAGTGGATCATCATCGCCCTCGTGCTGGGCTCCGGCATCGGTATCCCGCTCGGCATGGTGCAGATGACCGCGGTCCCGCAGCGGACCGCGCTCAGCCACGCCTTCGGCGCACTCTGCGTCACGCTGGTCGGCACCGCCGAATTTTATCTGCGTACTCCAAACGTTCCCAGGTTCATGATGTCGGTGCTGTCGATGGAAGTCATCCTCGGCGGCCTGACCTTTACCGGAAGTCTGATGGCCGCGGGAAAATTGCAGGAAATCCTGCCGCAGCGGCCCATCACGTATAAAGGACAGAATCTCGTCAACCTTCTACTGTTCCTCGTCGCGGTCGGAAGTTCGGTCTACCTCGTGCTGCACCCTGAGGCGAAAATATTTTTCCCGATTATTGTCGGCGTGTCGTTGATCTTCGGAGTCCTGCTCGTAATTCCGATCGGCGGCGCCGACATGCCGACCGTGATCTCGCTGCTGAACTCCTACGCTGGCCTATCCGCCGCCGCCATGGGATTCGTGCTCAACTCGAAGCTCCTGATCATTGCCGGCGCCCTCGACGGATCGTCCGGCCTCATCCTCTCCATCATCATGTCGAAGGCCATGAACCGTTCTTTCACTAACGTCCTCTTCGGAGCCTTCGGCCAGGTGCAGGCCTCAGCCGCCGCCGGACAGGAAGCGAAGCCGGTGCGCAGCGCCACTCCCGAAGAAGCAGCCGCGATTCTCTCCGCAGCCAATAAGGTTGTGATCGTCCCGGGCTACGGGATGGCGGTCGCTCAGGCGCAGCACAAAGTACGCGAACTCTACGACATGCTCACCAAAAAAGGTGTCGAAGTCCGCTTCGCCATCCACCCCGTCGCCGGACGCATGCCCGGCCACATGAACGTGCTGCTCGCCGAAGCCGACATCCCCTACGACCGCCTCATCGAGATGGAAGAAATCAACGGCGACTTCCCGCAAACCGACGTCGCCCTGATCATCGGCGCCAACGACGTGACCAATCCCGCCGCCCGCACCGACCAGTCCAGCCCCATCTTCGGCATGCCCATCCTCGACGTCGACAAAGCCCACACCGTCATGGTCATCAAGCGCGGCATGAGCCCCGGCTTCGCCGGTATCGACAATCCGCTGTACTATCTCGACCGCACGCTGATGCTCTTCGGCGACGCCAAACAGTTCGTTGGCGGGATTGTGCGGGAGCTCGGTGGCGGGCACTAAGTTTCTCGCGGCTATCTGAGACCTGTCATCCTGAGCGCAGAAGACCGATTCGCGCGAAGCGAATCGGGCTGCGGAGTCGAAGGATCCCTACTCGCTCCGCAGTGCCTGTGGCGCATCAGGGAGTCCGCACGATGCGCAGTCCTGCTCGGTTCCTAGTGACGACGCCCCAGGGGAGAACTCCTTTAGGGCCGAGTAGAGACTTGCATTGCAGGGGTCCTTCGACTGCGGTTTGGCCTGCGCTGCGCGCGAGCCAAACCTTCGCTCAGGATGACCGAGCGGAAAGAATCACACTCTCGGCGAGACCGGCAACTCGCCTCGCGAATCTGATACATTCTTTCCGACAGCCATGAGAACCCCGCTCATCGTGACCGCAGTTTTTCTGCTTGCCACTTCCGTCGCCGCTCAATCCCAACCACAACTCAACCTGATGCCCATGCCTGCCAGCGTGCAGGTCGGTACTGGACAATTGCCGATCAATCAATTGTTCTCGATCGCCGTCACGGGAAGTCACGATGCTTCGCTGGATGGCGAGGCGAAGCGGTTCGTAGCCCAGCTCTCCCGCCAAACCGGAATCCCGTTCCGTCCCAAGTCCGGCGCGGCGCCTACGCTGCAAGTCCGCGCTGACCACGGCCGCGAGGCTGTGCAGAAACTCGGCGAGGACGAATCGTATGAGTTGACTGTCACCGATTCCGGCGCAAAGCTCACGTCGCCAACTACGCTCGGTGTTATGCGCGGCCTGCAGACTTTTCTTCAGCTCGTGCAAATTACTCCCACCGGCTTCGCTGTCCCCGCCGTCATCATCAAAGATCAACCACGCTTTCCCTGGCGTGGGACGCTCATCGACGTCAGCCGCCACTTCATTCCTGTCGATGTGCTCAAGCGCAACATCGACGGCATGGCCGCGGTGAAAATGAACGTGCTGCACTGGCATCTGTCCGACGATCAGGGATTCCGCGTCGAGAGCAAAGTGTTTCCCAGACTGACGGGCGCGGGCTCCGACGGCATGTTCTACACCCAGGAAGAAATTCGTGATTTCATTGCCTACGCGCACGATCGCGGCGTTCGCGTAATGCCCGAGTTCGACATCCCCGGCCACAGCCGATCGTGGTTCCTCGGATATCCCGAACTGTCGAGCGGTTCCGGCCCCTACACACTCGAGGGTGGTGGCCCCGGGTACATCGATCCGATCATGGATCCAACGCGCGAAACGACCTACAAGTTCCTGGAAAAGTTCATCGCCGAAATGGCCAAGCTTTTTCCCGATCCCTACTTCCACATCGGCGGCGACGAAGTCGACGGCAAGCAGTGGGACGCCAACCCCAACATTCAGGCCTTCATCCACGCGCATGGGATGAAGAACAATCAGGACCTGCAGGCCTACTTCAATCAGCGCCTGCAGAAGATCGTCGCGAAGGATCACAAGACGATGATCGGCTGGGATGAAATCCTGCATCCCGATTTGCCGAAGACGATCATCGTGCAGTCGTGGCGGGGCCAGAAATCTCTGGCCGAGGCCGCCAAACAGGGCTACAGCGGCCTGCTTTCGTTCGGCTACTACCTCGACCTGATGTGGCCCGCGGCGCGGCATTATGCCGTCGATCCCATGAGCGGTGATGCGGCGAACCTTACTCCCGAAGAACAGAAACGCATTCTCGGCGGCGAGTCCTGCCAGTGGGCCGAGTGGGTCACGCCCGAAAATATTGACTCTCACATCTGGCCGCGCAACGCCGCGATTGCTGAGCGGTTGTGGTCGCCGCAGAATGCAACCGACGTTGCCTCGATGTACGCGCGCATGAACGCCGTCAGTCTCGACCTCGAATTTCTCGGCCTGACTCACCGTTCCGCGCGGCAGCACATGCTGCATCGCATGGCCGGAACCGCCGACATCACGGCGCTGCGCAATCTCGCCGATGTCGTCGAGCCGGTCAAGGATTACAACCGCTGGGACGATGCGAAGGGCCCCATCGACTTCCACGCGCCGCTCACCCGCATGATCGACGCCGTTTATCCCGAGAGCGACATCGCCCGACACGTCAGCGATCTGGTCCAGACCTTCGTTCAGAGCGGCTATAAAGACCAGGCCTCCGAAGCGCAGATTCGCACGTGGCTCGCAACCTGGCGCGATAACGATGCCCGGCTGCATCCCTTGCTCGCGCAAACATTTCTTCTGCAGGAAGATGTGCCCTTATCGCAAAATCTGTCGGCCGTAGGCGCCGCGGGTCTGCAGGCGCTCGATTATCTCGACAAAGGCCAGAGCGCGCCTGACGCGTGGAAGACGCAGCAACTCGCCGTGATCGAGCTGGCCAAGACGCGCCAGGCAGACTTGCTGCTGATGGTGGTCGCTCCGGTCCAGCAACTTGTGGACGCCAGCGCGAGCCAGCACAACTGAGCCATACGATGCACGACAGCCGCAATCTCAAACTGCCGATCGGCTCTTGTGGGCGGCCGTCCAAGGTGATATCATGATATCACTCGCAGAGAAAGGCGGGGTCATGGCGCAAATTGTGGTTCGTAAGCTCGAAGAGGGCGTGAAGACGCGGCTGCAACGCCGCGCCCGCCGCAACGGCCGCAGCATGGAAGAAGAAGTCCGCGACATTCTGCGCAATGCAGCCCACGAGCCTGAGCAACCGTCTGGAGGTTTAGGCTCCGAAATCGCCGCTTTGTTTGCCGGAAAGGGGCTTACCAGCGATATCCTTGAATTGCGCGGTTACACAATAAAGCCGCCCACATTTGACGAGTAGAGTATCGGCGATGATGGTCCTCGACACGAACGTGTTCTCCACGCTGATGCAAGTTGCACCTGATCCGACAGTCGTCGCATGGCTCAACCGCCAGCCCCGCACCTCCGTCTGGACCACTTCGGTCACTGTCTTCGAGATCAGATTCGGGTTGCAGATCATGGCCGCCGGAAAAAGGCGTACTGACTTGCTGCAATCATTCGAGTCGTTGCTCGAGAGGATCGAGCATCGCGTGGCCTCCTTTGACGAAGCTGCCGCGGGCCAGGCCGCCGACCTGATGGCATCGCGGCAAAACGCGGGCCGGCCCGGCGACCTGCGGGACACGATGATTGCAGGCATCGTGGTGGCGCGGCAGGCAACGATTGCCACTCGAAACACCACGCACTTTCGTGACATCTCCGCCACGGTCGTCAACCCCTGGGACGCATAAATAGAGCCTCGGCATGGTATTCTATTAACTCCAGCTGCGCACCGTCTTAAGCGGAATTCCTCGCAGGTCCTGAAGAAGTTACAACGAAACCATGCTTTCAGTCAGCAATGTGTCCATGCGCTACGGCGCCAAAATTCTGTTCGATGAAGTCTCCACGGCGTTCACGCCGGGCAAGCGCTATGGCCTGACCGGCCCCAACGGCGCTGGCAAATCCACGTTCATGAAGCTGCTCAGCGGCGAGCTCGAGCCGCAAAAAGGCACAGTCGTGCGCCCCCGCAAGGTTGGCGTGCTGAGCCAGGATCAGTTCGCCTTCGACGCCTATTCCGCGATCGACACCGTCATCATGGGCAACAAGCGCCTGTGGGCCGCCATGCAGGAACGCGACGCGATCTACGAAAAGTCCGAAATCACTGATGCCGACGGCATGAAGCTTGGCGAACTCGAAGGCATTGTCGGCGAAGAAGACGGCTACACCGCCGAGAGCGACGCAGCGATTCTCTTGCAGGGACTCGACATTCCCGACGAAGCCCACACCCGCAAGATGAGCGAACTGCAGGGCGGACAAAAAGTCCGCGTCCTGCTGGCGCAGGCTTTGTTCGGCCATCCGCAGGCGCTGCTTCTCGACGAACCTACGAACCATCTTGATCTCGATTCGATCCACTGGCTGCAAGGATTTCTCAATGTTTACGACGGCGTGGTCATCGCCATCTCGCACGACCGCCACTTCCTGAACAGCATTTGTACGCACATCGCCGACATCGACTACGAGACCATCATTACCTACACCGGCAGCTACGACGACATGGTTGTCGCCAAAACGCAGGTGCGCTCGCAGATCGAATCGCAGAACGCGCAGCGCGAAAAGAAAATTTCGCAGTTAAACGAATTCATCGCGCGCTTCGCCGCCGGCACCCGATCGAGCCAGGTACAGTCGCGCCGCAAGGAAGTCGAGCGCCTGCAAGTCACCGAACTCGCCCGCTCAAACATCGCACGCCCGTTCATCAAGTTCGAACAGAAGCGGCCCTCGGGCAAACACATTCTGGAAATCGAGCGCTTGGGCAAGGCCTACCACGACAAGCCAGTCATTCGCGACTTCACCGCCAGCATCATCCGCGGTGAGCGTATCGCGCTCATGGGCCGCAACGGGGCAGGGAAGACCACGCTGCTGAACGCCCTGCTGGCGAATTCTCCGACCACACCGGAAGCCGAATTGAGAAAGACCAGCGGCTACGACGGCCCCTTTGTCGACTCCGGCAAGGTTATCTGGGGACACGAAGCTTCCATCGGCTATTTTGCGCAGGATCACCGCAGCCTGATCGAAGGCGGCACGACCGCGATCGAGTGGCTGCATCAGTGGGACGGCGCGGCCGTCACCGAAGAACTCCGCGGAATCCTCGGCCAAATGCTGTTCCAGCGCGACGATGCCACGAAATCCACCAGCGTGCTCTCCGGCGGAGAAGCCGCGCGCCTGCTCTTCTGCAAGCTGATGCTTCAGAAGCCGAACGTGCTTGTACTCGACGAGCCCACCAACCACCTCGACCTCGAAGCCATCAACGCCCTGAACATTTCCCTGCAGCGCTATCAGGGAACGGTTTTCCTCGTGACCCACGATCACGATCTGATCGACGAAGTCGCCACCCGCATCTGGCACTTCGAGAGCGACCACAAAATCACCGACTTCAAGGGCACCTACGAGGACTACCAGGCGGCCCTGGTCTCCGCGTAACTTAGTCCCTCGACCCTTGTCATTCCGAGCGCAGCGAGGAATCTGCTGTTTTGCACCATTCCCGCTGCATGTAAATCAACCAGGTTCTCCACAGCTTTTCACAGGATTTCCAGTTGCGCGAACCGCCTCAAGTTGAAGATAATGTCCGCGACGGTAGTTGTGCGTCGCCGTTTGAGTGTTGCCGTGTACAGTCGAACTGATTTGCTGAGGATTCTTCATGTCACGCCGCGCCAGTTGGCCAACTGGGAGCGGAACGGCCTGGTAACGTCTGCGGAAGCCTACTCGTTTTCCGATCTGCTGGAAATCAAAAAGGTTCGCGACCTGTGCGCCATGAGCGTGCGTCCCGCCATCATTCGCCAGTCGCTCGACGCCATGCGCAAGCAGGCCTCGGGCGTGGAGAAGCCGCTGCTGGAAGCCAGTGCACTGTCCACTGCCAAGCACCGCGTGGCGTTTCGCCACCAGGGCAAACTGCTGGAACCGATTGCCGGCCAGTTTCTCATGGATTTTTCCGAGCGCGAAAAAGTGGTGACCCAAACTCCAGTGCCAAGGTCCGAGCCCAGTCCGCGCGAGAGCGAAGTTGCGGCCTGGTTTGCGCGCGGCATCGCGATGGAAGAAGATCCGAGCACGCAGCCCGACGCCATCGCCGCCTACCATCAGGTGCTCGCAATTCAACCTACGCACGCGGCCGCTCACATCAATCTCGGCACGCTCTATTACAACCGCCAGGAGTTCTCTCTCGCCGAGCGCCATTACCGCCAGGCTATTGAAGCCGACCCGCGCTACTCGCTGGCTTACTTCGATCTGGGCAACGTGCTCGACGAAACCGGACGCGTGCAGGAAGCCATCCAGACCTACAAGACCGCCCTGCAACTCGCTCCCACCTATGCCGACGCGCATTACAATCTGGCGTTGGCCTACGAAAAGATCCGCGAGCCCCGCAAGGCGCTCAAACACTGGCAGGCCTACGTCAAGCTCGACACCTCCGGCCCTTGGTCAGTCCACGCCCGCAGCCAGATCAAACGCATCCTGCAAGCGGACGGGCTGAAGCTGGTTCACTCCCGCCCGAAATGAGCCAGTCGGTTGAGGGATCGGTTACGCTCTGGTAGTCGACTTGAGCACATCTCTATGATCCTGCTCGTTTCACTCAGACACCTGTTGCTCTTGATGGCTGCGATTGTGGTAGCGATCATCCTCATCCGATCAATAAGACGTTCAAGTTAGCACACAAGCGACTGATCGCTTTCAGACAACACCCGCCTTCCACAGTGTTAAAATCATCGGTTTGCCATCTCAGTAATTGAAGGTGTCCTCATGCCCGAGACCACGCTGCAAGCCCCGCCGCCCGCCCCTCTCACCACTCTCACCGAAGACGAAATTCTCTTCCGCGACAACATCCGCCAGTTCGCCGACGAAAAAATCCGTCCCTTAGTGAAAGAGATGGACGAGAAGGCCATCTTCGACAAAGACCTGATCCACGATTTCTTTCAGCTCGGCCTGATGGGCATAGAAATCCCCGAGCAGTACGGCGGAGGCGGCGCCAAGTTCTTCGAAGCGATCTTGGCCGTCGAAGAGCTCTCCCGGGTCGACGCTTCCTCCGGCGTGATCGTCGACGTGCAGAACACGCTGGTCAACAACGCCCTGCTGCGCTGGGGCACGGAAGATCAGAAGAAACGCCACTTGCCGAAAATGGCCGCGGACACTGTGGGCGCCTACGCCCTCAGCGAAGCTGGCTCGGGTTCCGACGCGTTCGGCCTGCAGACCCGCGCGATGTTGAAAGGCAGTGAGTACGTTCTCACCGGCCGCAAGCTGTGGATCACCAACGCCAAAGAAGCTGGACTGTTCGTGCTCTTCGCCAGCATCGATCCCAGCGCCGGATACAAAGGCATCACGGCATTCCTCATAGAAAAGAACTTCCCCGGATTCACCGTCGGGAAAAAAGAAGACAAGCTCGGCATTCGCGCGTCGTCAACCTGCGAACTGATTCTGGAAGACTGCCGCGTGCCCAAAGAGAATGTGCTGGGCGAGCCCGGCAAAGGCTACAAGATCGCCATCGAGACTTTGAACGAAGGCCGCATCGGCATCGGCGCGCAGATGATCGGCCTGGCCCGCGGGGCATGGGAGTTCGCTTGCAAGTACGCGGTCGAGCGCAAGCAGTTCGGCAAAGCTATCTCAGAGTTTCAGGGCATCCAGTTCCAGATCGCGCAGATGGCCACCGAGATCGAGGCCGCGCGCCTCATGGTCTACAACTGTGCCCGCATGAAAGACGCCGGCGTCAACTTCGTGAAAGAAGCCGCCATGACCAAACTTTTCGCCTCGCAGGTCGCCGAGCGCGTGACTTCGCTAGCCATTGAAATCTACGGCGGCTACGGATTCACCAAGGATTATCCCGTCGAGAAATACTGGCGCGACGCCAAGATCGGCAAGATCTACGAAGGCACATCCAACATGCAGCTCGCCACCATCGCGAAAATGGTCCTGGGCAAATAAGCGAGGTGAATTGCCGGAGGCCGCCTAAGCAATCGCTGTTGACGGAATGGATTTTCTCCGCGAACTCGGCGGCTTTTCTCCGCGTGCTCAGCGATTAAAAGCTTTTGATTTCTAACGAAGCAAAGCCTTTAATCGCCGAGTACGCAGAGAAAAGCTCGCTGAGTTCGCCAAGACACCAATGCGAGACTCTACGGATTAAAGTGTAGTTCCACGGTTTGCTTGGACTCGGCTCCCGGTGCGAACTTCCACTTGGCCACGGCATCCTCTGCTGCTTTGATCAGCAGCGGGCTGCCGCCCACCGGTTCCACCGACTTCACGTCTCCGTCCGCCGCGATGACCGCAACCACCTTGACGGTGCCTCCGAGGCCCATCCTGCGTGCCATCTCCGGATAAACCGGCTGCGTTTGCCGTACAATCCGGCGGGCGGTTTCGGCCGAGGCCGAGGATTGTTGACCTTGGGCCGTTCCTGCCGGTCCAAGAAGAGTTGAGAGAAGAAAAAACAGTATCAGAACGTGCCGCATCCGCATTATGACGATCCCTGAGACAGAGGAGTTAGACTGCAAACAAAACTTCGTGGAATGATCTTAGGGGCTTGCTCCCGTTTTGGGAAAGTCACCAGAGTAACCAAAGTCATGCGCAAAAAGGTCACACCGCTCCACAGCCTCACCCCCCGAGCAAATTCATTGATTGGGGACCAAGAATCGCCCGCTGCGGTCATGCCTCGAACCAATCCGGCTTGCTCATAATGTGCATCGAGTTGCACATTGCCCACCTTTGCCTTCCCAGCCATCGACCGCTAACCACCTTGATATCAATTGCTTAACCATATCTTCGCCATTGGCTCCCAGGATGCAATTCTTGAGGGTGCCTGCGCGCTCGAGGCAAGACCGGGGTGTCACTTGACGACTTTGTTCGGGATCGAATCCGTACCGACCCTATCCGCGATTCCGGCGCCTGCCGCTCCCACGATTCCGGCCGCCGCTGCTCCCAAAAAGCACGGCTGGTTGCCAGTTCTGACCGTTCTCTTCCTGATCTCCTACGGCCTGATGACCATGCTCATCGTCGAGCAAGGCCGCACCATCGAATCGCAGCGCGCCCTGATCCGCGAACTCTTCCACGACAGCACCGAACTCTCCGCCATCAAGAAGGCCGCCCAGGAGAGCGCGCAACCATCTTCAGCCCAGACCCAGGCTCAAGAGACCCAGACCCTACCGACCCAGACCCCGTCAACCCAGGTTCCATTAGCCCGTACCCCGTCAACCCAGGCTCAAGCCAGTCAGACCCCGTCTTCCCAGGCAGGACCACAACAACGCGCGCAGAACCAGTCAGCCAAGCAGAAAGCCTTCCGGATGCCCTCAAAGCCGGAACCAGATCTGGTGGATGACGTGCGGACCCTGATCGTCATATGAAGAACACGATTTAAGAGATTTGAGAACTAGATTCGAACCTGAACATTGCGGCACTTTCGTTCTGTAGGTAAGCAGTAGAAAGCAGAAAGCTGAAAGCGACTCAAAATCATGAAGGTCCTGACCCTAGCCTTGATGTTCAGTCTGCCGGTAGCCCCCTGGGCCCCGCAGAAACCCCTGCGCCAGCCCACCACCTCCAGCCAGATCGCCAAACACTCCAAAGGCGGACGCTGGTACTTCGCCGCCTCCGGCCACGCCGTCTACTGCTACGGCCCCGTCATGACCCTGCCCCGCGCCAACGGCGACCTCCAAAAAGTCGCCACCTTCTGCCGCGACGGCAGCGCCGTGGTCCCGCTCAAGGACTAACCTCACAGTCGTATAATCCCCTAGGGCCTTCGATATCGGACCTGGTGGGAGTACGTCCACTGTGAAAGCCAAATCTTACTCATTGTTGCTCTGTCTGGCGCTGGCTTACGTTATCAGCGTTCCGCCTGAACCACTCTTCGCATCTACATCTAGCAAAAGGTCGCAGTCTGATCGCGACATTAACGCTATCGGTCACCGGGAAATCGTCCACCCCAAGGACCTTGTGTTCGTCGGTTCATCAGAGAAAGAAAAACAGATAGGTGCCAAACTGTTAGACGCCGTCGAGCGCACGGCTCAGTTGGTGAATGACCCAGTCATAACCGCATACCTCGCAGGGTTGGCGGAGAATATCGCTCGAAACTCGGATGCGCAAATGCCCATCACGGTGTCCGTAATTGATAGCGATGAGGTGAATGCGTGCACATGGCCCGGCGGATATCAATACATTACTCGAGGACTTCTTCTTCGCCTGGAGAGTGAAGGGGAACTAGCGAGCGTGGTTGCGCGGGGAATTGCGCTCTCAGCCTTGCACTTGCCCACGAGGGCGGCCGCCAGAGCGAGCTTGTTGACAATGGACTCTCTGACAATGACAACGCCGGCAACGGCCTTCGCTTGCACCTCGCCTTCCGCGAGTACGATCTTCAACGGAATGAGGCAGGAAGACCAACTCGACGCGGATTATTTTGGCCTGCAATACCTCTACAAAACCGGCTACGACTCTGATTGCTTTGTTCGATTCGTGCAGCGGGTATGGCCTGCCCCTACCGGTTCCGCAACTACTCCGTTCAGTTCGTTTCCGCCGGTAAATCGCCGCCTTAAGGACTTGCGGGCGGAGATTGCTGATAATCTCCCATCCCGGAAGGACATTGAGTCAACCTCGGCCTTTGAAGAGTTTCAAGCGCACCTTCGAATTTGGCAGATGCAGCATCCAGAGCCGAAACAACCAGTCCTGCGACGGGTCAAGGCCGACGAATGACATCGGCCTGAGCCTTTGCGTCCTGCAAGCAGCTAAGCGCATCAAATTCCCGCGCGATAAAAAGGGCGGACCGCACCGCCCAGACAACGCCCTTTCAACGGAGAACCCCATGTCCATACGCCCCGTCAAGCGCCTCATCAAGTCCAAGCCCACGCTCGAAGGCGCCGGAGTTCATCTCCGCCGCGCCTTTGGCTTCGGCAACACGCACGACTTCGATCCCTTTCTGCTGCTCGACGATTTCCGCAACGACGTCCCCGAGGACTATCTCGCCGGATTTCCCTGGCACCCGCATCGCGGCATCGAGACCATCACCTATGTCCTGGCCGGAACCGTCGAACACGGCGACAGCATGGGCAACCACGGCGCCATCGCCGCCGGCGACGTGCAGTGGATGACCGCCGGCAGCGGCATCATCCACCAGGAAATGCCCAAGGGCGACCCCACCGGACGCATGCACGGTTTCCAACTCTGGGCCAATCTTCCGGCCGCGCAAAAAATGACCGCGCCGCGCTACCAGGAAGTAAAGACCCTCGATATTCCCGAAGTCACCGACGACGACGGCACCCACGTCCGCATCGTCTGCGGAACTTTCTGGGGCAAGAAAGGCCCCGTCGACGGCATTGCCACCGACCCCATTTACATCGACGTGTCAGTGCCGCCCGGCAAACGCAAAACACTCCCCGTCGAGACCACGCGCCACGCCTTCGCCTACGTGTTCGCCGGCGACGGAAAATTCTGCAACGCCTCCGGCCCCCTCGCCGTCCCCACCGAAGGTGTAGGCTGGGCCGACGTCAAGCCCCCCGCCGACGCCGAGAACCGATCCCTGGTAGTCTTCGATCGCGGCGATGAAGTCGCCGTGCAGGCCGGCGAAGACGGCATCCGTTTCCTGTTAGTCTCCGGCAAGCCGCTTGAAGAGCCCGTCGCGTGGTACGGCCCGATTGTCATGAACACGCAACAACAACTCCAGCAGGCATTCCAGGAACTGGAGAAAGGCACGTTCTTGAAGAAGTAGATTCGTGGGAAGAGCGGCCCTTTAGAGCCTGCCCTGAGCTTGTCGAACGGGCCGCGTCGATCGTTTAAAATCGCGAGGGCTTTAGCCCCGGTGGTCGTCCTCACGCTAAGGCTGTCCCGTCCAGGAATCAATCTCTCCCATGCCCGAGCTCCCCGAAGTCGAAACCATCGCCCGCGGCCTCGCGAAACGCGTCACCGGAGACCTCATCGAATCCGTCTGGCTAGGCCAAAAAAGAGAACCGTTGAAATCCCCCGCACCAGAAATCGCCGCGACGCTGGAACACGCCCGCATCGCTGCGGTCCGCCGCATGGGCAAACACATCGTCTTCGACCTGGAACAAAAAGGCTCCAAACGAAAGCCAGCCCAGTGGATCGTCCACCTCGGCATGACCGGCCGCCTGCAAGTTTGCGAGCCCGAAACCGAAATCGCCAAACACACCCACGCCGTCATCAAACTAGAGTCGGGCAGGGAACTGCGCTTCGTCGACCCCCGCCGCTTCGGCCGCCTCAGCGTCGCGCAAACCGGAGACTTCGACGCCGCCGGCGTCGAGCCATTGGAAGTCGATCTCGACCGCTTCATCACCTTATTCCGCGGCCGCAAGACGCCCATCAAAAGCGCCCTGCTCAACCAGAAACTCCTGCGTGGCGTCGGCAACATTTATGCCGACGAATCTCTATTCCGCTCCAATCTCCGTCCCCGCCGCCGCGCCTCCACCATCCCTCGCGACCAACTCGAAAAACTTCTCCTCGCCATCCGGGAAGTCCTGAAAGAAGCGATTGCGCTCGGCGGCTCCTCCATCTCGGACTACGTGAACTCCGAAGGCGAAGAAGGATTCTTCCAACTCCAGCACCGCGTCTACGCCCGCGAGTCCGAACCCTGCCTGGTCTGCAAGACGCCGATCAAGCGAATCGTAATCGCCGGCCGCAGCAGCCACTACTGCCCCCAGTGCCAGAAATAAAATTGTCAAGAAATGAAGGTGCAATAAAAGAAGCGTTGTCATCCCGAAGCCGCTGCTTTTGCGGCTGAGGGATCTGGGTGAGCCGCGCGAAGCGTCGCGTTCTTTGCGACGCATCAATCGCGCGTCTGGCTCGCTTCCTAATTCCCCAACCTGAAATTCTGATAATCTTTGGACTCATGCCTGATTTTTCCATTGGAGTCGATCTCGGCGGCACCAACCTGCGCATCGCGGCCATCAGCACCGAAGGCCAGCTTCTCGAAAAAATAACGCTGGGTGTGAAAGTCGCTCTCGGACGCGACCACGTGATCGGCGAAATGTGCGATGCCATCCTCCGCCTCACCGAGCAATACCGCGGCAGCGGGCGCTTCGTCGGCGCCGGCATCGGCGTCCCCGGCATCATTGACATGGAAACTGGAATGATGCGCAAGTCCGCCAACCTCCCCGGATGGTCCGACTATCCCGTGCGCGATGAAATCGAGCGCCGCCTGGGTGCCCGCGTCTTTCTCGAAAACGACGCCAACGTCGCCGCCCTCGGCGAAAAGTGGCTGGGCGCAGCGCGCGACGTCGACAACATGGCGATGATCACGCTCGGCACCGGCATCGGCGGCGCAATTATTCTGAATGGAAAGATTTTCTACGGCATGAACGGCATGGCCGGCGAGTTTGGCCACGTCACCATCGAACCCAACGGCGTCCCCTGCGGATGCGGCAACCACGGCTGCGCCGAGCGTTACGCTTCCGCCACCGCGGTCGTGCGTATGGCCCGCGAAGCCATCGAGTCCGGTCAGGCCCCCGCACTCGCTCGGGCTGCCAGTTCTGACCCCGAGTTCAGCGCCAAATCAATCTACAATCTTGCCATCCAGGGCAACGAGGACGCCCAACGCATCTTCCAAAAATTCGGCGTTGCCCTGGGAATCCTGATGGCGGGCCTAGTCAACGTTCTCAATCTCGATATGTTCGTGATCGGCGGCGGAGTCATCAGCGCCTGGGACGCCTTCGCCCCGCACATGTTCGCTGAGATGCGGGAGCGCTCGCTCGTCTATGCCGCCACCGCGCCAGATGATCCGAAGCGTGATCCCAAGAACGATCCGCGCGAGAAGAAAGAGGGCGCATCCGCATGGATGCCGAACTACACCCGAAAAAAAACAATCGTCACCCGCGCCCTGCTCGGCAGCGACGCCGGCCTCTACGGCGCCGCCAGAATCCCCGTGTCGTAGGTGCTCTCAGCCGCGAAGCGGCGAAAGAATGCAGCCCACGGCGCGAGCCGTGGGTTCAAAAACAATCGAGCAAGCCCCAAAGGGGCGAAAGAGAACGCGACTACCCTGCTTACAATGTGTCCGCAACCTTCCGCGCTGCTTCCAGAAAAATCCGATTCTGCTCCGGCGTCCCAATACTCACGCGCACACAATTCGGCGCGCCCCACGCCCCTAGCGGACGCACACTCACTCCCAAATCCCGCAGGCGCCCGGCAAATCGCAACGCGTCTTCCCCTACATCGCAATAAAGAAAATTCGCCGCCGTCGGAACCACGCGGTAGCCCAACTCGGACAATCCCACGCCCAACTCCTGCGACTGCTCCGCATTATTCGCAACCACTCGCTCCACATGATTCCGATCGTCGAGTGCCGCCACGGCCGCGGCCTGGGCCACCGACGACACCGAAAATGTTTCCCGCATGCGCGCGCAATACGCCAACAGCTCGGCCGGTCCCAGCCCATATCCCACACGCAACCCGGCCAGTCCGTGCGCTTTCGAAAACGTTCGCAGCACCACCACGTTCGCTCCAGGCTGCAAATATTGGAGCGCCCGCGAATACCCAACTTTCCGCCGCATCGCGAAGTGCGCCGCGAAGTCGTAGTAGGCTTCGTCCAGAACCAGCACCACATGCCCCGGAAGTTCTCTGATAAATTTGTCGACCGCCGCGGTCTCGACCACCGTCCCGGTCGGATTGTTAGGATTCGCGAGAAACACCAGCCGTGTATTTTCATCGATCACCGCGAGGATCGCTTCCAGATCGAATCCATCCTCACGCATCGGAGCCTCGATCAACTTCGCTCCCACGGCGTGCACCGCCATCGCATAAAGGACAAACGACCGCTCGCTGGTCACGGCATTCAACCCCGGCGCAAGCATGGTCTGGCACAACAGTCCCAGCATCGCTGTCGAGCCCGCGGTCACCAGAACTTGTTCCGCAGGCACATTGTGGTGGGCGGCGAGGTTCCGGCGCAGCTCCCCGCAGTCGTCGTCAGGATAGGAATTTGCCGCCGCCAGCGCCGACTGCATCGCTTCCAGCGCGCGCGGAGATGGACCAAAAGGATTTTCGTTGGAGTCAAGCTTGATAAGTAGCGGCTGAGGCTCCGAGAGAACCCGCTTCGCCGGCGGCGTAGGAAGAAATCCGCCCATCTCCCGCGCCGGCTTCGAAACCAGATCAAAAAATCGGCTCATGCTCGCCGCAAATTATTTCGCGGATTTCGTTTTCGCAATCGCGCCCGCGGTGCTGGCGGATTTCAACTTTTCGATTTCCCGCAACGTCAGCGACCGAAACTTTCCCGGAGGAACGTCCAGCGTCAGCGGACCGTACCGCACTCGTTTGATCTTTTCCACGTGATGTCCCACCGCCTCAAACATGCGCCGAATCTGTCGGTTGCGCCCTTCGACCAGTGTGATCTCATACCACGGGTTCGCCGCTTCCTTCACCACCCGCACCAACGCCGGCCCCGTCTTCACGCGCTTGCCATCGTCGGTGGCGATCGAAACCCCCGCCCGCAATTTCGCGATCGCTTCTTCCTTCGGCGTGCCCGCAACTTTCACCACATAAGTCTTGGCCACATGCGAAGCCGCTTTCATCAGGCTATGAGCTAGCGTGCCGTCGTTGGTCAACAGCAGCAACCCTTCGCTCGCATAATCGAGACGCCCAATCGGATACACGCGCCCCTTCACCCCGTGAATCAGATCCATCACAGTCGGACGCTTCTCCGGATCGCTCATGGTGGTGACGAAACCCTTGGGCTTATTCAGCAAAAGATAAGTGTGCCTCTGCGCGCCGTGCAGAAGTTTTCCGTTCACCCGCACGTGATCGGTGTCGGGATCGGCCTTGCTGCCGAGTTCGGTGACCACCGTCCCGTTGACCTGTACGGCCCCAGAAGAAATCAATTTCTCCGCCGTCCTCCGCGAAGCGATGCCAGCAGCAGCGATAATCTTTTGTAAACGTTCAAGGGGCATAATGAAATCCCAAATCTCTGTACTAGCCAAGAGCCCCGAAGGGGCGAAAACAATTAAGCCCAGCGCTTCAGCGCTGGGTTAACCGGTAAAACGGAACAAGTCCCAGAGGGATGATAGAAGCGCTAGCCCGCCTTCTCCGCTTCCGACGAGCTCTCGACAACCTCCGGTTCTGCCGGCGCCACGCTCTCTTCAGCCACCGCGCTCTCCGCCGGAATCAACTCTGCCTGAAACGATTCCGCCACCAGCTTCTCGAACTCCTCCATGCTGGGCAATTCATTCACATCCTTCAGCCCAAACCGCATGAGGAATTCCTTCGTCGTCTTGTAAAGAATCGGACGCCCAATCACCTGCTTGCGCCCCGCCGTCGTAATCAGCTTGCGATCGAGCAGCGTCCCAATCACCCCTCCAGAATCCACGCCGCGAATCTCATTAATCTCCGGCACCGTCACCGGCTGCTTGTAAGCGATCACCGCCAAAGTTTCCAGCGACGGCAACGACAACCGGATCGGCGGCTTCAAACTCTTCGCGAACGCCCGCACCACCTCGTGCTGTTCAGGCTTGGTCGACATGCGGTATCCGCCCGCCACCTGCCGGATCTCAATGCCGTGCGAGGGCGAGCCATACTCGCTGACAAGTTCGTCGAGAGAAGACCGCACCCGCGACCTGATCTCCGCATCGTCCGCCCCACCGTCAGCGACGACGCTCTCCTTCACGAGCTGGGTGATGTGCTCCAGCGTGATCGGTGTCTCCGCCGCGTAAATAATCGCTTCGAGTTGAGCTTTAAGACTCATAAATTCTTACTGGCAACCGACCACTGACCACTGGCAACTGCTTCTCATCTCCAGTCGTCGCGTACCGCGGACTGTTCGTTCATAATCTCGTCGAAGTGCGTGTGCTTGCGGACCGCGATCTCGCCGAACATTTTTTCCTGCCGCACCTGGATCGCCTGCAGCCGCACCATTTCCAGCAGCGCCAGGAACATGCACACCAGCGCCTGCCGCGACCCAACCCGCATCAGAATCTGCTTGAGCCGGATCGGCCGGTCTTCCAGCGACAGCCGCCGCCGCAGATAATCGATCATCTGCCCAACCGTCACCGTTTCCTCATCGACATTCAGCACCGGACGAGTGCGCACCCGCTCCAGCACCTGCTGAAACGTCTTCACCAGGTCGATCACATCGGCGGCAATCTCCGGCTCGGTCCCCTCCGCCTCCATGAATTCCTTCAGCGACGGATTCGATAGCACCGCATTTTCAATCTGCTGCTTTTGCAAAAGCATCTGCGCCGCCGACTTGAACTTCTCGTGCTCGAGCAACCGGTTGACCAGTTCGTTTCGCGGATCTTCCAGTTCCTCCGCCGCCGCAGCCGGATCGCGCGGCAACAGCATCTTCGACTTGATGTGAATCAGTACTGCCGCCATATAAATAAAGTCGGCAGCAATGTTCACATCGAGTTCGCGAATCTTCTCCACATACGCCAGATACTGCGACGTAATCTTCGCGATCGGAATGTCATAAATGTCGATATCCTGCTTGCGAATCAAATCGAGCAACAGATCGAGCGGCCCCTCGTAAACATCTGTCACCGCAACCGCAAACGGCGAATCACTTTCTTCCTTCTTGTCGTCAGGCTTCTTCGCCGTGGGTGCCCCATCCTTCTCGCGTTCTTTGCGAAAGGGGTGGGCCTCGGCAATCGCGGCCGAAGCTGTCACCGCCACATCATCGCCAGAAACAATTTTTGCTTCCGTCATCAATTACACCTTGTCATCCCCACTAAGCCGGTTGCCCCATCCTTGTCGCGTTCTTTGCGACAGGGTGGGGAAGTTGACTGCTTCAACCCAGGAAAGCTCACTTACTACCGCCCCTCATATCCCAACGACATCCCCATCGCCGCGCGCACCTCGTCCATCGTCTCCCCCGCGGCCTTGCGCGCCCGCTCCGTGCCCGCTTCCAGAATATCCCAGGCGAGCCGCGGATTCTCCTCATATTTCTTGCGCCGCTCCTGCATCGGATTCAGCAGCCTCACGATCCCATCCGCCGCCCACCCCTTGCACTCGATGCAGCCAATCCTCGCCGACCGGCAGCCCTCGTTCACCTTGGCCATCGTGCCCGCATCGCTGAAAATCTTGTGCAGATCGCCCACCGGACAAACATCCGGATTCCCCGGATCCGTCCGCCGCACCCGCGCCGGATCGGTCACCATGGTCTTCAACTTCTGCCGCACTACCGGCTCGGGATCGGTCATCAGGATCGTGTTTCCATACGACTTCGACATCTTCCGCCCGTCAGTGCCGGGCAATTTAGGCGCAGGTGTGAGCAACGACTTGGGCTCAGGAAACACTCCGCCCGCGAACAGGCTCGTGCCTGTTTCACCGGCCGGCCTCCCCGACTCCTGAAGTGAGTGAGCAACGAACCTGCCGTAAAGACTATTAAACCGCCGCGCAATCTCCCGCGTCAGCTCTACGTGCGCCACCTGATCCTCGCCCACAGGCACGACGTGTGCCTTGTAAATCAGAATGTCCGCCGATTGCAGCACCGGATATCCAAGGAAACCATATGTCCCCAAATCTTTGTCTCTGATGTTGTCCCGCTGCTCCTTGTACGAAGGCACCCGCTCCAGCCAGCCCAGCGGCGTAATCATGGAAAGCAGCAAGTGCAACTCCGCATGCGCCGGAACATGCGACTGAATAAAGATGACCGACTTCTCCGGATCGAGCCCCGCCGCTAGCCAGTCCAGCACAACTTCGAGGGAATTCTCCTTGATGCGCGACGTGTCGGCATAGTCGGTGGTGAGCGCATGCCAGTCCGCCACCATGAAAAAACATTCGTACTCGTCCTGCATACGCACCCAGTTTTGTAGCGCGCCCACATAGTTGCCCAGGTGCAACTTGCCAGTCGGCCGCATGCCGCTAAGCACGCGTTTGCGAGGTTGGGAGGGTGATGTCGGGTGCGAAGATGTCATGCCGGGGCTGAATTCAATCCTAACACGGGAGTCACGGCTTCCGGCTTCCGGCGCCCGGCTTCCGGAAGAGTGCGCCTGAGCGACCTCCCGGAAGCCGGTAGCCGAGAGCCGGAAGCCGAAATCCTTTATAATTCGCGCCTCATCGCACATGAACACTCTCGCCCGCCAGCTCCGCGCCACCGACTACTTCACTCTCGGCTGGGGAACCATGGTCGGCGTCGGCTGGCTCGTTATTATGGACGACTGGCTGCTCCGCGGCGGCGCGCTCGGCGCACTTCTCGGCTTCGTCATCGGAGGCGCGCTCCTGCTTCCCATCGGATGGGTTTACGGCAAACTCGTCGTCGCCATGCCCGACGCCGCCGGAGAAATCGCCTACACCTCCGCCGTCTTCTCGCGCCCCATCAGTTTCTCCACCGGCTGGATGATGACCCTCGCCTACTTCATCGTATGCCCGTGGGAAGCCGTCGCCGTCGGCCGCATCGCCGGCTACATTATTCCCGGCCTCGATTCGATCGAGGTTTACCGCATCGCCGGTCATCCCGTCTACCTGCCGCACCTCGTCATCGGCCTCGGACTCACCGGCCTGCTCACCATCCTCAACTATCGCGGCATCCGCCTCAGCGCCACTTTTCAAAATTGGACCAGCTTCGGCACGCTCGCTCTCTTCGTAATTTTTGTCGCTCTCGGCGTGAGCCGCGGCTCGCCCGCCAACATCCAGCCGCTATTCACCCAAACTCCACTGATCTCGACTCTACTGGTCATTCAAATCGTCCCATATTTCATGACCGGCTTCGAATCCGTGGGCAAAGCCGCCGAAGAGGCCAGCCCCGATTTCCGCGCTCGCGGTTTCTTCCGCGCTATCTGGATGGCAATCTTCATCGGCATCGCGTTCTACGCCAGCATCGTCGCAGCCGTCGCCTTCGTCGCGCCCTGGCATCAACTGACTAGCCAGAAATTTATGACTGCAGTTGCGTTCCAACAAGCGGCCGGTTCGCGATGGATTGTAAATATCATCCTGACCGCCGCCCTGCTCTCGCTCTTCAAATGCTTCAACGGAAATTTCGTCGCCGCTAGCCGACTCGTCTTCGCCCTGGGCCGTCGCGGCATGGTCGACGCCCGAGTAGGCACGGTCCACGCGCAGCACCAGACCCCATCCGCCGCAGTTCTCTGTGTCGGCCTCGCGACCGCCGCCTGCATGCTGCTCGGAGACGCGATCCTGGTCCCCGTCACCGAAGTTGGATCCGTAGCCTGCGCCCTCGGATGGTCCGCCACCTGCGCCGCCTGCCTGGCCATCGCCCGCGCGAAGCCCAGTCTGATGATGCTATCGCCGGCGGAGCGCGCGGTCGCGTGGTTCGGCCTCACGGTAGGCATCGCCATGGCAATGATGAAGTTGGTCCCGCTAGTCCCCGGCCATTTCAGCGTCAAGGAATGGATCGCATTAGGAATTTGGATCGCATTGGGCGTCGCCGCGGCTAGATCGGCAGCGTGGAAGAGCGCAACGTGAACATTGCACAGCGTGGAAGAGTGGCCCTTCAGGGCCGCGTAAGACGTTAGAAAAATTCCAGGGCTTTAGCCCCCGAGGGTACGAACGTGAACAAGAACATGAAGATCACACTCCCGCCCATAATTCATATTGCCATCGCGGTCGCATTCCTGCTGCTCTCCTCGTTCGCTCAAGCCCAAGCCCCCACCTTCGACCTCGTCATC
>Ga0206979_1025_pt1 | contig 26673 bp, 25 predicted proteins | sample Alteio_BWMinCont_19_FD_153463 | JGI IMG/M metagenome (GOLD analysis project Ga0206979, IMG submission 153463) | Enriched cells from forest soil in Barre Woods Harvard Forest LTER site, Petersham, Massachusetts, United States -... | ecosystem: Environmental > Terrestrial > Soil > Temperate forest >... | reverse complement strand
CCTATAAGGCTGCTATTTCAGGTATCAACCTGGGCGGAGCCAAGGCGGTGATCATTGGCGATCCTAACAAAATCAAAAACGAAGCTTTTATGCGTCGTTTTGGGCGGTTTATTGAAAACCTGGGCGGTAAATACATCACTGCTGAGGATATAGGTACTACAACCAGGGACATGGAGTATATTAAAATGGAGACAGATCACGTTACCGGTCTTCCTGAAATCGTAGGCGGCGGAGGCGACCCTTCTCCTGTCACAGCTTATGGTGTTTACCTTGGAATGAAAGCCTGCGCCAAAGAAGTTTTTGGGACAGATTCATTAAGTGGCAAAAAGGTGGTTGTTGAAGGTATTGGCAAAGTAGGAAGCAGTCTGGTAGCCAGGCTTACAAAAGAAGGCGCAAAGGTCATGATTGCTGATGTAAATGAAGATGCTCTCATTGCTGTGGCAAAAGAGCATAATTGCCAGGTGATACAGCTTAGCGAAATCTTTAACCAGAATATGGATATATATGCACCATGCGCACTTGGAGCTTCTTTGAACACCGAAAATATTTCAAAGATGAATTGCTCAATTGTTTCAGGCGCTGCCAATAATCAATTGGCAAATGAAAAAGAACACGGTCAAATGCTCCTCGAAAAAGGAATCCTATATGCTCCTGACTTCCTGATTAATGCCGGAGGTTTGATAAACGTATATACAGAACTCATCGGCTACAAACGTGAAATTGCGTTGGCTCACGCAGAAAAAATATACGATGTAACAACAGAGATCATCGCCAAATCAAAAAAAGAGCAAATACCTACTTACCTGGCTGCAAATAAAATGGCTGAAGGCCGCATCGCATCTATTGGTAAAATCCACCTGAACTATTGATTAAATTCCGTTGACAAAATATAAATGCTAAACAGAAGGCATATTCGAATAAAGGTTATGCAGGCCCTGTATGTCTATTATAATGACAGGGAAGATAACTTAAGCGCATCCAAAGTTTTAAAAGTATTAGACAAGAATATAGATAAGCTGTACGAGCTATATCTCTATTTACTTCTCATGCTTAAAGAACTGGGCGATTTTATGATCCACTATGACGAGGAAATAAAAAGCCGCTATATCCAGAATGACAGGGATGTAAAAAACAGTCTTAAATTTCTGAATAATCCTGTTTTAAAAGCTTTGCAAAACAGCGCTGAGTTTGAGAAAGCTCTTAAGGACAATCATATATCATGGAATGGCGATTCGGATATTCTTCGTAAGATATTTTTAGACCTTAAAAACCAGGACGTATATAAGGATTATCTCATGACTCCGGAAGATAATCCGGGGGTTAACTATGAGCTACTGACTTTTATTTTAAGGCATTATACTACCAACTTCCCGGTAGTACAACAGCATCTAGAAGAAGAATATTATAATTGGCTTGACGACAGGAAGATCGCTAAGCAAATGGCAGGTAAAACACTGCAGGCCATCGCTTTGGCAAGCGAAGAAAAAATTTCGCTCATGCCTCAAAGCCACAGAGAGGACGAAAATTATATATTTGCTCAGGAGCTCATAAAAAAGACAATCGCAGAAGATGAGAGCCTTGAAAAAATCATTCGCGCCAAGACTGAACATTGGGAACAGCACCAGGTGGCAATGATTGATATGATCATCATAAAAATGGCTGTTTGTGAGTTTATATATTTCCCAACCATTCCTCCAAAGGTTTCTATAAATGAGTACATTGAACTTGCAAAGACCTATAGTACACCTCAAAGTAAGAAATTTGTAAATGGTGTGCTTGATGCCATTTTAAAAGACCTGAACAAAGAAGGTAAGGCGCTTACAAAATGAACAAATTAATTTTTTAATAAAAACATCAAATTAATATGGACAATAGCCTGAGTTCTAAAACATTTGGCCGCACGACATTTATTCTGTCGTTCATACTGGTTGTCTTACTGTCGTTTGGAGGATGTAATAGCGGAGGAAGCGGGCTTTCAACCGATATCGTCCAAAATGGTAAAACCCCAAAGCTCACTTTTAACGAATCGATGCACGATTTCGGTGATATAAATGAAGGAGATGTCGTTACATATACCTTTGATTTTACCAATACAGGCGATGGAGACCTGCTTATTACAGATGCGCATGCACAATGCAGTTGTACGGTACCCGAATGGCCGAAGGATATTATTAAACCAGGAGGTAAAGGTACGATACGCGTTAAATTCGATAGCAATGGTAAAAGTGGGATTGTCAAAAAAGAAATTACCATTGAAGCCAATACCAACCCTAAGATTACAAAAATTCATATTCAGTCAAACATTCACGAACAAAAAAATAATCAATGACACTCTTATTCGAAACAGTTTTAGCCCAGGCGGCTCCAACAGGTGGATTTTTTAGCAATCCAATGGCTATTGCATTTCCACTTATCCTGGTAGTAATGTATTTTTTCATGATCAGGCCACAACAGAAAAAAGCCAAAGACCAGCAAAATTTTAAAGACAAGATCGAAAAAGGCATGAAAGTGGTGACGATCGGTGGATTGCATGGAAAAATTGCAGAAATCAAGGACAAGACTTTTGTAATAGAAGTAGGCAATGGAATGAAAATGGAATTTGAAAAATCCTCTATTTCAATGGATCTGACCAAGTCAGTTCAAGCTCCGGACGAAACTCCTGTAAAAAAATAAAACACTATGCCGGACAAATCGGCCAGGTCATCGGGAAGAACTTTGCGCAGCGAATGGGCTACCTTTGTCTGGTGTTTTGCCGTGGCCTCTGTTTTATGGGTTTTTACGGCGCTAAATGAGCCATATACCAGCAGCATCACTGTCAACGCTAAATACATAAACTATCCAAAAGAGAAGGTTTTTCTTAAACCTTTGCCGGAAGATTTTAAAGTAGTGACAACAGCAAAGGGCTGGGATCTGATGAGTAATTATTTCAGGCGCAAAGCCGAATCAATTATAATTGATCTGAACGATTATGCCAAATCAGATGTGCTTATTACCCGAACACTTCAGGACAAGTTTGAGCAACTTATGCCTCAGCGGATCACTGTTGGAGAAGTATTCCCGGAGTCAATCTCGCTTGTGAAGGATGTAAAAGGATCGAAAAAAGTCCCTGTGCATCTTATCCAGGACTTTACCTATAAAGATCAGTATGGACTTGGTGGAGAAATAGCATACACGCCTGATAGTGTATTGGTTACAGGCCCTGCTTCTGTTGTTAAAAACATAGACCACGTAGATACAGATGTGGATATCCTTAAAAACCTCGACAAGATTACCGGAAATGAGATAAAACTGAAAGATCCCGAGCCCAAAAACATTTTTTATTCTCCCGATAAAATTGCGGTTAATATCCCTGTTTATCAGCTTGCAGAAAAAAAAATCAGCGTCCCAGTTCAGGCAATAAATAAATCCATGTCTGACACACTGAAACTGATACCTGCCCGCGTTAGCATTACCTATCAGGCGCCCGTTAATAAATTCCAACAGATAGATTCAACGCAATTCCAGGCAATAGTTGATGGAAGCCAGGTAGATACAGCAAACCGGGAACCTCTTAAGATACAGTTGATCACGCAACCTAAATACACCTATAACGTGAGGCTGATCCCTGATTATGTAAATTTTGTTATCAGAAAATAATATATTTTGAAAACGAAAAGTACCTTTGACCCAATTGGCGTCTATTTTACAAATCTTCTATATTTTATTTGATGTTAAAAATTGGTGTTACCGGAAGCATCGGCAGCGGCAAAACAACTGTTTGTCAGATTTTTGAAACACTTGGTATTCCGGTGTACTACGCAGATAACCGGGGCAGGTATCTTCTGCAAAATAATGAGAAAGTAAAAGCACAGGTTCTGGATGCATTCGGTACGGGAGTACACGGCGCCGGGCATATTATAGACCGGACATTATTGGCAGATATCGTCTTCAATGATCCCGCGAAACTCACCATACTTGAGAAGATTATTCATCCGGCAGTCTTCGATGATTTTAATAATTGGGCAGCCTCAAAAAAGTCACCTTATATCATAAAAGAAGCTGCCCTCCTTTTTGAAGCCGGAACCTATTCTGAGCTCGACAAGATTATCACGGTAGCCGCACCATTTGAAACAAGGCTTGAAAGAGTTCTCAAACGCAGCAAGATTACTGAAGAACAAATCAGGGCAAGGGAAAGCCGTCAATGGCCGGAAGAAAAGAAAATTGAAATGGCAGACTTTGTCATTTACAATAATGAAAGACAGCTGTTGATGCCACAGGTTTTAGAACTTCACAAGGTGTTTTTGTCCCTTTAAAAAGGACAATTCCGAACCGCGAATCCCGGCGTTTTCCTGTTGATAATATTGTGCAAAACTTTCTTTTAAAAACGTCAAAAAATCCCCTGTTATTGTTAGGTTAATATTATGTTATCGCTTAACTTCGCACAATAAATAAAAAATGGAAGAGAAATTGGAAAATATTGATAATCAAGAATCTGCTGCTAATTATACAGCCGACAATATCCAGGTACTGGAAGGGCTTGAGGCGGTAAGAAAAAGACCTGCGATGTATATTGGTGACATAGGCGCACGAGGCCTTCACCACCTGGTATATGAAGTTGTAGATAATTGCATTGACGAAGCTCTTGGCGGATACTGTAACAACATACAAGTCTTTATATTAGAGGATAATTCAATTAAGGTAATTGACAATGGTAGAGGTATCCCGGTAGATTTCCATGCTAAAGAGCAAAAATCTGCTCTTGAAGTTGTTATGACGGTACTGCATGCCGGGGGGAAATTTGACAAAGATTCTTATAAAGTTTCTGGTGGCCTTCACGGTGTTGGGGTTTCTTGTGTGAATGCCTTATCATCATTATTAGTTGCGGAAATTCATAGAGACGGTAAGGTGTATCAGCAGGAATATTCTGAAGGAAAGCCACTTTATCCTGTAAAAGAGATCGGAGAAGCAAATGATAGCGGTACAATTATCACTTTCAGACCTGATGATACCATATTTACAACTACTATTTACAAATTCGATACCCTGGCATCAAGGCTTCGCGAACTTTCTTTCCTGAACAAAGGTGTTAAGCTTACCATTACAGACGAGCGCGAAAAGGATGAAAGCGGTGAATCAAGAACTGAGACATTTTTCTCGCAAGGAGGACTCAGAGAATTTGTTGCTTATCTCGATAACAGTCGTCAATCTCTTATCTCCGAGCCTATTGCTTTTGAGAGTGAAAAGTACGGCATCCCGGTTGATGTGGCTTTTCAATACACAGATACTTACGCGGAGAATGTCCATTCTTATGTTAATAATATAAATACCATTGAAGGCGGTACACACGTAGCCGGTTTCAGACGGGCTATAACAAGGGTATTGAAAGGATATGCTGAGAAAGAAGGATTTCTAAAAAATGTAAAGTTCGAGATCAGCGGTGATGACTTCAGGGAAGGACTGACGGCTATTATATCTGTAAAAGTTATGGAGCCTCAATTTGAAGGACAAACCAAAACCAAACTTGGTAACTCCGAAGTTTCCGGCGCCGTAGATACGATTGTCGGGGAATGTCTTTCACATTATCTTGAAGAACATCCCCGCGATGCAAAAATCATCATGAATAAGGTGATTCTTTCTGCTAACGCTCGTCATGCTGCGCGTAAAGCACGTGAAATGGTGCAGAGAAAAGGCGTAATGAGTTCAAACGGACTTCCTGGCAAGTTGGCCGACTGCTCGTCAAACGATCCGTCAGAATGCGAATTATATCTTGTGGAAGGGGATTCGGCAGGTGGTACAGCCAAACAAGGCAGAGACAGGAAATTCCAGGCTATTCTTCCGCTTAGGGGTAAAATCCTTAATGTAGAAAAAGCATTGGAACATAAAATCTATGATAATGAGGAAATTAAAAACATGTTTACTGCTCTTGGCGTAAGCATAGGCACTACCGATGATGACAAAATGCTGAACCTGGATAAACTCAGGTATCATAAGGTTATCATCATGACGGATGCGGACGTTGACGGGTCTCACATCAGAACATTGATCCTGACACTGTTCTATCGCTATATGAAAGCCTTACTTGAAAACGGCTATGTGTATATCGCACAACCTCCTCTTTACCTGGTTAAGAAAGGTAAAGAAGAAATGTATGCTTTTGATGAAGAAGCACGGATTGCAGCTATTGCCCAATTGACCGGTGGAGATCCTTCCAAAGAAAGTACAATAGGTATACAACGATATAAAGGCCTTGGTGAAATGAACGCTGAGCAGTTATGGTCAACTACCATGAACCCGGAATTCAGGACGCTGAAACAAGTAACGATTGACAGTGCGGCAGAGGCAGACCACGTTTTCTCCATGTTGATGGGTGATGATGTGCCACCACGCAGGGATTTTATAGAGCAGAATGCCCGTTACGCTAAAATAGATATTTAATGGAAGAATTACCTGAAAATAACACAGATAACCATGAATGGAAAGATAAAGCTGTGAAAGTTTTAGGTGATCTTGCGCATAGCCTGCGGAACCCTTTTTCTACGCTGCAGAGTTATATCAATATCCTGGAAATGGAGGATTATAGTACTGATCCTGAAGAACTTAAGATGTTGACAAAATCGCTTCAGGAAACCGTTGATAAGTCTATAAAGCTTATTGACGAAAAGATACTTGCACTAAAAGATTCACTTACAAAACATTAACCAACTCAATTTGAGTGGTTAAATGACCTGTATCTTCTTAAGCAGCTCATCCTTAAAAGTTTTGCCTATCGGCAATGTTGCATCTGCCACCTGAAGTTCTGAAGCATGAATGGCAGTGATTTTATCTACGGCAACTATATATGATCTATGGATCCTGAAAAATTTATGGGGTGGCAACATCTGCTCGATTTCTTTCAAGGGCATCAGGGCAGTATAGGTTTTCTTGCCGGTATTAACTTTTACATAATTCCCGAGGGCTTCAATATAGTTGATCTGGTCTATATGTATCCTGTACAAGCTTGATTTATCCTTTAAAAAGAAATAATCATCAACTACCTGCCCGGAAACTTCTATTTCAGGTACCGCAGCTTGATTTGCTGACTCATTGCCCTTTAAGGCATGTTCAGTAACCAGTGTAATAAAATAACCGGATACGCCTGTTTCCGGGGTGTGAAAAAACAATATTTGCCCTTTAACCGGAATAGGTTTCCCGGTTCTTGGCAGTAAAAAAGAATCGCTGTCGAAATCAAGATGGCTGTTTTCATTGAACTGACTCCATTTCTCAATAACGATCCAGGCAGGCATGTTATTGATAGTGAGCAATTGATTTACCGTCGCACCCTTTTTATTATCTTTTCTCCAACCAGTGATCTGTTCTACCTGCCCATTAATATAATCAATCATGCCGTCTTCATTGAGGATGATCACCGGCATTTCAAGAAGCCCCATCGCTGTTGTGAACTTATCTAAATTTCCCTGCAGATTTGTTGTTTTGTTATGATTATACAAAGCAATTTCAATAGAAGAATGCAGGTCATCGGTCTTAAAAGGTTTGATAATATATCCAAACGGGTCAGATTCCTTCGCTCTGTGAATTGTTTCAAATTCCCTTAAAGAAGTTAAAAAGACGACAGGGATATTGTAATGGTCTTTCAAGGCTTTTGCAGCCTGAATACCATCTTTATTCCCATCAAGGTTTATATCCATAAGGGCCAGGTCCGGTTTTAATTCATAAGCCTTCGCAAGGGCATCCTGGTACGATGCCACGGAAGCAATAACCTCATAGCCTAATTTTTCAAGACTCATTTTTACATCAAGCGCTATAAGCGGCTCGTTTTCTACAACAAGTACTTTAATTTTACTCATATTTCAATCTAATCCCGGATAGGAGATTTTAGCCATTATCTCCCAAAATTGATTCCTCTCACTTTTATTTAGCAAAACTAATTAATTTTTATTCAAAACAAAATGTCGAAAAACACATTTGCTGCTTACCATTTATCAATTATCTCCTTACATATCACTTCTGACTGCTTTAAGTTTCAACAAGCGGAACGAATACAGGAATACCCCAAAAATAATGGCAGCGGCTATGAGGAATGTCTTTTCATGATAGGTATGGTACAACACCCCTCCGATCAAAAGCCCAAAAATACTTGCTACACTACCGGCGCTGCCAGCGAGACCTTGGATAGCTCCCTGGTATTTATGCCCTGCAACCCGGGAAAGAATGGCTAAAAATGATGGCCACATGAGTCCGTTACCCAAAGCGAAAAGTATGGCGCCTCCGTATAAAAGAACATTATTATGGCTCATCATAAGGATGAAATTAAAAGTCAATAAAAACCCGCCAATGATCGTCAAAACTTCATTGGACATTTTTTTTGATAGCACGCTGAGGAGCGGTCCTTGTACCAGTACCATAAGCCCGCTCAGAAAAGCGAAGAAAATACCAAGCTGAGTAACATTCCATTTCAGCCCATCACTGGCGTATAGCGGAAATGAAATGTAAAAAAAGTTAAAACCCAGATAGATCAGGAAATATAAAACCATCATCATTGCGATATTTGGCTGCCTGATCAGGAAACGAAATCCGGGGCGAGGCTCATTAGATTTTTCAATTTGTGAATTAGTATCCTGATGCGAACGCAATTTAAATTTATGCGCCCCGATAGTTGACTCGGGCAGTCCAAATACAATTAAAAACAATGAGACAAGTGTAATGACGGATGTTGCAATAATCGGAAGTTTCAATCCCATGGCTGTTGCACCCAATACCCCTGCGAGGAGCGGTCCACCAATAAAGCCGATATTAGCCGAGGCCGACATTTTTCCATAGTTTTTGTTCAACTCTTTCTCATCAGAAATATCTGATAAATAAGCATTTGCTACGGAAATATCACCTGCTGTAATCCCATCAACCGATCTTGCAAGGAAAACTATTAACAGCGGCAACGTGATGACCATATCTCCCAACAAACCCGAATGAAATGCAAATACCGTCTTAATTGGTAAATACAGCGCTCCGAAAAATATAACCCATGATATAAAAGTCCCGGCTTCACATATAAAAAGGATTCGTTTCCGGCCATAATAGTCAGACATCCGGCCAAGTATAGGGGCGCCGATCATCTGGCAAAGGGAATAACTTGCACCCAAAGCGCCATACAGAAATGCATTGCCTTTGAACTCCTCTACCAGGTACACCAGAAAAGGGAGCATGATGCTAAAACCCAGTGTCCCAATGAAATTGACGCTAAGAAGCGGGAAAATGGATATTTTTATTTTATCGGGGGCCATAGATTAGTATAGAAGTGCTAATCTATGGCAAATATCCCGAATTTAATAGGCTCCTACCCTATTATCCCCATCAATAGCCTCATCGCTTCTTTTGAAGTTTCAATCCCATGACCTGTATCACGTACAATAAAGGTTTTCTTCAGGGAAATAACGAGCCAATTTATTTTTGACCATCAGCCGGCTTATTTTTAAAATAGCCTCTTAATAAAAAATTGTGCTGCGCTGCTGTAAGGTCCTCATTTAAAAGCACAGTGGATCTTTTTAGGTTTGCAATAGTGGCCTTTATATTATTAGCCATTCCAGTATCTGTAAGAACTGTATTCAATGGTCCATTTCCGGAGTTGGCATGTTGCATGGTTACTGTTGCCTGGTCCGCAATAGTTCCCAGTTTGTCTGATGTCTCTTTAAGTTTCGAGATGGTTTCAGATAAATTGTTGCTAAGGGTAGGGTCGTTTACCAACTTATTGAGCACCCCGTTGCCGTGTGTAAGTTCATTGGTTGTACGCCTGAGGTCATTACCTTCCTGTGTATATACTTCACTCATGGTTTTTAGATTAGCAAGTGTTTGCTGAAGATTTATGGCCATGGTAGTATCCTTAAAAAGAGATTGGATAGAACCGTTTTTGGTGTTTAAATTATCTGTGAGATTTTTTAGGTTTTCTGTTATAGCGTTTATATTGCTGCTGGTGCCGCTGAATTTTGCAATCATATTATCCATATCCATGGGCTGGCGGCTGGATATGCGGTCACCGTTTTCTGCCAGCGGACTGCCATAAGCTCCTGCAGTAATATTCACAAGTTCATCTCCCATCAAGCCATCAGATGTAATAGATGCAACGGCGCTTTTAGTTATAAACTCACGTTTGCTTTCATCTATATTCATATCCACTCTTATACTGCTGTCATTCATAATGGTTACACTTTTCACAGTACCGACCTTTACCCCGTCAAACCGGATATTGGCGCCCGGTTTCAATCCGGAGGTGTTTTTAAACACAGCATAGACTGTAAAGCTTTTTGTAAATAGTCCACTCTTGGCTCCTACCAGGAAAATACCAAATATAAAAACTATGATGCCCAGCACCACAAATAAGCCCAATTTAATATTTCGTTTCGTATCTTGATCCATATAGATTCTCAGTTATATCATTATAATTATTATTCAAAAAAAGGTTTGACTCTTGGGTCTTCTGTTTCAACTACTTCTTCATAAGTGCCTTGCAAATAGGCAATACCGTCCATCACAAAAACGATATGGTTTGAAGCTTCCTTGGCCAGTTTTACATCATGTGTTATGATAATAGAAGTCGTATTGCTTTGATGTTGCAGTTCCATGATGAGGTTGATAATTTCTTTTGAAGTGATCGGGTCCAGACCGGTTGTTGGTTCATCATATAATACAATTTCCGGCTTAAGAATAAGGCTTCGAGCGATACCGATACGTTTTCTCATACCACCGCTGAGCTCAGACGGCATCAGGTCAATGGTGTTTTCAAGTCCCACACTTTTTAGTGATTCACGTACGAGTTTATCAATATCGCCCTTCACCGGCTTAATCTTTTGCCTTCTCAACGGAAATTCAAGATTTTGACGGATACTCATTGAATCGTATAAGGCGCTGCTCTGAAACACAAATCCGATATTAAGCCGAAGCAGGTCAAGATCTCGCCTTGAAAGCGTGGATATATCTTTACCGAACACTTTTAACGTACCCTTATCAGGCTTGAGTAGCCCGATGATGCATTTGATCAGGACCGTTTTACCGATGCCCGATTTGCCCATAACCACCATACTCTCACCTTTTCCGACAATGAGGTTAAAATCATTGAGAACCACCTTTTCACCAAATGATTTGTAGAGGTGCTCCACAACAATTACAGGTTCGTTCGAGGTATTTGCCGGCTTTTCAGGCATTGCTGAAGTTGTTGTTTTATCCATTCTAAATATAGCCAAGCATTCCTGAGATTTGTGTAACAACCATGTCTATTACAATCACACTCAACATAGATACTACTACAGATTCATTTGCAGACATGCCGACACCTTCGGTACCATTCTGGGAATGATATCCTTTTGTACAACCTACTAACCCAATAGCAAAACCGAAAATAAATGTTTTTATGAAAGATGGAAATATATCCGTGAAATGCAGCGCCTCAAAAACCCTGTTGAAAAAGAAACTAAAATTTACGGTTCCATTGATATTGGATCCTATAAACGCTCCCATAAGTGCAAGGACATCAGCATATATACATAGGATTGGAATCATCAACATGCATGCCATGATTCTGGTTGCAACCAGAAACTTAAAGGGATTTGTCCCAGATACCTCCATGGCATCTATTTGCTCGGTTACTTTCATAGAGCCAATTTCAGCGGCGATACCTGAACCTATTTTACCGGCACATATCAGTGCAGTAACAAGCGGCCCTACTTCACGTATGATGGATATAGAAGACATGGCTGGCAAATAAGATCCCGCTCCAAACTCAACGAGTGTAGGCTGCGATTGCAAAACCAGCACAAGCCCGAGGATAAGTCCAGTAAAACCAACAAGTGGAAAAGAATTTACGCCAATAAGATAACACTGCCTGAAAGTTTCCTGGAATTCAAATGGAGGATAGATTGCCTCTCTTACAGACCTCCAGCCAAAACCGGCCAGCTGGGCAGCGCTTTCGAAAAAAGGATCAAGCGCTTTAGATATAAAAGCCTTTTTCTCTTTACTCTGATTTCCCATTTTCAAATTGCTTGGTTGCACAAAATTACTTTTTTATCCTTGATTCTATTTCGATAAACTGACTTATAAACTTCAATGCATATTAATGCTCCATGTATAACTATCACGCGACAATTTGCCTTGATTTTATGAACGGAAGAATGTAACATTGCTATTAAGTCCATGAAAGATAATTGTATAACACTACAAGCACTAAAAATGTTTAAATGAAGATTAACTGTTATGATATTACAGGAAAATTTGCCAAATCAATCAAATAAATTAAACAAGTTGAACAATTTAAAAAGTTGGTCGTTGTAAATAAATAACTTAAAAAATACCACTATGTTACGTTGGGCAGCTATTTTCTTTGTGATTGCTATCATTGCAGCTATTTTCGGGTTTGGTAATATCGCAGCAAGCGCTGCGGCTATTGCAAAATTCTTTTTCTTCCTATTCGTGGTCATATTTGTCATATTCCTCTTACTTGGACTGAAAGTTTTTGGCAAATAGCCTGAAACTCTGCCATTCTTTGATTGGTCTTGCGTTTTTCACTGATTTAATCTACACTATTTAGGACCATCTTAAAAAAACGGCATTTCAAAACTTTGGGATACTAAATTAATTTGTAGATTCACACCCTAAAAGATTCAAGGGATGAAGAGGAAATTTACAAATGTTTTTATTGCACTCATTTTCACGATATTAACGGGGGATATCTTTGCTCAGGATATTCCGGGTTATAATTCGAGTAACTATGCAGGAGTTTCAGGTATTGATTTGCAGCCGGCTTGCATAGCAGACATGAGGTATAAGTTTGATCTGCAACTGGTTGGCGTTGGTATGGATATCAATAACAATTACATTGGCGCCAATGGATCAAGCATTCGTGATGGATCCATCTTTAAGCCCTATTCTGGCAACTTTCAAACCCATTTCATGTATGAAAATACAAGCGGCACAGACAAGGCAGTTGGAATGAACCTGGAAGCACAGCTTCCCTCGTTCGCTGTAAGTTTTTCAAAAAACTTTTCAATTGGATTTACCTGGCGTGTGAGACAATTGTTCAATATTGACAATGTGAACTATCCCCTGGCCCACTTCATTTATACGGGACTGAGCTCAAGCGATCACACAAATCTTGAAAATTTCAACCAGGGATTTACAAACAGTGGTTTCAATATTAATGAAATGATGTGGCGGGAATATGGTCTGGATTTCGCCCTGGTGGTTTTAAGAAAGGGTCCCCATTTTTTAAAAATAGGGGTACGCCCTAAATTAGAAGAAGGTATTCAGTCTATGTATCTCTATGGATCAAATCTTCAATATAATTTTACAAACAGCAATTACCTGAGTCTTTATAACTCCCAGTTTTCTTTAGGCGAAACTCAGAATTTATTTGACCTTGCGGCAGGGAAGCTAAGCTTTGCCAACCTGGTTTTTCAAACAACGGCCGCAACATCCTATGCAGCTGATATTGGGGTGGTTTATGAATGGCGCCCTGATTATCAGAATTTTGTATATGACATGGATGGTAAAACAAACCTGGATAGAAGGGATAAAAACAAATACAAGTTACGTATCGGCGCATCCGTATTAGATATCGGCAGTATCACTTTTCAAAAAGGGCAGGATGTTTTGGACTTCGCTGCAAACCAATTGCAGAACTGGTACATTGGAAAATTAAATTTTGGCCCGAACCTGATATCCGGTTTCAATGACTCCATTATCAAATACAGCAGACAAAAAATCAATAATATTGAGCACAATAACTTTGTACCAACCAATAATAAAAGCACTTATACTTTTGCCTTACCAACTGCTTTTAGCATCCAGGCGGATTATGATATCTATAAAGACATCTATGTTAACTTAACAACTTATACGGCACCTCGCTGGCTTAATGTACAAAGCCAGGTGAGCACACTGAGCTATTATTCTATCACTCCAAGATGGGATAGCAAATGGCTTGGCGTATTTATTCCTTTCGGGATAAATGGTTATGGACAAACCACTTTGGGTACCACTATCAGATTAGGACCGCTCGTCGTTGGCAGTAGCAATGCTTTAAGTTCTCTCGTATCAAAAGAGGTGTACGGTCTCAATTTTTATGTGGCTCTAAAACTCCCGATATTCCAGGGCAAACCACCACGCGATCGCGACCATGACGGTGTTTCAGATAAATTTGACCAATGTCCTGACAAACCCGGAACCTGGGCACATCATGGCTGTCCGGATAGTGATGGTGATGGTGTGTATGATGATATCGACAGATGCCCGACTGTAAAAGGTCCACCTGAAAACTACGGTTGCCCTTGGCCGGATGCTGATAGTGATGGCGTTATCGACAAACTGGATTCCTGCCCTCATGTGAAAGGTCCTGCTGCAAACCACGGCTGTCCATGGGGTGATGCAGACAAAGACGGTGTGCCTGATAACCTGGATAGCTGTCCTCATCAGGCGGGTCCTGTCGAAAATCATGGCTGCCCATGGGGTGATGCTGATGGAGATGGCGTAACTGATAATCTTGATAGCTGTCCTCACGTACCAGGTCCTGCTGCCAATCATGGTTGCCCATACGGCGATCAGGATAATGATGGCGTGCCTGATAATCTCGATAGTTGTCCGCATACGCCAGGCCCGGCTTCCAATCATGGCTGTCCGGTGATAGAAAAGAAACAACAGGAAATAATTAATACGGCATTTGCCAATATTGAGTTTGAAACTAACAAGGCAATTATAAAAGAATCATCTATGCCCTCGTTGGATACCTTGGCAAAACTCATGGTGAAACATCCCGAATTCAAATTAATATTAAGCGGATATACGGATAGTGTCGGGAGTTATGAGTCGAACCTCAAACTATCCCAGGATCGGGCCGATGCCGTTAAGGCAGCCCTGACAATAAAAGGGGTTAATGCCCTCCGGATTACCGCGCATGGTTATGGGAAAGCCAACCCTGTAGCACCGAATACAACTCCTGAAGGCAGGGCACAAAACCGAAGGGTTGAAATGAAGATTACTTTTGATTGATAAAATAAGATTTCAATAATTGGGGAAACGAGCCCGACTGAGAATGTGAAAACATTTTCAGCCGGGCTTGTTAGTTAAGAGCGAAGTGCGCAGAGCTGGCAGCGAAGTTCAATCTTCGCCCTTTTTTCTCACGCTCTCCGCTCTCCGCTCTCTGCTCTTTTTTGGTGTCTTGATTTTAGAACTTCCACGATGTCATTTAGCTCTAATCCTTTCGCTTGTAGCAGAATGAGGTAATGGAATAACAGGTCTGCCGCTTCATTTTTGAAGAGATTAATGTCGTTATCTTTCGCTTCGATTACTAATTCTATAGCCTCCTCTCCTACTTTTTGAGCTATTTTGTTGATACCCTTTGCAAACAAAGATGATACATAAGAACCTGAATCAGCCTGAAGTTTGCGTTGTTGGATAATCTTTTCAAGCGTTGCAAGAAAATCGTCATTCTTATTCTCTTCATTAAAACAAGTGTCCGCACCAGTATGACAAACCGGGCCTGCAGGATTAACTTTGATCAGAAGACAATCTTTGTCGCAATCGAGAAGTATCTCTTTTACAAATAAAAAATTGCCCGAAGTTTCGCCTTTGGTCCAGAGTTTTTGCCGTTCCCTGCTAAAAAAAGTGACTTTATCTCCACTGATAGTCAGAGAATAAGCTTCTTCGTTCATATAACCCAACATCAGTACTTTTTCTGTTGCATAATCCTGGATAATGGCAGGTACAAGGCCATCTGGATATTTATTAAAATCTGGTTTGATCATCTTATTGGTATTCCTTTGTTTTTCAAATAATTCTTAAGTTGCTTAATTTCGATTTCGTTGTAGTGAAAAACACTTGCTGCAAGGGCAGCATCTGCCAGACCATATTCAAATACATTGAAAAAATCCCCCATTTTTCCAGCACCTCCACTGGCTATAACAGGAACTTGTACAGATACAGAAATTTGTTTTGTCAATTCAAGCGCAAAACCATTTTTTGTTCCGTCATTCGTCATCGAGGTAAGAAGTATTTCACCGGCACCACGTTCAACAACCTCCTTTGCCCAAACACTGGCCTTTAAATCGGTAAATGTTTTTCCTCCGTTGGAAAATACATTCCAATCTTCCATTTCAAACCTCGTATCTATAGCCAAAACAATACATTGACTACCAAATTGCTTAGCTAATTCTGAAATCAATTCAGGATCTTTAATGGCTGCGGAATTGATAGAAATTTTATCTGCCCCCGCATTGAGCAAAACAGAAACATCATCAATCGAACTGATTCCTCCACCAACTGTAAATGGAATATTAATATTCCGAGCTATGCGTTTTACAAGATCTGCAAGGGTTTTTCTTTTTTCATTGGTGGCGCTGATATCAAGAAACACCAACTCATCTGCGCCTTGATCCACATAGTGAATTCCAAGTTCTATGGGGTCGCCCACGTCCTTTAGATTTTCAAAATGGATGCCTTTTACAGTCTTACCATCTTTTACATCAAGACACGGAATAATTCGTTTGGCAAGAGTCATATTAATTCAGGTATTTTTTTAATTCTTTGAGTGTAATATTGCCTTCATATAGAGCTTTACCGATAATGACGCCAGTACAGCCAATTCGTTGAAGATCTTCAATATCATCTGATTTTGATACCCCTCCACTGGCGATGAGATTGATGCTCGGAAAGGATTTGATTATTTCATCATACAGTTTTATAGATGGTCCTTTAAGCAATCCATCTTTAGCAATATCCGTACAGAAGAAATTGAGAATGCCTTTCGAAATATATGGTTCTAAAAATTCGAAGATCGTCAAGATGGTTTCATTTTGCCAACCGTTTACGGAAATCATCCTACCTTTCACATCTGCGCCAATGAGTATTTTCTCAGAGCCATATTTTGATTGCCATTCATATACCTTTTCAGGTTCATAAAATGCAATGCTACCTAACGTAATAATCTCAGCACCTGAATTATACACAGATACAATATCTTCATCCGTTTTGATTCCTCCTCCAAAATCAATTATCAAATTCGTTTGAGAAGCAATCTTTTCCACTATGGACAGATTTACAATTTTTCCATTCTTTGCCCCATCAAGATCAACCATATGCAGCCTCTTAATTCCAGCGTTTTCAAAATCTTTTGCAACATCAACCGGGCTCTCATTATAAATGGTCTTTCTGGAGAAATCACCCTGTGATAATCTTACGCATTTCCCATCAATGATGTCTATGGCAGGAATAATTTCTATCATAACTGCATAAAATTTTCAAGTAGTTTCTGTCCATCGTCACCAGATTTTTCCGGGTGAAACTGAACAGCATAAAAATTATCTTTTTGCAATGCAGAGCTAAAGCATGAAATATAATCAGTTGTACTTATTGCATTTATGCCCATTTCAGCATAATAACTGTGGACAAAATACATATAACTGTCTTCGGGAATTCCTTTAAACAGATCTGATTTCAAACCTGTAATAGTATTCCAGCCTGTATGAGGGACTTTTAATTTCTCTTTGGAAGGAGATTGAAACTTCCTTACATCAATATCAAAAAGGCCAAGACAATTAACATCTCCTTCTTCGGAATATTTGCAAAGCAATTGTAACCCCAGACAGATCCCCAGTACAGGTTGACGAAGCGCTCGAATCGTTTTGTCAAGGTTATTTTCAACCAAGTATTTCATCGCCGATCCCGCTTCTCCAACACCCGGTAAAATAACTTTATCAGCTTTTTGGATCAATTCAGGATCATCACTGACAATTGCACTAATGCCAAGACGTTCTAAAGCAAAAAGCACAGACTGCACATTTCCAGCATTATATTTTATGATTACTAGATTCATAAGGTGCCTTTTGTAGATGGGATACTATTATTGGTCTTATCTCTTTTTATGGCCATTTTTATGGATTTTGCAAAGGCTTTGAAGATGGATTCGATTTTGTGATGTTCATTGACGCCTTCTGCTTTGATATTCAGATTGCACTTTGCCGCATCAGTAAATGATTTGAAGAAATGAAAAAACATTTCAGTGGGCATTTCGCCTATTTTTTCTCTCTTGAATTCTGCATTCCATACAATCCAGTTCCGTCCACCGAAATCAATGGCAACCTGTGCCAGGCAATCATCCATCGGCAGACAGAACCCATATCTTTCAATTCCTTTTTTTGTGCCCAGAGCAGAAAGGAATGCCTCTCCAAGTGCAATGCCCACATCCTCAATAGTATGATGTTCATCTACACCGAGATCGCCTTTTGCACTGATTTTCAGGTCAATATTGCCATGTTTTGCCAATTGTTCCAGCATGTGATCAAAGAAGGCAATACCTGTAGAAATCCCGCTTTGGCCGGAACCATCAAGGTTTAATTCTACCAATATCTCCGTCTCATTTGTTTTACGATTGATGATTGCTTTACGGGCTGGAAGTTTCAAAAAATCATAGATTTCATTCCAATTATTCGCAATCAATGAAATATCATTTTCAAAACCTTCAGGACTATCATTGTTTTGAATAAATATGGATTTGGCTCCAAGATTCTTTGCAAGTTTTATATCCGTTATCCTATCGCCAATTACATAAGAATTTTCAAGATCATAATCTCCCGTCAGATATTCAACAAGCATTCCCAGTCCCGGTTTACGGGTAGCCTTGTTTTCATGTTCAAAAGAACTGTCCACATGCACATTCTGAAAATAAATACCCTCTCCTTCCAGGATAGAAATCATCTTTTGTTGAACAGAATTGAAGTTCTCTTCAGGATAAACATCAGTTCCAAGCCCATCCTGGTTGGTGACCATAACTAACTTATAATCAAGTTCTGAAGCGATAGAATACAGGTTCCTGATAACGCCCGGAAGAAACTCAAGTTGCTCAAGATTATTGACCTGAAGTGTTAATGGCGGCTCTTTAATGATCGTTCCGTCACGATCTATAAACAATACTTTTTGTGGCATTAGCGATAATTTTTTAGAGTCTTCGTTAATAATTGGTTTTCTTTTTGAGTGCCAACTGTAATACGTAAGCAGTTTTCGCAAAGAATTATATTGGTTCGGTTGCGTACAGCTATTCCATTTTGAATGAGAAAAGCATACAAACTATTGGCATCCATTACTTTTACAAGCAGAAAATTAGCATCACTTTCGTATATCCTTTCAATAAAGGGAAATTGGCTCAGTTCGTTTATCAATAATATTCTTTCTGCCAAAATTGCCATAATCCACCCCCCTACCTTTTCATCAGCTTGCAAAGCACTGAGCGCCAATTGCTGGGTAGCTTCGCTAATATTATAAGGAGGTTTGATCTTATTCAATATGTTGATAATTTCTTCTGATGCAAATGCCATCCCAATCCGCAATCCAGCTAATCCCCATGCTTTTGAGAAGGTTTGGAGAATGACCAGGTTTGGGAATTGGGAAAGCTTGCTTACCCATGATTCTCTTTGCGCGAAATCTATATATGCCTCATCTAAAACGATAATTCCATTAAACTTGTCAAGAAGTATTTGGATATCAGAATCCTGCATAAGGTTTCCGGTAGGATTATTAGGCGAACAGATGAATATCAGCTTTGTCTGAGCATCAATTCTATTTAGGGTTTCCTTCACATTTATTTGAAATTCAGCATTTAATAAAACCTCGCGAATTTCGACATTATTAATATTGGCCGCCACTTCATACATCCCGTAAGTGGGCGGAAAGATGATGATATTGTCTTTGCCAGGGTTACAAAATGCCCGGATAACCAGGTCAATTGCCTCGTCACTTCCATTGCCTAAAAAGACATTCGAGGCCGGAATCCTTTTGAGTTTACTGACCCGTTGTTTAAGTTCTGTTTGCAAAGGATCAGGGTAGCGATTGTATTTACCACCAGATGCCGAACCAAAACTATTCTCGTTGGCATCAAGAAAAATATTTGCCTTACCACTAAACTCAGACCTTGCTGAAGAATACGGCAAAAGTTTCCGGATATTTTATCTCACCAGTTTATTTATGTCGAACTCTTTCATTTTGAATTTTCTTTTAATCTTATCGAAACTGCATCGGCGTGGGCCTGTAAACCTTCTGCCTCGGCCATATTTTTTATCGCAGGGCCTAGTAACTCAAGTCCCTCATAACTAATTTTTTGGAAGGTTATTTTTTTGACAAAACTATCCAACGAAACACCGCTATATGATTTGGCGAAACCATTTGTTGGCAGGGTATGGTTTGTGCCCGATGCATAATCACCTGCACTTTCAGGAGAATAATTTCCCAGGAAAACCGAACCGGCATTGATCACTTTCTCTGCAAGCATTTTTTCATCACGACAAGAAATAATAAGATGTTCGGGCGCATATTCATTTAACAAATCCATCCCTTCATCCAAGGTTTTTACCAGGATAGCCTTTGAATTTAAAAGCGCTTGTCTCGCTATTTCATTTCGCGGCAACTCCTTCAACTGCACTTCTAAACACGCAATCACTTCATTTATAACCTGCTCATTATCTGTCACCAGCAAAACCTGCGAATCTATTCCATGCTCAGCTTGTGATAATAAATCGGCGGCAACAAATTCGGGGACACAGCTTTCATCAGCAAGTATTGCTAATTCAGATGGGCCGGCCGGCATATCAATAGCAATTCCTTCTGCATTCAAAAGCATTTTGGCGCAGGTGACATACTGGTTTCCCGGTCCGAATATTTTGTACACCTTTGATACAGTATCTGTTCCATACGCCATTGCTGCAACAGCTTGTACGCCACCTATCTTAAATATCCTATTAATGCCGGTTCTCAAAGCACAGTATAGTATTGCAGGGTGAATATTTCCATCTTTATCAGGCGGTGTGCAAACAATTATTTCTTTGGATCCGGCAATTTTTGCAGGTATGGCCAACATAAGTAAGGTAGAAAACAAAGACGCGGTCCCTCCCGGAATATATAATCCAACCTTCTCAATGCCAATTGATTTTCGCCAACAACTTACACCGGACATAGTTTCAATAAATGACACATTCTCCTTTTGTGCTTCATGAAACGTCTTTATATTTTGGATGGCTACTTCTATTGATTGTTTAAGATCCTCGGATATTGATTCAGAAGTTGATATCCAATCTGATTTCGCTACTTCGTAAGAAGATAAAGATATGCCACCAAATTGTTTCATATATCTTCGAACCGCTTCATCTCCATCATTTTTAACGTGGTAGAGAATTTTCGCCACATCCTTTTGAAGGGATTTATTATCAACGGTTGGTCGCTTTAATAATTCACCCCAATCTGACTTTGAAGGGTATTTAATTATGTCCATCATATGATCATTTTTTCAATAGGTAAAACCAAAATTCCTTCTGCACCTTTGTCTTTGAGGCTTTCAATGATATCCCAGAAATCATCTTCCTGTACCACGGAATGGATGGAACTCCACCCTTCTTTAATAAGTGGTAAAATCGAAGGGCTTTTCATTCCAGGCAGGATATCGGATATTTCTGAGATTCTTTCATTTGGCGCATTGAGCATAATATATTTGTGTTTTCTTGATTTTTTTACAGCCTGGATTCGGAAGAGCAACCTATTAAGCAAAGCTGTTTTGGATTCATCCAGATTATTATTGCTTACTAGAACGGCCTCTGATTTTAAAATAACTTCAGTTTCTATTAAACCATTCTGCATCAATGTACTGCCTGTGCTAACCAGGTCACAGATCGCATCAGCCAAACCAATGCCCGGCGCTATTTCTACTGAACCGCTGATTTCATGTATCTCTGCTTTAATCTTATTATTCGTAAGAAAACTACTTAGGATATTGGGATAACTGGTTGCTATCTTTTTATTATTTAGCCAATCCCGGGTATCATAATTCTCTGCCTTGGGCACCGCAACAGATAAACGGCACTTCCCAAAGCCAAGACGTTCAATGACGTCGATAGCCTTGTCTTTTTCGAGCATCACGTTTTCGCCAACAATGCCGATATCTGCAACTGAATCAGCTACATATTGAGGGATATCATCATCACGAAGAAACAGGATCTCCAATGGGAAATTCACCGCTTCTGTTCTGAGGCTGTTGAGTCCGTTGTTTAATTCGATTCCACATTCCTTTAGCAACCTGATCGAATCTTCGAACAAGCGCCCTGATTTTTGAACTGCAATTTTTAGTTTCATAAAAGTGTAAAAACAAAAAGGGCTTACCGATGTGGTAAGCCCTTGATTTATATTGTTATATTATTATTTACACAATATCATCCCAGCCCACCGACGGTGTGCAAATGATGATGATGTATGTGTAGATTGAGAATCAATTTTCTGTAATAAGCCTGCAAAGATAAAAAATATTCAATCAAAAAAATGTTTTTGCTTAAAATTTTAAAACAAAATAAATTTTCATTGGTTTCATTGTTTGTTAAGTTTTATATTTGTCATATGTCTCAAGAATCAGTTTGCGAACATATCGGAAACATAAAGGAACTCAAACAGTCGAAAGACTATAAGTGTGAAGAATGTGTAAAAACAGGAAGTACCTGGATGCATCTGCGTACTTGCCAGACTTGCGGTGTGACGCTTTGTTGCGATCAATCGCCAAATAAGCACATGACCCAACATTTTCATAAAACAGGGCATCCTGTGGTTATTTCTTCAGAACCAGGAGAAAAATGGCTTTGGTGCTATACCGATCAATTGTTTGCTGAGTATGATTGATATCTTTTAGTCCAATCGGGCAATGTGATTAAGTTAAGCATTTAACTTATTGTAAAATGGCCATTGATCAAATAGTCCCAGAGGGACGATATTTTGGTAGTAACTAGAACAAGCCTTGTCTAAAAAGTGCCATAGGCACGACATTTTGTTATTCAAATATTATTTCAGGTTGATTGATGTCGATTTAAAATGCCGTGCCGATGGCACTCTAAACTTCTCCTTCCGGCTTTTCTACCAGAATGTCGTTCCTATGGAACTAAAAAAATTATTGATTATTAGCTATTTAGCTCTTAATTTAATAACATTGACCTACGGGACTAATAATTAATTATAGAAATACAATTTCAACTCCTGGTGTAATAATGTTTGGGTAAGCTTTTAAAGTCCTATATCTGGCTTATAGGCGGGCATGTATTACCTGCAATATCCCAGCCTCTAAGTTTTGCACCGGCCATATAACAGGTTTCTAAAAAATCAAGAATAGCTTTGTGTGGATCTTGCTCAGCTAGCAAGTCACTATACATAAGCAAAGCCATCGGACTGCCGTTTGAGTCGGTCCATTTTGCAGTTGCGGGCTCCAGCTTTTCTTTATCAATGTCATCTGGTGATGGATAGGTATATGAATAATAAGCCGCGCCTCTTACTTTTTCATCGCCCGCCCAAAAACCAAAACTGATCAATTCATGGCTATATGCATCCCTGTCAGCAATAGTTCTATCCGGCGGCATACCTGGTCCGGGTTTGCCGCAAAATCGGGATGTGGCAATGTCCAGATGATGCCAGAACAATTGTGCGGGACTGGTTTTGCCATAATATCGTCCATTGAATTCGTTAAACACTTCACTTGTCCATAACAATATCCGCCAGAATCTTTGCACATAGTCCGCGTTATAACTATGATACTGTGCCAGTTGATTAAAAGGAGTTGAGACAGGCTTTACATCGGCTACATCATAGGGATGGGCAATTATTTTCACAAGGATATCCAGTTTATCCAGGATTGCGAAAATCTTTTCATAAAATTCTGATACGCTTAATCCATCACGGAGCGGAAATGTTTCATAAAGATCATTGCTCGTTATTACTTCCAATTTATGCTCCAGGAAATTGAATTGGATTTCAAAAGTAAAATCTTCGGTGGGCATGGTATGTGTGATTAATCCCTTGGAATTAGTAAGTAAAGTAATATTCCACCAATGGTTTTTTCGGGGCATAAGCGCCAGTTGAATCTTTCCTATTATCTGGAGATAGAGGTTTAAGGTGATCTTGCTTTGCTCCCAGGCTTCAAGTTCAAGCTTTGGTAATATCATATTGGTTTCCATTATATTTAGCATTTCCGTAAATTGTTTATTTATTTCTAGGTTCTATATATATATGTTTTACCCATGGAAATTTTGTTCTTATAGTTTTTGATACTCTTTCAATAGCATTTGTGATCTCCTCTGTAGTGAGGCTATTTTTAAAAACTGCACAGATTTCTAATAATATCTCTTCGGGGCCCATAAACATAGAAAATAGTTCCTTGACCTTTACTACAGCTTCATCGGCCTCGGCAACGGTTATTATTTTACGTCTCGATGTTTTGCTTATAGTTTCCCCCATTAACAGGCTTTTACTTTCTCTGGCGAGAAATAAAGAGATAACTATCAGGATAATTCCAATAATCATAGAGGCAACACCATCATAATAAGGATGATGAAAAAGCCTGCCCAAATACACCCCCAGAAAGGCAATGATCAAACCTATCAAATCTGCTACGTCCCCAAGAAGTGAAATAAAAGTCGAAGGGTCTTTACTTTCTTTTATAGCTCTGATGAATGAGGTTGTACCACGTTGTTTGTTGAATGCCTTCCAAACGGTAACCATGCTAATCATGTTAAAAACAAAAGCGATAGAGAGGATGGCATAGCTCCAGTTTGGGCTGCCTTTGAAATCTGGCTGCATCGTGCGCAATACTCCCTGGTAAAAAGAGATACAACCGCCCAGGACAAAGATCACAAGCGATACTACGAATGACCAGAAATACAACTCTTTGCCATAACCGAATGGACGGCGTCCGTCAGGCTTTCTTTTACTAGACTTAATCCCTAATATCAATAAAACCTGGCTGACAGCATCAATGACCGAATGAATGCCTTCTGAGAACATAGAAGAACTTCCCGTAACACCTGCAGCAATGAATTTAGAAATAGCAATAAGACTATCAGCCCCTAATGCAACGTAAATAAATAACCTGGATTTCATGATACAATTATAATGCTAAATAACTATCAGGACTTAATTGTTCAGATTAGATCAAATTATTGAGTAGAAATCTTTTGAAAATTAATTATAAGACGGCAAATAATGATCTCTAAAATAAAAAGCCAAGTAAATCAATGACTTACATGGCTTTTGTGATCTCGACGGGAATCGAACCTGTATCAAAAGTTTAGGAAACTTCTATTCTATCCGTTGAACTACGAGATCAGGGCAGCAAAGATATGGAAAATGATGAATTAGTAAAGTGAGAATATGTTAGCTAATGCAACAATTTTGATTTCAAATACCGTCGTCCTGATGCAGTTTTAAAGTATTGCTCCCTAACAATTGCCTCTTCTCTTGTTTGAAAAGTCTCAAAATAAACTATTTTTAAAGGAACATACGGCTTTAGAAAGGTAGTCATTCCAGAATTATGTTCTTTGAGCCTCTCTTCTAAATTTTGACAATGCCCCTTATAATAATAGTCAAAATTATCACTCTTAAGTACATATGCGTAAAACATATATCAGAAACCTGTATCAAAAGTTTAGAAAACTTCTATTCTATCCCCGCCCGAACGACTGAATCGTTCAGTCGGGCGGGCGTTGAACTACGAGATCAGGGCGGCAAAGATAGGGAAATAGAGGAATTCCAGCAAAAGCAAAGAGTAAGAAGTGAGAAGTAAGAGGTAAGAAGTAGTAAAACGACACGATTAAATTATGTATACAATGGGCAAATTGGCTTAAATTGCGCCTCTTTTATCTCTCTAACATAATTTTGAAATGATTATGTCAAATTCAACCATCTCACATCTTACCTCTCACTTCCCACTCTTTTAAAAATGTCAAATCAACCCCAACCCGGCGACAGAGTATCCTACGTAAATGACAACCTGAGCGGCACCGTCAAAAGGATCATTGATAAAAAACAGGTCCTGATTTTATTGGATGATGGTTTTGAAATTCCTGCCAATATCAGTGAGCTCATTATTACAAAAAGCATCAACGGTAATAGTGAAAATACCACTCCAAAGGATCTTTCAATTATAGCCGAAGATGTTGATACATCAGACAAAGTATATTTTGGAGCTATTTTAGAAGATACTGGCAAAGGCCAGCTTGTCAAACCCTATCTCATTAATACCACTTCTAAACTACTCCAGTTCTCATTATTCAAAATTTCAGAAGGACATGTTATGGGCATGGCTCATGGTGAAATTGAGCCTTCCCGGGCCATGAAACTGGTGACTTTTCAGCTTTCAGAAGCATCAGAATACCGGAATTTATTCATCCAATACATGTTTTTTGCCGAAGATCAGGATTCGATTCCAACACCAGAAAAAATAAGTTTCAAGATAAAACCGGTTGCACTTTTTAAAGAAAAACACATCATTCCTGTCCTCAAACAGCCGGGTTTCTTATTAAATCTCACGGATATAAACCAGGCTCCAACTAGTGACCTCCCTTATTATATGCGTCCGGTATCAAAAAACGAACCTATTCCGGATATTATTGACTTGCACCTGGAAGAATTGACGGACCGCCCGAAAGCCCTTCCACCGCAGGAAGCATTGCAGCTTCAAATGAGTGTATTTAACCAGGGGCTCGAGAAGGCTATTGCCCATGAACTACCGAATATTACTTTTATCCATGGCGTGGGTAAGGGTATCCTGAAAGTTGAAATAAGAAAAGTTTTAGGTTCAAACCCTTATATTCAGGGTTTTGAAGATGCAGACCCCAAAAAATTCGGTTCAGGGGCAACGATAGTCTATTT
>Ga0206979_1024_pt1 | contig 26862 bp, 24 predicted proteins | sample Alteio_BWMinCont_19_FD_153463 | JGI IMG/M metagenome (GOLD analysis project Ga0206979, IMG submission 153463) | Enriched cells from forest soil in Barre Woods Harvard Forest LTER site, Petersham, Massachusetts, United States -... | ecosystem: Environmental > Terrestrial > Soil > Temperate forest >... | reverse complement strand
AGAAACACAAAACACCTTCAGGTACTGCAAGTGCTAATTCCAATATTCAAATCAGGAAAGGATTTCTGGAATCCAGTCTTCTCGCAAATAAGAAGGGGGATATTGCTCCTCATTCATACTATTATCTATTCGAGGATGATGATTATGCAACTTTAGGCAGAAATGTTTCTGAGTATTCAGAGCCACAAACTGCAAACACTACAAGCCCTTCAAAAGGGAAAAAGGCCTAACGAAAAAAATCGCTTAGTAAAACTTCACAACCTTGGTTGTAGCCGGATCCGCAGTCGGTGCCGGATTTGAAGGTTGAATAAGTTGAGCCCCGGTAGCAGGTAATTGTTTTTTCATTTCTTTCATTGGCAACAAGGGCGCTATTACCACAGCCACGATTGAAACCAATTTAATAAGAATATTCAAACTCGGACCTGAAGTATCTTTGAAAGGGTCGCCAACTGTATCACCTACAACTGCTGCTTTATGTGGCTCAGATCCTTTGAAATAAGTCTGGCCTTTGATTTCAACACCTGTTTCAAATAATTTCTTTGCATTATCCCATGCACCTCCTGCATTACTTTGGAAAAATGCCATCATGATACCAGATACGAGTACACCAGCAAGGAAACCGCCAAGACCTTCGCCACCGAGGATAAACCCGACGATAACAGGGAATAATATCGCTACTGCACCCGGAACGATCATGTGCCTTAATGCTGCTTTGGTAGATATTTCAATACATTTATCATAATCCGCTTCGGCAGTACCTTCCATAATACCTTTGATTTCACGGAACTGGCGTCTAACTTCTTCAACCATTGCATTAGCTGCATCACCTACCGCACGGATTGCGAAAGATGAAAACAAGAATGGGGTCATACCACCGATCAATAAACCACCAAGAACATTGGCATGAGATATATCAATAGATTCAACATTGGCAGTTTCACGGAAAGCCGCAAACATCGCCATGGAGGTTAAAGCTGCTGAAGCAATCGCAAATCCTTTTCCAATAGCAGCAGTAGTATTTCCTACAGAGTCTAATACGTCTGTTCTTTCACGAACTTCTTTGGGTAAATGGCTCATTTCTGCAATACCACCGGCATTATCAGCAATCGGCCCAAAAGCATCAATAGCTAACTGAATACCCGTTGTCGCCATCATACCTGCGGAAGCAATCGCAACGCCATAAAGGCCTGCAACTGCATAAGCACCAATGATACCTGTTGCCAGGATAATAACCGGAATTGCTGTTGAAAGCATTCCAACGCTTAAGCCTGCAATAATATTGGTACCTGCACCTGTTTCGCTCTGACGGGCGATGAATTTCACCGGTGGGCGATCTTTAGAAGTATAATATTCAATAACAAGACTGATAAGTGTACCAACGCCTAAACCGATCAGAATGGCAAAAAATACCTGTAGCGGCGTAAATGCCAGATCTCCGATCATCATTTGAGCAGGTAAAATATAATCAATCAGGAAGTAAGAAGCGATAGCAGTCATGATAACAGCACCAAAATTGCCCATATTCAAGGCTGATTGTGGATTGCCACCTTCTTTTACCTTTACAAAATAAGAACCTATAATAGAGAATATCATTCCGGTGGCGGCCACCAATACTGGTAACAATACCGTAGATAATTCACCAAACTTACCGCCAGTGAATTTTACTGTCAGGCCAAGAACCATTGTTGCTATGATAGTACTAACATAAGAACCAAAAAGGTCAGCACCCATACCAGCTACGTCACCTACGTTATCACCTACGTTATCAGCAATCGTTGCAGGGTTACGTGGGTCGTCTTCCGGAATGCCTGCTTCTACTTTACCTACAAGGTCAGCACCAACGTCGGCAGCTTTGGTATAGATACCACCACCAACACGCGCAAACAAAGCAATACTTTCAGCGCCGAGGGAGAAACCAACGAGTACTTCAAGTATTTTTTTCAGGCTCCAGGAAGCTTCTCCAGTGATGCTGTGTATGTTATTAAATAAGAAGAAAAGGCCAACAATTCCGATAAGACCGAGGGCAACAACGTTAATTCCCATAACCAGTCCACCTGAAAATGAAACCTGTAATGCTTTAGAAAGACTTGTTCTGGCTGCATTCGTAGTACGAACATTGGCCTTGGTTGCAATACGCATCCCAAGGAATCCTGCAAATGCAGAGAGACATGCTCCAATAACAAATGCGATGGCAATAAGCCAGCTTGAAGTATCTTTTTGGGCCAGGAAAGCTAATAAAATAGCCACACAGACCACAAATATGGATAATACACGGTATTCAGCTTTTAAGAATGCCAAAGCGCCATCAGCAATGTGCTTGGCAATTTTTTTCATAGTATCGTCCCCGGCTTCCTGTTTATTAACCCACATGGATTTTAAGAAAGAAAACACAAGCGCCAAAAGGGCAAGAATCAGAACAAAATATAGTTTCATCAGTGTTTGGTAAAATTTTGAGGTGCGAAATTATCCTTTATGTCTGATATAAACAAACTCAGGGGTTAGGAATTAGGCGTTAGACGCTAGGATTAGTTCATAAGCCGCGTTTTACTTTAATAAGAACAAATGATTCAAACAAAAAGAACATTTATTAGGTTTGTATGTATATTGAACCTCTAAAGTATCATCAAATGAAAAACAAAAAAGAAGAATCAGAGAAAAAGGACTTTCCAGGCTATCCGATTTATCCGGGAAACGAAGATATTTACAATAATGAGCGAAAAGTAGAGAATCCCGACCGGGACGCCTACTATGAAATCAATAATAGTACCGAAGGTATAGGTAAGTTCAATGAAAAGGGTTTCTCTGAAGATGAATCAGGTGATGATCTTGATGTTCCGGGTTCAGAATTCGATGACGATACCGAAGAACCAGGAAATGAAGATGAAGAAAATGAATATTATAGTCTGGGTGGGGATGATCACGATGACCTTGAAGAAGATCGTGGTGAAGACCTTGGGGATTATATTCCTTAGTTTATCTATTCAGGTTTTTTGACACGCATGGGAGCCATGGCTTTTGTCCATTTGGCTAGTTCATCCAGCATGCCTATAGCTGCCTTTTCGAGTCCTTCTTCAGGTACAAATTGTTCCTGGCCGATTAAAAGTTTAACAAGTACGTTTTTTGGGGTAGTTAGAAGAGTCATTTGATCGAGCCCGATTTAGTGTTATTACCATAAATTTTGGCCATTATAGTTCTGGCTACTTTAGGGCGATAATGAGAAAATTCATAATAATTACCAATGTCTCTGGTAAATTCGTTTTCCCCGGAAAAATCAAAAACATTGTTTGCGCCAAATATCTCATTTAGTGTAGTTAGATTTTTTTTACCGAGACTTATCTGTTCATAAAGTGGCGATATCACTATTTTAATATTTGTATTGTGTTGTTTGCAAATCTTCTCTATTTCCTTTAATCTAGCCAAAGTGATTAGTGGCATTGTATCATCTGGGATGACCTTGATGCGTCGATCATAAAAAACACCATTTTTTATCTTTTCACGGTAATATTTTATAGAATCGCTGTTTATATCCTTTTCACGTTGATAAGAATAAATGTCCCCCGTCAGGTTATCTGAATTATATAGAGCATCAGGACTTATCAAAATGTTCTGCATAAACGGCTTGTATTTCTTTGTTAAGTTATATTCAATACAGTAATAGATAAATTTAGGATCTAAACTTGCATGGATAAATTTACTATAAAAAGTAATGCTTGATTCCCCGGAAATTGAAGGTGGTAGAATGAACAGGTGTTCATTTTTGTTTGATATATCATGAAATGTGTGATAATCCAGTATTAATAGGATGTTCTTTAAACTATCCGTATGAATACTCAGAAACTTTATCATTTTCGTCATTCCATAAATACCTTCATTACTACCATCAAAATGAAACCCGCTAAAATTTTTGTCGGCGGCAAAATATTGTTGCCAATCATGTACCCTAAAGGCCAGAGATTTTGAATTCCCGATAATAAAGCTGTTGTATTTTCTTTGCGGATTGTTTTTTAAGAATAAAGCAAGGCAAGTGTTTGCCCTGTTTCCGAAAATGTTGCTATTGTAATAGTCTTCATACTGGAAAAATACTTTGAAAGGATCCCATAAAATCACTGAAATAATTATGAATATGAATGGGATAGAAAAGGCAATACACTGAAAAATAAATTTCTTCATATCCCTAAAATTGGAAGTAAATAAACTGAACATGCCCAAAAACACCCAAAAAGAATATTAAGGCTATTCCGGCATAATATATGCCCCACCTCACGACAACAGACCTTCTAATAATAAAATTTTCAATATTGCTTCTTCTATTCCATAAATTTACAAGTTCAAGGCCAATGCAAAGAGCGATAAGGTACGCGATATCCAAAATACCCATTTCATTTATTTGCAACATTTTAATGCTTCCGATAGGCAAAATATGCCTGATTACATTAAAAGCCTGTGTAATGGAAGCTGACCGGAAGAAAATAAATGAAAAACTTACATAAGAAAATGTGACAAGTGTACTGAATGAATCATAAATGTACGCTGGTATCTTCCGCGACATTTTTTTTCTTAATTTTTGAGTCATGCGCTCATAGATAAGCGCAATGCCGTGTAAGCTGCCGTATATTAAAAATGTCCAGCCCGCACCATGCCAAAGACCTGCTAAAAACAACGTGAGAAATATGCTTAAATAAAGCCCTTTTGCTCCCAAATTTCGTGTCGAAAAGGCAATTGGAGTAAATAAATAATCGTTAAACCAAGTTGATAATGAAATATGCCATCTTCGCCAGAATTCTGCTATACTTCTGCTTTTGAAGGGATAATTAAAGTTTACCATCAGTTTAAATCCCATAACTTTTGCTGTCCCAAGTGCTATATCTGAATAGCCTGAGAAATCGCAATAAATTTGGAAGGTAAATAATGCAATTCCAAGAATTACTGGAAAACCATGAAGAAGAGGAATATTATTATAAACATCATTGACATAAACGGCAAGTCGGTCTGCGATAACAATTTTTTTAATAAATCCCCAGAAAATCTGTCGTAGGCCACTTTTGACCCTGTCAATGTCTATCTCATGATTTTCGTAAAACTGATGTAACAGGTTTTGTGGCCTTTCAATAGGCCCTGCTACAAGTTGTGGATAAAACATAACGTATAATGCATAGATTCCAAAATGGTGTTCCGCTTTTTGATTGCCTCTATTTACTTCGATAATATAGGCCATGCTCTGGAAGGTGTGAAAGGAAAGCCCTATGGGAAGAATCAGTTTTAAATAGCCAATTGAATAGTTCCAATGAAGAAAATGAGCAAGTGCTCCAATATTGGAATTAAAAAAATTAAAGTATTTGAAAACCAATAAAATGGAAATTGTTGTAAAGATGCTTGTATAGAAGTATATCTGACGTTTAGCGCCGGAAGATTGCTCTATGAGGATACCTGCAAAATAGTCAACCAGTATTGTTAGGGTCAATATAAGAATGTACTTTGGCACAAATGACATATAAAAATAACAACTGGCAACAAGTAGGAGAAACCATCTGAATTTTTGCGGAAGCAAAAAATACAAAATAGTAACCGTAGGGAAAAAAATGAGAAAATCTATGGAATTAAACAGCATATCACCAACAACAGAAAATTATGGCAAGCATAACATTTGGTTTTTGCAAATATAAACCTAATTCATTTATATGAGTGCGGGCTTGGGTTAAAAGAGGTATTTGTAAACATAAGAAATCACTCATCAACTTCAAAGAATATTAACTCCGGAATTTATGATCATGTTAATACCATTGATCTGTTGGGTCGCTTCGCATAAAAAGTTCACAGAATCTGCCACTTCATCCACAGAAAGTAATTTTTTTAATGGATGCGCATCTGTTGCAAGTTCTTCATAACGTTCGTCAATATCGTCGTTAAGGTCTGTCATCATCATAGATGGCGAGATGCCATTCGAAGTAATATTGAAAGATGCATTTTCAGTCGCCCATGATTTTACCATAGAATGCAAATAGGCTTTGTTTGCCGTATATTCTGACCACCCTACAGGGGGAGTATTTATCAAGCCTGAACTAAGAATAGTGATGATCTTGCCAAATTTTTTCTTTCTAAAAACCTTGATAGCCTCTGCTGTTATCTCGAGGGTCGGATTAATGTTTTGCAAAAAACTCTGAGAAAAATATTCCGGAGCAATTTTGTGGAAATGGTTTTTGGTATGCTCTACGATTGCGTTGTTTATCAGGATATCAATGCTTTCCTTTGAAATAAGATTTTTGAGTTTGGCGAGGGACTCAATATTATTAAAATCAACCTGGATTCCTTGTGTGTTTGGGAAGGATTGTTCCATTTGGGAAGCATTCTCTCTTGATTTAAAATAGGTAAAAAATATCTTATTTTCCTCCTTTGATCCAAGACGGCGTGTTATAGCCGCGCCCAGACCGGAAGCACCGCCGGTTATCAGGACATTCATATGATGCCTATTAATATTGTTCCCATTGCAATTTTCTTGTTTGATTGATCATTGAAGATATATTTGAATTCTAATGAGTTAATCGATTCGAAAATGTGAGTTACTTGAGCTTCAAATTTTAAGACTTCTTCAAGGTAAAAAGGATTTTTATACTTTATTGTCTGACTTTGAATAATAACATTTTCAACAGGTAAAATTTCGCCAATAAAATAAGATAAAAACCCTCCGAGTATATTTCCTTGCATTACTTTCGACTTAAATCCTTTGCTTTGAGCATAGGAGTCATCGGTGTGTAATATATTTTTATCATTGAATGCGGCAATAAAACTGTTGTAGACATTCTCAGTGACTTTGAATTCGGAAATAAAGACCTGTCCTTCTGCTAAGCCGCTATGCATTCACCTTCGTTAATATAGATTCACACATTTCACCAACATTTTTAAATCTCTGTATTTCGCTGGCAGTAAACCTGATTTTAAAGTATTTCTCAATTGAAACAATAAGATGTATCTGGCTTAAAGAGTCCCAACCATCCACGTCTTTTGCGACAGTTTCATAAAAGATCCGGACGCTATCATCATCGAGTTCATCTCTAAAAATTTTGTTCACCTCCCCAAGTATCGTTTCTGTATTCATTCGGTTACTTAATAAAGAATAAGGTTTTTAATAGAAATCCAATTTATTCGACCTATTTCGGACAAAGTTATGCATTTGAGCCTAATGCCACAAATTTACAATAAAAGGCATATGCCAAATCAAGAATGAAGCTAAGCCTAATATCCTGAATGAATATGGGTTAGAATACTTTCTATTAAATACTATTCAGGATTTTTGACGCGCATAGGCTCCATTGCTTTTGTCCATTTGGCGAGTTCATCCAGCATGCCTATAGCTGCCTTTTCGAGTCCTTCTTCGGGTACAAATTGTTCCTGATCGTTAATGAATTTCGTAAAAAAGGGGACATTAATTGATTCAGGAATGGGCATCATTCTTTGAGCTGTAACTACCTGTTTTAGCATTTGAACGGCCCTTATGCCACCCGAAACACCTCCGTAACTCACAAAACCAACAGGTTTATAGCCCCATTCATTAAAGACAAAATCAAGTGCGTTTTTTAAAGTAGCCGGAAATCCGAAATTGTATTCAGGCGTAACAAAAATGAAGGCATCGGCTTCATCTATTTCCCTGCTCCAGGCCTTTGTATGTTCATGTTCGTATTTCTGAAATCGGGGATGGTTTGGTTCATCAAGGAAAGGAAGGTTCACTTCTTTCAAGTCTATAAGCTTAACCTCAAAAGCGCCATGTTTTTTGGCTATTTCATTTATCCAATAGGCTAATGAAGGCCCTTTCCTACCCGGACGCGTACTTGCAATGATGATTTTGAGGAGCATATTTTTATTTAATTTTCCACCTGTTGGAATTTATAACAAGTGATATAAGTGCAAAGTTAGAAGATTATATGTTGCAACATTGAATATATCGAAATTTTAATGGGATCGCTCATTTAATACGCTTCCATTTAAAGGATTAATATATTTTAACTTTCCAGATGGCCAACATATGTTTGAACTAACCTTATTATTGCATCTAAATAGGTATTCAATAAAATAAAGAAATATGAAATCCATTAAAAGTCTTTCAATAATTACTTTGGTATTGCTGACCGGAGCGATCCTGAATTCCTGTCATAATAATACCTCAAATTCAACTGAATCCCAAAAACTAAACGCCTTTCTCGACCGTGTTTTCGACCGGAAGGTCAATAATCATCCCATGTTTGCAGCTTACCTGGGTATCAAAAAGAATTATGGGAACTGGGATGATATCTCTGATTCTTTTACCAAAGCTGATCTGGAGGCTGAAAAGTCAAATGTGGATTCGATGGAAAAGAATTTTGATTTCAATAAGCTGGATGAAAATACCAAATTGAGCTGGAGGCTTTTCGAAAAGAATTATAAAGATGATTCCGAATCATATGTTTACAGATATTATGGATATCCTGTCAACCAGGAAAGTGGATTGCACACGGAGGTGCCAACCTTTTTGGTGAATGTTCATCTAATAGCAAACCTTCAGGATGCCAAGGATTATATATCAAGGCTGAATAAGGTAAATCATTTGTTTGACCAGCTTATTGTGAGCATGAAAGCCAGCGAAGCTTTGAAAATTATTCCTCCCAAGTTTGTGTACCCGAAGGTAATTACAGCGTGTAGGAATATTATACACGGCTACCCATTTCAAATCATGGATGATAGCGCCGGTCTTTCTTCCCGCGCCTCAGGAGGTTATAAACAAAAAAGTATTGATCCGAAAACCTTTAGTCCGTTGATGCTGGATTTTAGCAATAAAATAGAAAACCTAAAAGGAATAACAATGGTGACAAAGGATTCCCTTTGGACAGCGGCTTCTGATGCTTTAATGTCATCCGTAAAACCAGCATATGATAAACTTATTGCTTACCTGACTTACCTGGACACAAAAGCAGATACCACCGTTGGGGCTTGGAGCTGGCCAAGTGGGGATACTTATTATAAAATGTCACTTAGGCACCAGACCACAACTGATATGACTCCTCAGCAGATATATGATTTCGGTGTGAGTGAAGTCGCCAGGATACAGGGTGAGATCCATAAGATCATGAAGCAAGTGAACTTCAAAAATGATGATATCCACGATTTTTTTGCTTTTGTAAAAGACCCAAACAACCGAAAATCATTTTTACCCAATACTGACGCTGGAAGGGCAGAATACCTTGCCATTGCCACGGATTATATCGCTAAGATGAAAGCGAGGCTGGATGAAATATTCATTACCAAGCCAAAGGCTGACATTGTTGTTAAAGCTGTCGAAAAATTCCGGGAAACTTCAGCAGGTAGCGCTTTTTATGAGCAACCGGCCATTGACGGCTCCAGGCCGGGTCGCTATTATGTAAACCTTGTGGACATGACACAGTCGCCATTATATCAACTGGAAGCTTTGTCTTATCATGAAGGTATTCCTGGTCACCACATGCAGATATCCATTGCGCAAGAGTTAACCGGGATCGCACAATTTAGAAAATATGGCGATTATACTGCCTATGTAGAAGGTTGGGCCTTGTATTGCGAATACCTGCCCAAAGAAATGGGTGGGTTCTACAAAGATCCTTATTCTGATTTTGGACGATTGAGTATGGAATTGCTTAGGGCTGCCCGTTGTGTAGTAGATCCCGCCATGCATTACAAGCACTGGAGCCGTACTCAAGCCATTAATTATTTCAAACAAAATACCGCCGAGCCACCCATCGAATGCGAACATGCCATCGAGCGCTACATCATCTGGCCCGGGCAGGCTACGGCTTATAAAATAGGCATGGCAAAAATACTTGAGCTTCGGGAAATGGCTAAAAAGCAGTTGGGTCCAAAATTTAATATCCGGGAATTTCATGATATACTGCTTACCAGGGGCGCTTTGCCACTTGATATGCTCGAAGAAAATGTGAAAGCATGGGTAAAAAGCAAAATATAGATACTACATTTTTCATTAAAATTACTGAGAAGGGTGGGGGTGAACCCCACCCCTACGGCACCGGTAAAAAATGAACCTGAAATGAAATCGTGTGTAAACAGCCTAAAATCATTTTGAATTTTAGATATTTGCACCTTCGAAATAAAAAATATTCACCAAAACATGGATTTTAAGACTTATAACCGAATAAACAACATTGTTGGTTGGCTTGTGTTCGGTATCGCAGCATTTACTTTCTTATCCACTATTGAGCATACCGTGAGTCTTTGGGACTGCGGCGAGTTCATCCCATCAGACAAACGTCTGGAAGTACCCCACCCGCCGGGAGCGCCATTTTATTTATTGGTTTATCACCTGGCGACTTTGTTGGCAGGATCCAATATGAAGATGATCCCGATATTGACCAACTCGGTTTCAGGGTTAAATTCTGCGTTTTGTATTTTGTTTTTGTTCTGGTCTATTACAGCTCTTGCCCTTAAATTTATGGTTTCGGACAAGAATAATATGGATAAAAGTTCCGTCTTTGCCGTGATGGGGGCGGGAATAGTGGGGGCCCTGGCCTATACTTTTTCGGACACGTTCTGGTTCTCGGCGGTAGAAAGCGAAGTTTATGCAATGTCATCAATGATGACGGCGCTTGTCTTCTGGCTGATTATGAAATGGGAAGCACGATCGGATCAACCGAACAACCTCAAATGGATGGTACTTATATTTTATATGATAGGTATCGTGATTGGTGTCCACTTGCTCGGCTTGCTGGTTATACCTGTCATATTTATAGTTTATTACTACAAAAAATACCCAACGGTTACCTGGAAAGGTCTTGGAACAGCTATCGCACTTGGCATTGGCGCACTAGCAATCGTTCAGTTCGGTATCATCCAATACATGATATCTATTAGTGCATTTTTCGATAGAATGTTTGTCAATGGCTTTGGAATGCCATTCTGGAGCGGAGTGCTTTTCTTTTATTTTGCCGTATTTATCATTTGCGGTTATGTAATCTGGTGGTCTCACACAAGAGGTAAAGTAATGCTGAATACAGCCATGCTTTGTTTCAGTTCTGTGATAATAGGTTACAGTTGCTATGCTCTTTGCCCTATCCGTTCTTATGCCAATCCTGCGATTGACATGAACGATACCCAGGACGTTTATAATTTCCTTGGATACCTTGGTCGTGACCAGTATGGTGACATGTATTTGTTCAATGGACCATATTACACGGCATACACAAAGAATTCTTATGAAAATCAGACCATCAAGGTAGTTGATGCAGGTCAGTTATATCGCAGCGATATTAAAGGTCATGCCTATGTTGAAGCAGGCCACAAAAAAACATATGAGTTCCCAAATCCGAAATACAAAACTATTTTCCCACGTATGGCCAGCCAGGGGGAACAATATATCAATGGATACAAATACTGGGGAAATGTTAAAAATGAAAATAACCTCAGTTTCTTAAAGAACAACATGGCTTTTGCATGGAACTACCAGTTCAATTATATGTACTGGCGTTATTTTGCCTGGAATTTTATCGGCAGGCAAAATGATATGCAGGGCATTATCAATGAGTTTTTCCAGGGCAACTGGTTGACTGGCATTCCATTTATCGACAGCGGTATCTTGCAGAGAGGTCCTTCTAAAGGCATTCCTTATTTTATGTCATCAAACAAGGCACTGAATAAATTATATGGTCTGCCTTTCATTCTTGGATTGCTTGGTATGTTCTACCATTACAAGAGGAACAGGAAAGATTTCTTTACTGTTTTTGTGTTCTTCTTTATGACAGGACTTGCCATTGAAATCTATTTGAACATGCCATCTCCGCAGCCACGTGAAAGGGATTATGCCTTCGTAGGGTCGTTTTATGTATTTGCGATATGGATAGGATTTGGGGTCTTATGGCTCTTTGATTTTATCCGAAAGCGATTGGCATCTATGAGTGGCACAGCTGTAGCAATTTTAGCTACAGGCATTTGTGTGGTTGCCGTACCTGCTTTGATGGCAGGTCAGGAATGGGATGATCACGACCGTTCGAAACGTATGTGTTCGTTAGATTATGGCGCTGATTATCTTGTTTCATGTGCACCACATGCAGTTCTGTTTACCAATGGTGATAATGATACTTATCCGCTCTGGTACGCCCAGGAAGTAGAAGGAATCCGTGATGATATCAGGATTGTGAACCTGAGTTTGTTTGGTACTGATTCTTATATAAACCAAATGCGTGCTCCTGTAAATAATGCCATAGGACTTCCATTTACATTGACAGAAGATCAAACAGTAGATTGGGATTATGTGCCTTATTATGAGGAATATGCAAAACAATATGACCAGAAAGGGTATACCGATCTCAAAAAAGTTCTTGCATTTTTAGCAAGCAAACGTGCCGATACCAAATTACCTCCTGATGAAGATGGTATGAGGACTCCATTTTTGCCGACAAAGAAATTCAGGATTCATGTGGATAGAAGAGCAGCTATTGCCAGTGGTACTGTTGCATTGAGCGATTCATCCCTTATAGCCGATAACATTGATATTGATATACATAAAAACAATATGTACAAATCAGATATCATGCTTTTGGATTTTATCATGACCAATAACTGGAAAAACCCGATCTATTTTTCCATTACATCCGGACCTGATGAGTATCTGGGCCTTGGCAGGTACCTACAACAAGAAGGTCTTGCTTATCGATTAACGCCTGTTCGAAATAATGCGAACCTGCAAAAGGGAGCCGATGATAAAAGAATGGCTGTGGATACTATGTATAAAAACATTACCACCAAATTCGCATGGGGTGATCTGGATAAATATCCAAATACTTATGTTGATTTTGTTTTGGCTCGTCAAAGCGAAAATATCCGCGGTGTGATGCAAAAACTTGCCACCAGACTGATGGATGAAAACAAAATTGACAGCGCTGTGAAGATCGCAGACATGAGCTTGAAATATATTCCTGAAACAGATGTGCCTTACCAATATTATTACAATATTGTACCTACGGTTGAGATCTATTTCAAAGCAGGTAAAAAGGATGCGGCCAGAAAACTGGCTAACCGCCTGGCGGATATTTATACCGAGGAGTTGAAATATTATGCGGAAGCGAGCAAGAACAAAAATATGGAGCAAGACCTCTATAATTTCCAGAGGATACCATTGGCTACGGCTGCTTTGAATTACCTGGTGCAGATAGCTAAACAAAACAATGAAACACAGCTGCTAAACAAGGTAAAACCTGAGGCGGATACTTATAACGGTATTTTCCCACAGGAAAATCAGCAGCAGCAACAGGATCAGGGGCAAGACGAGAACGCTAATTAATTTTTCGTTTTGTCATTTCGACGATAGGAGTTTCTTGCGAGAGCAAGGAATTATTTTGACGATGAACTATAAAAACGCCAGCAGGAATTTCCTGCCGGCGTTTTTTATTTGAGGGATTGGGCTGTTCGTCAATTAAGAATTAATTTTAGGCCAAAATTGAATCAATATTATGGCAGACATTCAAAAACCATTGACCCTTGAGGAAATCAGGAAAAAGCATAAACCCATCAGGAATGTAGTAGCTGAGCAAAAAGAAAAACTTTCAAATCTTGAAAAAGCAGCGATCTGGATAACAGAAAAAGTCGGTACGATGGGGTTCTTCATCATCATTTTTGCATGGACAATTATCTGGCTGTCCTGGAATATGTTTGCCCCGCAATCCCTTCGTTTTGATCCATATCCAGCATTTGTACTGTGGCTTTTCATATCCAACATGATCCAGATATTCCTGATGCCACTTATCATGGTGGGTCAAAATCTCCAGGGTCGACACTCAGAAGCACGGGCCGAGGCTGATTTTGATGTGAACACAAAGGCAGAAGAGGAGATTGAGACCATTCTTCAGCATCTTGAGATTCAAAATGATCTGATATTGAAGATTTTGAGTCAAGTGAATACAGATAAACAGAGTTCAAAATGAGATTTGAAACTTTTATAGCTAAAATATATGTTGTAACATATAAATTTGCCTTGCCTCAAATTAAGGATGTATGGATAGGAGCCAATTTGTAAAAACCTCCCTGTTAGGATTATTTTCTATGACAACATTATCTGATCTTGAAAGACTTACCAGGAACTTGCCCGGCACTGAAAATAAAATGCCCGTCTTGTTCGTAGGCCACGGGAGCCCGATGAATGCGATAGAAGTAAATGAGTTCAGCAGAGGTTGGGCCGAAATGGGAAAACAGCTTCCCAGGCCAAGGGCTATTATTTGCATATCGGCACACTGGGAAACAAAAGGAACATTTGTAACGGCGATGGAGCATCCAAAAACCATTCATGATTTTGGTGGTTTCCCCCAGGAGCTTTTTGATGTGCAATATCCTGCCCCTGGGAGCCCTGAAACGGCAGCGCAGACTAAGGAAAGTGTTAAGAGCGCCCTGCTAGGTCTCGACCAGGCCTGGGGTCTCGATCACGGCTGCTGGAGCGTAGCAAGGCAAATGTTCCCAAAGGCGGATATTCCGATCGTCCAATTAAGCCTGGATTATACCAAAAATGCCCAATGGCATTATGATCTCGCTAAAGAACTGGCAGTTTTAAGAACCAAAGGGATATTGATATTGGGCAGCGGGAATATGGTGCATAACCTGGGACTTATAAACTGGAATGATTTCTATGCTAAAATGGACTGGGCTGAGGAAGCCAACAACAAGTTTAAAACCCTGATTAAAAATGATGATGTTAAAAGTCTGATATCTTATGATCATCTGGGTAAAGAAGTGGCACGCTCCATTCCCACTCCTGAACATTACCTCCCTATGCTGTATTCTTTAAGTATGAAAGAAGATAAAGAAAATCTTAGTTTCTTCAACGACAAAACAATGGGACCGATTTCGATGACTTCTTTTAAGATTGGATAAGATTGTGTACCATATTATACCCTAATAATGATATCTGCAAGAGATTATGATTATAGAACTAACAGTTACTTTATAAATCAAACGGTGTTCTTTGGTGATTCTTCTGCTCCAGTATCCTTTAAGATCATATTTGAGAGCCTCTGGTTTGCCCTTGCCTGAAAATGGGTGGAGCAAGATATCATTTATCAGGATTTCGATTCGCTCATGTACTTTTTTATCTTGCCCAAATGGGCAAAAGCAAGGGTAGCAAACTCAACGCTTTGCATTAAGTCCAGGCTTATACATATCTATCTTTACAGTTTCCCCACGCTCAACCTGGTCAATTGCTTCAAGCAACATTTTTCGATTGGCCTCGCTTTTTAAAAGATATTCAGTTTCATCCTCTTCCTCCTCAATTGTAATTGAGATGGATTTGTTTCTAAACATTTCTTTGATTTTTTTTAAAAAATCGCTGTTTAGCTCATCTGCTGCAACATGGAATTCGGTGTACATATAAACAAAGATACAAATACATCGTAAAAAAGAATCCCCAACTCTGCAAAATTAATCATGCACATTTCTATAGTAATGCAAGGTGTCATCCATTATTTTAAGGTATTGAAGTGATTGAACTTTTATTTCAGGTGTCTTAATCCCCTTTTCAAAATATACTTTACCTGCCTTAAAAACCCTCGCCTCGTCCCATAGGTCTTTATCAATAAATGACTGAAGCAATTTTGCACCTCCTTCAATAATAAGCGACTGAATACCAATATTGTGCAGATAGGTTAAAACAAGGTTTAGAAAATTATGTGGACCGAAATCAAGCTCCACATAGCTTAAATTTTCTTTAGATTCATGTAGTTTTTCAGTGAATACGATTGTTGGAATTTCTCCATCGAAAAGATGATGTGTTTGAGGTAATTTCAATTCCTTATCCAAAACAATTCTCAGTGGATTTCGGGCTTTCATATCTCGAGAAGTCAATTGAGGATTATCATACAATGCAGTATTTGTACCAACCATAATAGCAGTCTCTTCACTTCGCCATTGATGAGTCAATAAGCGGGAATATTCATTGCTGATCCATTTGGAACTATGATCCTCCCTTGCCATAAATCCATCAGCTGTTTGTGCCCATTTAAGGATGATATAAGGCCTTTTTTTAATATTGAAAGTGAAGAATCTCTTGTTAAGTTCAACGCTTTCTTTTTCCAAAACTCCAACTTCAACATTAATCCCTTCATTTGTTAACCGTTCGATACCACGCCCATTTACTTCTTCATAAATGTCTTTGGTGCCAATGACCACATGTGGAATTTTATTTTCAATGATCAGATCGGCACATGGGGGCGTTTTGCCCCAATGCGAACAGGGCTCGAGGTTTACATACAGGGTTGCATTTTGGAGTAATGATTTGTCAGCGACGCTGTTAATGGCATTTACTTCAGCATGTGGCCCGCCAAAAATACGATGATATCCTTCACCAACGATCTGGCCATCATGTACAATAACGCAGCCCACGAGCGGGTTTGTAGCCGTATGGCCGAGGCCATTCGATGCCAGTTCCAGGCAGCGCATCATGTATTTTTCGTGATCAGACATCTTTCAAAATTAAGCATTTCAGCCCTTTTAGCTAAATTCGTTCGATAACGCTACAAACAACTCAAATTGACCCAGGCATCCAACCTCTTTAAAAACTTTGTATCAGACCTGTCAGGCCTTTATGATAAAAATGAGGCGACCAGTATTGCGAGAATTGTTTTTAAAGAAAAGCTAAATATCAGTCGTACAAATCTCGCTATTGATCGGTCACTGGAAATCAATAAGAATGAGCAAGATAAGTTAGCAAGAATTTCCAAAAAACTTTTGCAAGGAATTCCGATTCAACATATTCTGGGCTTTGCTGATTTTTATGGTCTAAAGTTTAAAGTCAACAAAAATGTTCTGATCCCCCGTCCTGAAACGGAAGAACTGGTTCAATGGATTACAAATAAAAACAAAAAAACAGTCGGCTTGAATGTTTTAGATATCGGTACCGGAAGTGGCTGCATATCAATTGGATTGGCAAAGGAAATGAAAAGTGCAGAGATAACCGGAGTTGATGTCAGTGACAAAGCATTGAGATTGGCAAGGATTAATGCACAATCGAATGATGTTAAGGTTCATTTTAAAGAACTTGATATCCTGGAAAAAGGAAATTGGAATAAGCTTGCGAAATTTGATATCATCGTGAGTAATCCACCTTATGTAACTGAGCATGAGAAAGAAGCAATGCATATAAATGTGTTGAACCATGATCCGCATTTGGCTCTTTTTGTGCCTGATAATGATCCATTAATGTTCTATAATAAAATCAGCGATATGGCTTTATCGCATTTATTACCCGCGGGCCAACTCTATTTTGAAATCAACGAGGCTTTTGGAAATGAGATAAAAGACATGTTTGAAGCCAAAGGATATAAGGATGTTGTCATCCGAAAAGATCTGAACGGAAAGGATCGTTTTGCTATGGCCGTTTTGAGTTCCTAATCCTTTACAACTTTCTCAATTTTCACCCCATTTTCATTCCAGACTTTGACAAAATAAATTCCAGTTGGCAAACCTGAAACATCCATATCGGATTGATCTTTTTGATTCGTAAGGATCATAATTTGTTTGCCGGTGATGTCTGATAATGAAATAGTTGAATTCGATCCTGTATTGTTGTCAATATGCAGGAAATTGGTTGCTGGGTTGGGATAGACATTAATATTTGATAACAGGTGTTGATTTTCGTTGATACCTGATACGGTTGTAGAATAATTGCTGGCTGCATTCGTTTCCAACATATTTAATTTCCCATTTGGAGCAGTCGCATACATCTTGACATTCAGGTTATAAGGGTATCCTGTAGGAGCATCCCATGTTCTTTTGAATTCGATATTCAATGTCGTGGAATCTCCGGGGGCGAGATTTAAATGATGAAAAGATTGAATATATTCATCTGAGCAAGAGTAGTTAGGGGATGCTAATGGGCCCTCAGAAACGAGATAAAATGAATCGATGGTTTCACTTCCTTTATTTTGAATTATTACATTCATTTGAGTTGAGACTTCGTTAAAATTAAGACCAACTGTATGCATCGAAACTTTTATTGGGGTAAGTTTTATAATTTCAACATCTCTCGTTAAAGGCGCGGTATTTCCATTTTGATCGTAGGTTTTAATAAATCCTGATACTTCGGACGTCCCTGTCACTGCCAGCTGGTTACCATTAGAAACAAGTCCAGAGACATTACAGTCCGAAGGCAAATAATTAGTCCATTTTAGATTGTTCTTATTGTCAAAGGCTTTGATACTATTTGAGTGGGCGAAATAGTAGCCTGAGTCATCAGCATAAGTTATGATTGGGGGTGTCATTACTCCTGTTCCATATCCTGTGAATTGCACAGAATCTGTGATTCGAAAAGTGGAATCCAGACTATATATATCATTGGCATTCATGGCAAAAAACTTTCCATCAGTTCCGTTTTCTAACCCGGTGATCTTGCTTCCGGAAACCCTATAATAAACTTTAATCACATTCCCATTTGTATCAAGAAGCGTTAGTCCGTTATTATAGGCTGCCGTAAGCCCTTTGGAAGTCCAGGCGATATCATTGATTCCCGATTCATGTTTTATAAAGATTATGTTACTGAGAGAATCAATTTTTACAAGGAAACAATACCTCGTCAGGATGTAAATATAGCCATTAGGAGCGGAGACCAATCTGATCGGATTAACTGGGGTCTCTGGATCGCTTGGTTTGATTGAAATGGGTACCTGCCATAAAATTTTGCCGGAAGGATTCATTTTATAAACATATGGATAAATCAATGTTCCGGCATCGTTATCCAAATCTGAATATCCCCCACATATAAATGAACCAGATGGAAGCCTGATAATATCATCAATCATAAATGATTCGATACTTAATGAATCCGCTTCAAAAAACTTCGTAGTTCTACCTGTAGCGGCATCGTATTTTAGTATCCAATTCATGCTGCAATCGCCACTATTCATTGGTAATACCCATCCCCCGGGAATAGAGGTGGCATGAGTTGTGGTTTTTATCGGAAAACTGTTTTCAATGAAATTCTGCCCAAATGCAACTTTGCAAAGCAGGATAAATATAGCAAATGATAACCTAAATGGAGATTTTAAGATTTTCATAGCATTGTTTTTAAATATTCGGTACTGCAAGATAAGGTTTATTTTGGGAAGATGGTCTTTATCAGTTGTTTATTTTGTATTTTGAATCGAAATATTAATGTCACCGCTTCGGGGTTTTAAAACGGTGCGTTTTGGAATTCCTATAATCATTTCATCCTTTCAGGATTTATTAAGGGATATCTAAATATTTTTATAACCCCGAAGGATGTTAACAAATTCATATAAAACCCCGAAGGGGTGACAGAATTGAATATAACCGTACCGCATTTCCAGATTATATTCCGACTTTTGTTCTTGTGGAAAAACAAGATCTTTTATTACTGCATGGCGCATTGGGTTCCCAAAGCCAGTTCCAAAACCTCATGCCTCTTTTAGAAGAGCATTTCGAAATTTATACACTCGACTTTTCGGGACATGGAGATATGCCGGTTGGAAATGATTTTGGTATCATCACTTTTGCGAACGAAGTGCTTTATGAATTGGCAAAATGGCATATTGATAAGATCAATATTTTCGGGTACAGCATGGGTGGTTATGTCGCTACATATCTTGCACTGAATTCAGATAGGGTACTTAAAGCTTTTACATTGGGGACCAAATTTTTATGGACGCAGGAATATGCGGAAAAAGAAGCCCGAAAACTGGATCCCATAAAAATCATGGATAAAGTACCCGCCTTTGCAGATGAACTTAAGCAACGCCACAAACAACTCCCCTGGGAACAAATGCTTGCCAAAACAAGCAGGATGATGCAAGACCTTGGAAATAATAATCTGCTCAGCCTGGAGAACTTAAAACAGGTGAATGCGGAGATATGTGTAGGGATTGGAGATAGCGACAATACCGTTGATATGGACGAGTCTGTTTCTGTTTATCATGCGATACCCAGATCCAAGATGTGCGTGATGCCAAATACCCTTCATCCTTTTGAAAAAGTAAACCCCGTACTGCTTGCAGAATCTCTCAAACAGTACTTCAAACAGGATTTATAGATGATCCGGAACAAAGATTTTTCGAGTGAATTTCAATTCCTTACCAGCCGCAGCAGTGGGGCAGGGGGACAGAATGTGAATAAGGTCGAAACAAAAGTGGAGATTCTTTTTGATGTAGAAAATTCGCAGCTTCTCACTGCTACCCAAAAGCAAAAATTTTTTTCAAGACTCAAAAACAAAATAGATAGTGAAGGACTTTTGCATATCGTTTCACAGGCGCATCGTTCGCAGTTGAAGAACAAAGAAGATGCCATTGAGAAATTTTATGACCTGGTTGAAAAAGCTGTAAAAATAGAGAAGGCCAGAAAGCCCACAAAACCATCAAAAGGATCAATTGAAAGACGGTTGAAGGAGAAGAAAATAAATAGCCAGAGAAAAGAAGAAAGGAGGGGTAAAGAATAATGTGGAAGGGATAAGTCTTTAACACCAAACTATTATACCGACCACCAGCTACTCTCATGTAACACCCCCCAACCCCCGCAAGCGGGGACAGCTATTTTTGTCCGTGATCGGCGTCCTCGCCGACCTATTCCTTTTTTGACACATTAATTGATGCAAGGGATGAGTTGTCGGCGAGGACGCCGACCACGGACAAAAAGACTAAAAGAGAAGAAGATAAATAGTCAAAGGAAACAAGACCGGGGGAATTACGAATTATCAGTTTTACTGACTCCTGATGCCTGACCACTGACCCCTGATTTACGCAAACAACCTCGCAATAAAGAATGCCGCTGTGGCCGCGCACCCGCCTATCAGCGCGGTTTCTATAGCTCCAAGTATTGGCCTGTCAGTTGTAAACCTGCTTTTGAAATAACCAAAAATCAAAAGCGAGATCAGTGTCACACCTGCCGAATAATAAAGTCCCATTAGGGTGGTAGCCGTAAAGAAATATGGCAATAGTGGAATAAAGCCGCCGACAATATAAGATGCACCGATAGTTCCTGCGCTGATATAGCTTCTTTTAGGATCTGGTTTTTCCAGGCCAAGTTCAAATCGCATCATAAAGTCAACCCATTTTTCAGGATCTCTTTTCAGTGCGTCCATAAATGGTTTGCCCGCTTCCTGGTTAACGCCGTATTCGGCAAGCAGATCATATATTTCCTGCTCTTCTACTTGTGGTACTACATCAACTTCCCTTTGCTCTCTCACGCGTTCATTCACGTAATGTTCTGAATCACCCTTCGCGGCCAGGTATCCACCCAGCCCCATAGCAATGGAGCCAGCTGCAATTTCTGCAAAGCCTGCCGTTAATATTAGGTGTGTGGAACTTACGACCCCGCAAAGGCCGGCAGCAAGGGCAAATGGCACCGTCAATCCATCGCTCATGCCTATGACAATGTCTTTTATAGTATCACTTGCTGTGAAATGTTCTTCCTGATGATGGTGTGCCAATAACGTGTGTTAAGAGGATGCAAATTGCGATTAATTTATCAGAAAATCAGCACTGAATAAAATTTTGAAATTGAATTGCTTTGAATATCGGGATTCTTATGTTGGCTTGCCCACCCCCAACCCCCGCCAGCGTAGGACAGCATCTATCTCGCTTTGGTGTTAATTCCATACCGCATTTTTTATCATCATTTTTAGTTTTACAAAGCGACAATGTTCAAACTTTTAAAAATGGTGATAATAGCTGTCCCCCGCTGGCGGGGGCTGGGGGTGGGCTTTTACTTGATGGATTAATTACTCACCAATCAATAACACAACCGCATATGCATTAACGCCATCTTCGCGGCCCACATATCCAAGGCCTTCGTTGGTCGTGGCTTTGATTCCGATGTTGGATTCTGGCGTGTCAAGGATTGGTGCGAGCGTTTTTTTCATGGCCTCAATATGCGGGTTTATTTTCGGGTTTTCCAGGCATACTGTTGCGTCAATATTACCGATACGGTATCCTTGCTTACGAACCATATCCATTGTTTTTTGAAGAAGGATTTTACTGTCAATACCCTTGATAGAAGCATCTGTGTTCGGAAAATGAACTCCTATATCCCTTAGGCCTGCAGCGCCAAGTATCGCATCGCAAATGGCATGTATTAAAACATCGGCATCAGAATGCCCGGTTGCTTTTTTTGATGAAGGGATGGATATACCTCCAATTATCATCTCCTCACCCTGTTCAAGGCGGTGTACATCAAATCCAAAACCAACCCTGATGTTTATTGGCATGATATTAAAAGAGGGAAGAAACCGATTAACCGGGCTTCTTATTTATTGCTGTCGGTGCCGATTTGTGAGTTTTCCTTCGCTTTTTTCAGAGTTCCTTTGTCGAAATTGAAAGAAAGCGAGAATCTCAATGTGTTTTCAAGCGGACTTCTTGTTGTGGTAGTACCACCATTGGTAGGTACCAGGTAAGAAAAGTCAATATTGAATACGCTATATCTTAAACCCACGCCAAATGTCATGTATTGACGATTGCCTTCGTTAGGATCTTCGTAGAAGAAACCAATACGACCTGCTACCTGGTGTGCATACCAGTACTCAATAGCAATAGCAGGATCAATAAGTGCCATCTCCTGTTTGAAACCGCCGGGAGCATCATAGAAAGATTGAAGCATGCCCTGAATAGGGGAAGTATTTGGGTCCCTGCCGTGTAATACTTTTGGGGTTCCATCCGGATTATGCTCAAGATTGCCATTTGAATCTGTGGCATAAATAGGAGGAGTTGGTACCAGAAGTTTGTTCAAGTCAACAGCAAATCCCAGATCATTGTATTCATTGATGTGCACGTTCAGATATCCGCCAACTTTTAAGTTAGTAGGTATAAAGTCACGGTTAGCTGCATCGGTATAAGTTATTTTTCCACCTATGTTTGTGATATTTCCGCCAAAAGCGAGGTCTGCTTTTGTACCGTCTTTAAACTTGACTTTCGTTGTGTAATAAGCAGAAAGATCACCTGCAAAATCATATGCAGGTTTGGTTACTTCGCCATTGCTTAAAGGAGTGGCACCGGCAAGGTCTGAATAGATAAAACGACCCGTAACGCCGATAGAAAAATGGTCTGATAATTTACGGGCATATCCGCCATCTATGGCAAATTCGTTAGGCCTGAATGTCTTAAGATAGTTGTTATTGTTATCAGTAAACGTAATATCACCCAGGGAGAAATACCTCAATGAGGCTCCAAAACCCGAGAATTTATCAATGGTTTTGTACATCGATAAGGATGAAAGGCTAATATCAGGTACCAGTTCGCTTAGCCAGGGTGTGTAGGCGATGCAAACGCCCATTTCATCAGGTTCAAAAGCGAGTTTCGCTGGATTCCAGTATATTGCATTTGCATCAGGAGATACTGCGACGCCAACGTCTGCCATTCCTCCGGAGCGGGCATCGGGCGAAATAAGGAGAAATGGGACTGTGGTTGTCACAACTCCTGTTTGGCCTGTTACCGAAGCATTACCTCCGTTTATACCTGTCTGCGCAAAGGAAAAATTAGCGAGCAAAATTCCAGACAGGACCAGGCTTGATTTGAGTATTTTTTTCATACTGGTTTATTCTAATGAATACAAAGATAAGTATTTTTTAACGTTTTTATTTTATAAATAGAAGCTTTTGGGATTTTTGAGCTACCTGGCCTCTTGAGTCTGTTACGGTAAGACGGTAAATGTACATACCCTGATCAATGGCTGCACCGCCATAGGTTGTCCCATTCCATTGTATGGTTTGCCTGTCTCCGGCCGACAATATATCGCTTTGCAGATCACGTATCAATTTGCCTCTCATATCAAAAATGGATATATCAACTTTTAATGGTTCATTTGGCTCATTATCATCAAATCCGAAGGTTGTTTCGCTTGTAAACGGATTGGGGTAGTTAAATATTTTATCAATAGTTAAATTTGATGAATTGGCGACAATAAAATCTGTAAACGCCTCAGCAGAATTGTCATCCACATCCCAAACGGTTATCTTTAGATGGTAACTGCCGTCTGAAAGATTGAAAAAAGGATAAGTTATGGTCCCGGATTTGTAAGTGCCCTTATCCGCAGCATAATAATTATCAAGAATAATTGGTGTGCCTGAACCGCCACTGCTATCCAATACTGCTGTAAGCTCGTGCCCTATACTTCCCAGCGTGTTGATCCCCACCTGCGAATATGTCCGTGCAATCATGAAAGGGCTTTGGTTTACTATTCCGCCATCCACAAAATTTGTGTCATTCATGAATAACTTTACAGTCGGCGGACTCACATTTACAATTGCATTTTCATCACTTCCGCCAACGACAATACTATCTGAATAGCCACTCGCATCCACAATTCCGTTATCTGCATACAGACTTATTTTGCCTTGCCCATTCGCAAACGAAATATCCCTGGGCACGACAAACTGGAATTTGAACAACCCTTTGCTGACAGATGTATGACCCTTGTAAATCACATTATTCTGAGTGATAAATTGAATCGGTGAATCGGGATCGTTAGGGTCTCCCTGGGCTTGCCCGAGTGTATATTGTTTCTGTGGTTTATCAAATATTGTGGGATAAATATCCCCATCAAAAGTTGTAAGTACCTGGCTGCCATTTACTACTTCCCCGCTAATGGTCATTAAAGACAACGCTTTAAATGTATCAGAAGCCAGGCTGTCTTTTTTAATATTGGTAATTTTGATGTTGTACTGTGGTAGTGCGAGCCTGATGGCAGGGTCGCCGATAAGTGCAAAATTCTTTCCGTTCGATTCATCATTACTTCCATTTTTGCCCCTGGTAAAAGCTTGCCCTATGTATTGCGCAAGACCATTTGCGTCTTTCTGGAAAAGATCATGGCTGAGGATATCTAAATTCAGGTAATAATTTTCAGTAATTTCTACTGCCCTTGTGGTACTAAACAGGGCAAAAGGCCCACCCACCGGATTTAAAAGCGCTAGGTCTCCGACCGATATACCCGTTGGGTCATCATAGGTGGCAAACTGACAGGTAGCAGTAATAAGTAGGGGCATATTGTATGGATTTACCCAGGAATTTACGTCATTTACTGTGAGTACTTTTTCTACAGCCAGGTATTGTGGCCCACCGTGGCCGATATAATCCATAACAAGGCACCCATTGGTCATACTATTATCGATACCAGTATTTATTTGGGGAAACAACTGGCCGGCCGCAGTGTTCGATTCTGGAGTGGCATCAAGATATAGCTTGGTAAGGTTTAGCCCAGGTTGTTGGGGAGCAACTACATTTGCACATATCGACTCTGTTTGATCTTCAAACGTGTCTTCTTGCCGGTCATCAGCAATAAAACAAGCTTTGTTCCGCCAGTCATTCATGCTTTTAGGCTTGTTGTTGTATCTTTCTACTTTGTGTACCATGTCCATGGCTTGCTGGGCACTGTACACCGGCAAGCGACCGATACTTAACTGCAATATTTGGGAGTTGATATCAAAATCATCATCGGGCCAGTTGCCTTCATCATTCGCGAGAAGTGCATAATAATCATCCGAACAAAATGATGATTCGCTAAAAAGTGAATAATACCCTTCGTAAGTGGGTACATAATCCGTGTTCCCTTTTATCCTGTTTTTGTAGTCAAACGATGCCGGACCAAATAGAAGCAGGAACCTCGGAGTTTTTCCTGCAGCCGGCCCATTGTCATAAAACATTTTCATCATATCCCGTATCCCGGAAATATCCTGGGTGCCCGATGAAAATTCGTTGTAAATCTGTTGCGGTGTCACTACATCCACTACCATAGTATCATGGGTTCTGTGAAAATCCGCGAGGCTATCCGCGGCAGGAATAAAATCAGGGTAAGCCACAATAACCATATCAGGTTGAGGCATATTCCGGATATTTTGGTTGGCAATCTTCCCGAAAGGAATAGCTGACAAAAATCCTGTTCCATCATTTGCCACAAATTCACGCAAAACATCTCCAGGCGCTGTAAATGTCAACTCACCAGTACCTTGCGTCAGTTTAAGATTTTGAACATTATGAAAATCAGTCACATCCCAAACCTGAAAATTTGATGGGGCGTTGCCAACATGATACATATTTACCTGGTTTGGCGCAACACTTGAAGGAGTGCGGAAACTGAACTGCCCTGGAATATACTTTAACAAACTTGGCACATTGAATTCCACATAATTAAGCCAGCCAAGATCATTTTGAGTGAGAGGGTTAAAAACAATATCCATTGAAAATTTTGTGGACGGCATGGTAAATGTAGAAGAAGCATTATCGTTTGCTTCTGCATAATCATTCAGGAAATCATCTGATGAAAGGGTAGATTGAACATAATTTGCAACAATCAGTTGTGAATTAATTAGAAAATTAAACCATGCAGAGGCGGGAAAATCCAAAGCCCTGGCAGCTGTGGAAGTCCTTAAAAATGCAGGCTGACTTAAGTCTGCCTGTGGAAAATTAAAATTCAGGTAGTGAAAATAGGTAGAATAAAAATCAGTGTTAATTGCAGAAAACCCCTCTCCATACCATTCTCTGCCTGATTTTACCTCCATTGTAAGAGGCGTAATAGTATCCTTTTCATGATAATCATAAGCCGTAAATGTAGAGATGTCATGATTTGAAGAAGAAGCGGGTGTTATCGTCTGAATTCTTTTTGCAGGATTTGCCTGGTCTCCATCAGTCGTAATGAAATAATAAGATGTATCAGAATAATAATTGATCTGGTGATGGAATACATGTGCACCGGTATCATAGGTCCATGCAGTTGGCCCTTTGGCGTAAAATAGAATATAATTGGAACTGCCGACAGATCCACTTCCATCTATATCTGCTACTTGCACGGCATTCTGTACCAGGTCTGAATCTCTCTGGGTTGCATTGGGTTCCGGGAGCATTCCGCCCGGCCTGCCATATATTTTTATATTATTCA
>Ga0206979_1019_pt3 | contig 27297 bp, 27 predicted proteins | sample Alteio_BWMinCont_19_FD_153463 | JGI IMG/M metagenome (GOLD analysis project Ga0206979, IMG submission 153463) | Enriched cells from forest soil in Barre Woods Harvard Forest LTER site, Petersham, Massachusetts, United States -... | ecosystem: Environmental > Terrestrial > Soil > Temperate forest >... | reverse complement strand
CGACCAGAGCCTGAGCGCCTTTCAACGCAAGAATCCCGGTGTCACGCTCGAGGCTGTTTACAAGCAATTGTCGATTGCCTCACATTTTGCGGTCGACAATCCTGCTATTGCTTCGGACATCATGACGTTGGGATTGAATGCAGCCCATCGGGAGAACCGCCCTTCTTCTCGCGATTATTTCGATTGGGCTGTTGAGGAACTGCGCCGCAAGCGTGAGGACATCCCAGGTGATCCCCGGCATATGCGGCGGCCCTTGCTCGCGATGGGGCATATAATACAACGGCATCCCATATTGATAACGCCGGAATATGTAGAAATGTGCTGCGATTTTTCCAGTCTTAGCTTTGCTGCCCTTCCCGAGAAGAAACACCATGAACAACCGCACGAAAAAACAGCGAGAAAAAGAGAGGCTGCAAAAGCAAGAGCGACAAATGAATTCGTCAGGGCTGTACACACAAATGCTGCGGATAATCTGTATGGAGTTGTTTGCTGGCTTCAAGAGGGTCGGATCGCGACGCCCATCGAAATATTGTTTTCCGATTTTAGTATGAAGATTTTACAAAAGATTGCCGATTCGGCTCAGCCATCCAGCACCAGTGGGGCGACCGTTCGATCGATTCTTAATAAAATCGCCCCGCTTGTATCTGCGAAGCGGCATGAGCGTCTTTTAAATTTGTTTCCTTCTTTAAAGGGGCCGCCGCTTGCGTTTTGAAAGCAGACATTCCCATGCCGCGCTATCCGATTCGACAACCTAAGCGTGCCGGTCGATCATTCGGCAATCTTTCGGGCTGCCTGTTGCTGCGTTGCAGCCACGGGAATTTTCGTGAGCCATCTTCGAAATAACGCAATTTTATTTTTTGAATAAATTCAAAGGCTTTACTCGCTCTTTATCGACCTCTCGCGCTTCAAATAAACCATTATCGCTTCGCTTGACCAACAAACTCCAGGTTGAGGTGCGATTTTTTCGCACATGAAACTATGCCGCAGGTGTATAATTAACGCCACGTTCATTCCATTGGTCCATTTTCGAGACCGGATTGTTAGAAACCAATCCGTCGATGCGTCAGCCGGGCTCAGATCCGGTGGTTATATTTCCCGCGTTCAGGAAATCTATCCTAGGTAATTTTACGAAAGGAATTCCCATGGGTGCCCGGAATCTGCGTCAATTCCCGTTGATCGCCGTATTGTCTTTTGTCATGGCGATTGGCGCCGCCGAGATCGCCTTCGCCCAGGACGGCTCCCTGCAAGGTATTCAGGAAGTCTCTCCGCCGGACAGCCCGTTAGCAGAGCAGCCGGTCCAGCCGATTGCGCCGACGGCGCCCCCCGCGGAGGAAGCGGTCGATGGCATTTGCGGCGGACCGCAGGGGGCCGTCCTTGCCAGCGTACCCGTTGCCGATCTGTGCCATGCCGGCACGCCCTCGACCGTAACCGGCCTCGGCCCCTGGTCGTGGAGTTGCGCAGGCCGAAACGGAGGCCGCACCGCTTTCTGCTGGGCTGACAAGACTGCTGTCGACGGCGCCTGCGGACCATCCAACGGCGGCCAATTCACCGGCGCGCCGGCGGTCAATCTATGCAGCGCCGGCACGGCGACATCCGTAAGCGGCAGCGGGCCATGGTGGTGGGGCTGCCAGGGCAGCAACGGCGGGACCGACGCGTCATGCGGCGCGGCATTACTTGCGACGGTAACCGCCGCATGCGGTACCGCAAATGGCACCGGAGCTTCAAGTGTACCGACTGTCAATCTATGCAGTACCGGCACACCGTCATCGGTATCGGGCACTGGCCCGTGGACATGGTCGTGCGCAGGGACGGGTGCATCGGTTTCCTGCTCGACCTCGACAGCGTTCAGGAACGGCCAGTGCGGTTCGGCCGGCGGCATGATTTCGAACACCGCGCCGACCGGCAATCTTTGCGCCGCAGGAACGCCTTCGGCCGTGACCGGCACGGGACCGTGGGCATGGACCTGCGGCGGCGTTGCGGGCGGCACGACCGCAAGTTGCGGCGTGAAGACGGTCTTCGATCCCGCCGACCCCGTAGGTTCGGGCTATCATCTTACTTTCGACGATGAGTTCGATAGTCTCAGCGCCGCCCTTCCGCCCGCCACGAACAGCAAATGGGAAACCAACTTCTGGTATCGGACCGCGCTGCAAAGCAATTATAACTGGCTACCGCTCGATCCCGCCGTTTGCAATCTCGGTCTGTCGCCTTACAGCATAAACGACGGCTTTCTCACGATACAAACACGGTCGACGACGCCGGCTCTCCAAAGCTGCGGCGTATCTTATCCTTATACGAGCGGGCATCTCGATACTTATAATTCGTTTGCGCAGGAATACGGGTATTTCGAAACGCGCGCAAAGGTAAGCAATGTTTTCGGCACGATGTTCGCATTCTGGCTGCTGCCCGAGGATGGTTCGTGGCCGCCGGAAATCGATGCGCCCGAAATATTGAGCCGCCTGTCGAACACGGCGATCGTCACCAATCACACGAACGACGGAGGATTCAATACGCAATACCAGTTTAGCCCGACCTTCGCCGATCTAAGCAACGACTTTCATACCTACGGCGTTCTGTGGACCGCCAATACGATCACCTGGTATGTGGACGGCCAGCAGATCGGACAAACGCCGACGCGGTCCGACGAACATAAACCGTTCTTTATGATCCTGGAATTCGGCGTCGGAGGCTGCAACGACGGCTGGGCCGATTGCCCGGCATCGCTTGCGAATTTCAGCGCCTCCGCCCAGGTGGATTGGGTGCATGTGTGGGGCGCGAATTGAGATTGCGATGAGTTGCCGTTTGTTACGCCCATTCTAAAAATGGCCTTATATGATACGTTACCGCTCCGTCCGGGCGATTTCGATGAAAGCGGGATTTCAGGTACGTAATATTTGAGGTTGCGAATGATTAATCCGGTACGCGACGATTTTCGAAGCCTTCGCAGGCCTTTGACGAGCGGCGTATTTTGGGGAACGACGGTCAGCATGGGGTTGGTCGCTGCGACGAAACTCGTCTTCGATGTGGCATTGCCATCACCGTGGGTACTGGCGCTTATTGTGCCGTGCTGGGGCATCCAGAAGCTCGAGATGGCGCATGAAAAGCAAACATTTTCATCACGTGTCGCTCAAGAAATGTCGAACCGGCGCATCACGAAGCTGACGGGGATGGTCGTAGGCATTGCGCTTTCGGCGGCTATCGGAAGCGGCGTGCAGCGATATCACGTCGAAATGCCCTCCCTGGGCACTATGATGCCGAAGGCAGATGCCACGCCGCATCGTCCCGCGCCTTATGTCCTGCCATGGGCGAAGATTAACAAAGATTGGTCGGAGCCCTAGACTATCCACCCATGACCCCCAAAGCCCGCCTTCGATTATACGGATTGCTTCTGTTCCTCGCCGGTTTCGGCACGGCGACGGGGCTTACGCTTTATGCGTTGAAGGACAATCTTTCCTATTTCCGCACGCCGACCGAAATCGTGAGCGGCAATTATCCCGAGCGGTCAAACGGGCGCAGCTTTCGGCTCGGCGGGCTGGTGGAAAAAGGGTCATTGAAGCGTGCATGGAAGGAATCGGGGCGGGAGGATATTTCCTTTGTGGTGACCGATCTTGCCCAAACGGTGCCGGTCCATTACCGGGGCCTGGTGCCCGACCTGTTCGGCGAAGGGCAGGGAGTGATCGCCACCGGCAAAATGGGCGTGGGCGGCACGTTCGAGGCCGTTCAATTGCTTGCCAAACACGACGAAAAATACATGCCGCCGGAGGTCGCCAAGACACTTAAATATCCGGCAGGTGCGACGCCGCGCCTTAAGGATGCTGGCTTCGGGCCATATTCTTGACATAGAATAAGCGCTGCATGAATCGTGTTTTTGCGGCTAACATATAAACATCGAGGATCCCGCCCCATGCACCGCTCGCATCGTTTGACGGCTGTTCTTTTTGCATTTCTCACTTTGGCGCCGGTTGCCGTGCAGGCGCAAGACGCATTGCCGCCGCCCGACGCAGTCGCGCCGCAAGCTTTTTCGCCCGCGCAGATAGAGCAACTCGTCGCGCCGGTCGCCCTGTATCCCGACCAGATGCTCGGCCAGGTTTTGATGGCCTCCACTTATCCGCTCGAACTCGTCGAGGCAAGCCGCTGGCGGCAGGAACCCGGCAACGCCAATTTGCAGGGCGACCAACTTGCCGCCGCGCTCGAACAGCAACCTTGGGACCCGAGCGTCAAGTCGCTGGTGCAATTTCCGCAAGTGCTGTCGATGATGGACCACAATCTGGAATGGACCGAACAGCTCGGCAATGCGTTTTTGGCGCAGCAGGCGGATGTCGGCAACGCCGTGCAGAATTTACGCGCTCGGGCGCAATCCACTGGCAATCTCACCTCCTCGCCGCAGGAAACGGTGGCCGGCGGCCCCGGCGCAATCGAAATCATGCCGGCGCAACCGGATATCGTTTACGTTCCCACATACAATCCGCAGGTGGCTTACGGCGCATGGCCTTATCCCGGCTATCCGCCCTATTATTTCCCGCCGCCGCCGGGATATTATTATTCCGCGCCGGGCATCATCGCCTTTGGCGTCGGCATTGGGGTCCTCGATCTGTTTTGGGATTGGGATCGTTGGGATTGGCAGCATCGTCGCATCGATATCGACGACCGACGGTTCGAGGAAATCAATCGCGGGCATTCGCCGCTTGTGCATGGCGAATGGGAACACAATCCCTATCACCGTCACGGCGTGCCTTACAACAACCCGACCGTGCGTGAGCATTTCAACTCCTCCACTGCTGCCGCTCACGCGAATTACCGCGGATACGATGCGTCGCATCGCGTCGTGCCCCTCACGGGAGCCATGATGCCGCCGCAGCAATCCCGTAATGCGTCGCCCGAACGTAGCGACGACCACTCGCATTGGCAGCATATGGGAAATCCGCCGCAGGCGCATGAAAACGCGCAACCGCAGCTGCAGAATCGTGAAACGCCGCGTACCGAATTTCATAATCAGGTTATGCAGACGCCTGTGGTGACGACGGCCCCATCGCCCGCGCAAACGGAACGCAGGGAGTTCCATCCGCAGGCGCAACCGCGTCCGAACATGCAGCCGACCATACAGGTTCAGCCGCAACAGCGCAGCGCGCCGGTATTCGAATCCTTCTCGCGCGGGCCGGATGTGCGCGCGCAGTCGCAGCGCGGATCTTTTAGCCGTTCGACCATGCCGCGGCCGGAGGTTCATCAGGTACCGCAGTCGCAAGTTCAGCATGCCGCGCCAGTTGCCCCTCAGCATGCCGCACCCGCGGGGGGCGGGGGGCATGACGATCACGGCGGCAACGGCAGTGGGCGCGACGATCACAACAGAAATCATTGATATAGATCGAGAGGATGCGATGAGCTCTTTCAATAAAAACAGGAATGTCGCTTCGTTGCGGCTCTTTGCCGGACTGGGCTTGCTGGCCGTTTGCGCGGGATGCGCGGGAACGGGCCACCCGCCGTCGGTAGCGCTGCGCGCTCCCGATGCGCAGGAAGAAGTATTCGCGACACCGGAACAGGCGGTTGAAGCGCTGGTCGATGCGTCGCGCAGCGGCAACAAGGCCGGCGTGATCAAAATCCTCGGCCCTAAAGCTGAAAAACTCGTTCATTCGGGCGACAAGGTGGCCGATAAACGCGGCACCGAAAAATTCCTCGCGGCCTATGACAAGGCGCACAAGATCGAGGACGGAGAGTACGGGCGCAAGATTCTGGTGGTCGGCGAAGAAGAATGGCCGATGCCGATTCCGCTGGTGCAAGCGCCCAACGGATGGTGGTTCGATACGGACACCGGCGACGATGAAATTCTTAATCGCCGCATCGGTCGCAACGAGCTTAACGTGATGGAAGTATGCCGCACCTATATCGACGCGCAGAACGAATTCGCCGATCAGCACCCCGTCGGCAAGCACGGACACGAATTTGCCGAGCATTTTATCAGCAGCGACGGCAAGCATGACGGTCTGTACTGGCCGGTGAAGGAAGGCGAGCCGGACAGCCCTCTCGGGCCGCTCATGGCCAAGGCGACGATGCAGGGCTATTTCGATCCCGCCAATCCGCACAAGCATGAGCACGCGCCCTATCACGGCTATTATTACAAGACACTCACCAAGCAGGGCCCGGATGCGGGCGGCGGCGCGCGGGATTATATCGTGAAAGGCAAGATGACCGGCGGCTTCGCGCTCGTCGCGTGGCCCGCGCGTTACGGCGATTCCGGGGTGATGACCTTTATCGTCAATAAACACGGTATCGTTTACCAGAAAAACCTGGGTTCGCATTCGGCGAGCATCGCGAGCCATATGGTCAGTTTCGATCCGGACGCGACGTGGAGTGTGGTGGAATAGGAAGTCACTGTCATTCCCGCTTTCGCGGGAATGACAAGAGTGGTAATTTGGCTCTTGTCACAAAAAACGGCCTGAGCATCAATGTCCGACTACCTCTCCGTCTACATAATGGCTCCCTCCCGCGATATGGCGGAAAAGATTGCGCGCAACCTGGTCGAGGAACGGCTGGCGGCATGCGTTAATATCATGCCCGCCGTACGGTCGATATACCGCTGGAAGGGCAAGGTAGAGGCGGCCAGCGAAGTGGCCCTGATCGCCAAGACGCGCAGCGCTTTGTATGCGCAGCTTGAAAAGCGCGTCAAAGAATTGCACTCTTACGAATGCCCGTGCATCGTGGCATGGAAGATCGAAGCCGGCTTTGCGCCTTATCTTTCGTGGATCGCCGAAGAAACGAAAAATTGACAACGGACCGCATCATGTCGACCGAACAATATGTGCGCGGCAATCTGGAAGAAGCGCAAAAATCCTTGACGGCTTTGCTCGCCAATGCGGGTGCGATCAAGGCGGTTGCGGAGGCCGGCGCGTTGCTGGTTTCTACGTTTCAGCATGGCGGTCGCGTGTTCAGCTGCGGCAACGGCGGATCGATGTGCGACGCTATGCACTTTGCCGAAGAACTTTCCGGCCGTTTTCGCCTCGACCGCGCGGGATTGCCGGCGGCATCGATCAGCGATCCCGGGCACCTTACCTGCGTGTCGAACGATTTCGGCTACGAATATGTATTTTCGCGCTATCTGGAGGCGCACGCGAAAACGGGCGATTGTCTGCTTGCCATCAGCACCAGCGGCAAGAGCAAGAATATTCTAACGGCCGCGGAAGCCGCCAAAAAAATCGGCGTGAAGGTGATCGGCCTTATGGGCAACGCCGATACGCCGCTGGGCCACGCCGCCGACATCGTCATTGCCACTCCCGGCGGCGCCTATGCCGACCGCGTGCAGGAACTGCACATCAAATGCATCCACATTCTCATCGAGCTGGTCGAGCGGGAGATGTTTCCGGGGAATTATAAGTAGATTTTTTATCAATCCCTCAATTTGTCATTCCCGCGGACGCGGGAATCCAGCAAACGCGCGTCTGCGCGTTAATAACTACCAGAGGTTCAACCTGCGCCACCGTTGTTATTTGCTCGCCGACGCTCGCAGCTGGATCCCCGCGTCCGCGGGAATGACAGTTGATATGATACGGCCCCCTACATGCACCCTTGACGCGACCACATTTATGTGGTTTTCCGTATATGTTATATTATAACATATCAAACGGAGGCGGCGGTGAGGAAATGGACGGGGATTCTTTTTGCTTTTTCGGTATTGCTCTTTCCTGTTCCGGTTCGGGCGCAAACAGTGTCCGACGATCAAACGCCGCAGCCCGACAAAATCCTCCATATCGACATCGATAAATACCGCGAGCAGGCGCGCAACGATTTTTCGCCTGAAACCGGCACCAGCGCTTACCAGCTCGACGAGCAGGCGATTGCGAATTTGCCGCAAGGGGCGGACACGTCGTTCGACAAGATTTTGCAGCAGGCGCCGGGCATGGCGCAGGATTCATACGGCCAAGACCATTTGCGCGGCGAGCATGCCGATTTGCAATACCGGCTTAACGGCATTCTGCTGCCCGAAGGCATTAGTGGCTTCGGCCAGACGCTAGATCCGCACATGATGCAAAGCATGACGCTGCTCGACGGCACGCTGCCCGCGCAATACGGATACCGCACGGCGGGCGTCGTTGACATCCAGACCAAAGGCGGGTTCGAAAACGGCGGTACGGCGGAAATGAATGTTGGCAGTTACGGCACCGTTCAGCCATCGGTGACCTATGGCGGCACGACCGGCGCAGCCGATTATTTCTTTTCGGCTAGCCATTTGTCGTCCGATCTCGGCATTGAATCGCCGACCTCGTCTTCCGATCCGATTCACGATCATACCGAACAGAATAAACAGTTCGGCTATGCGTCCTTCATGCTCAATCCGATGCAGCGGGTGGAAGCAATTGCCGGCAATTCGATCAGTTATTTTCAAATTCCGAACAATCCGGGGCAAGCGCCGGCTTTCTGCGACGGCTCCGTTTGCAATTTCAATTCATCTCAGCTCAACGAGCGGCAATTCGAAAGCAACCAGTACGGCACCATTGCCTGGCAGGGCCGCAGCGGCGGGGTCGACGTGCAGTTTGCGCCTTATATCCGTTCGTCGGAAACGCATTTCCGGCCCGATACCGAAGGCGATCTTATTTTCAATGGCGTCGCTTCGGATGTCATGTACAAGGATCTCGCGATTGGACTCCAGAACGACAATAGCTGGCGCCTGAATGGAAATCATACGCTGCGCGGAGGATTTTCATTTCAGAACGAGCATATCGAGGTCGATAACACCTCGCAGGTATTTCCTAATGCCACGCCCACGGTGCCGGCAACTATTATCGACAATGCCCAAAAAGATGGACAGCTTTATGGATTTTACCTGCAAGACGAATGGAAAATCACCGACGCGCTCACGCTCAACTACGGCGCGCGGTTCGATATTCTCAACGCCTTCGTGAATGAAAATCAGTTAAGCCCGCGCATCGGCCTCGTCTACAAACTGGATGACCGCACCACTCTGCACGGCGGTTACGCACGTTATTTCACACCGCCGCCGATGGAGCTGATCGGTCCTTCGACCGTCAACGCCTTCGCGAATACCAGCGCCGCGGCGACGAATACCCAAGATGATCCCGTTAAGGCCGAGCGGTCGCATACGTTCGATATCGGCGCGACGCATCAATTGACGGATAAAATTCAATTCGGCGTCGACGGGTATTACAAGATTGTCCACGATCTGCTCGATCTCGGGCAATTCGGCTCGGCGCTGGTTTATACGCCCTTCAATTATGAGCACGGGCGCATCTACGGCGCCGAATTTACGGCGAGTTATACCGGGAAGACTGTGAAATCCTATGCGAATTTCGCGTGGTCGCGCGCGGTGGGCCGGAATATTGTGTCGGCTCAGTTTAATTTCGGTCCAGACGAGCTTGCCTATATCGCCAACAACGATGTGCATCTGGATCACGATCAGACTTTTACGGCTTCGGCGGGCGTCGATTACCGGGTGTTACCGGACGCATCGGTTAGCGTAGATGGTATTTTCGGCAGCGGCCTGCGCCGCGGTTTCGCCAATACCGAACATCTGCCGTGGTACACGCAATTCAACGCCAGCGTGACGCAGGATTTGCATTTGCTGCCGAAGGATAAAACGCAATTGCGTTTCACCGTCGTTAACCTGTTCGATACGGCGTACCAACTGCGCGACGGGTCCGGCATCGGCGTCGGCGCGCCGCAATGGGGGCCTAGGCGAGGGTTTTTTGTGAGCGTGGCGCAGGAATTTTAGGAAAAACTTTATTCGGATATTTCAGCAGCTTTGTTGACAGCGTGTTTAATTTGTTCGTTTACTGAAAGGCCCCATAATTTGCGATCTGCATCACGCAGAGTAGAACAATTGTTTTCTTTTTTAAACACCATAACCGCTTTAATAAACTTGTAGCAATAATCTTGAGGCGTCCAATCTTCAGTAATATATTTCTTAGCCCCTTGCTCGTCCTTTCGTTTCTGCCTTTTTTCTTCCGAAGGGAACAAGTCCAGTGTTTCTAACGCTCGCCAATCTATAATTGTATATTTTTCTGGACAACAAATCGTCAAGATAGCTGTTGCTACGGATAAGCCGATTCCACGAATATCGATCAATTCATTCAGCGCATCAAGCTCGTCGCCCTGTCTACGAGCTGTTTCTATGGCTCGATTGATTTTATTAAGATTTTTCTGGCTTACAATTTTATAATCTGCATGCCTTTCTTCATATTTAATTCGGCCAAGCTTCCATCTAAGAATTAGCAAAACGTCTCTTGCGCTTAATTTCTTGTCGGAATTAGCAAGTATTGGGAAAAGTTCGCATTCTGGATTATAACATTCCAGGCTGTCTTTCAGTTCTTGAGCCGAATAATTTTTCATATCTGACTTGGCGGGAAGATTTATTACCGTGAACAACTTCCGCAAACCCCGAGAATTTCCAAAATCTGCTTGTTGGCGGAAAAGCCGATGCTTTGGGCTTCCTTACGCAAAAGGCGGCTGATTTCGCGTTCGGGGGCTTCGGTCGCCTTGCCGCATTTGCGGCAGATGAAGAACAAACAATCGTGCTCTTCGTGCGGATGGCGGCAGAGGACATAGGCGTTCTTGCTTTCGATGCGCGAAACGATACCATCAGCCTCCAGGTGCTGAAGCGCGCGATAGACGGTCGGCGGAGCGACGGGGCGCCGCAGTTTTTTCGCCATTTCGGGCAGGATGTCATAGGCGCTCATCGGTTGCTTGGATGCCGCGAGGATTTTCTGCACCATGCTTTCGTTGGAAGCGGAGGTGGAGTGTTTCGGTTTAGGGGCGCGTTTCATGGATCAACCTTCTCTCGCGTCATTCCGGAAAATTTGCTGTAGCTCTCGCGAAGGCAAATTTATCCGGAATCCATCGTGCAGGCCTTGCGGTACTCACCGTACCATGGATTCCGGGTTCGCGCTGCGCGCGCCCCGGAATGACGCTATTGTAATTAATCCTAGCATAGTGGCTGCACAGGGCTCAAACACGCCATTTTTAAGTTGCCGCCCGCCCCAAAATATCCGATTTTAAGCCATGCCCATAGACAAAACCTACAACCCCGCCGAAACCGAGGCGAGGCTTTACGAACGCTGGGAGAAATCCGGCGCTTTCGCGTGCGATCCGCAATCGAAAGCGGAGCCGTTCTGCATCATGATGCCGCCGCCCAACGTAACGGGTAGTTTGCATATGGGCCATGCGCTCAATTTTACCATCCAGGATATTCTCGCGCGCTTCCGCCGCATGCAGGGGCGCGATGTGCTGTGGCAGCCGGGGACCGATCATGCGGGCATTGCCACGCAAATGATGGTCGAGAAGCAATTGGAAAAGGAAGGCAAAAACGAAAGCCGCCGCGAGATGGGACGCGAAAAATTTCTCGCGCGCGTGTGGGAATGGAAAAAACAATCCGGCGACACCATCACGCGGCAGTTGCGGCGGCTCGGCGCGTCGTGCGACTGGTCGCGCGAGCGGTTCACGATGGACCCGGATTTGAACAAGGGCGTTATCCATGCATTCGTAACGCTTTACCGGGAAAAGCTTATCTATAAGGACAAGCGGCTGGTCAATTGGGACCCGGTGATGCTGACAGCCGTTTCGGATCTGGAGGTCGAGCAGAAGGAACGCAAGGGCTTCATGTGGCACTTCCGTTATCCGCTGGTCGACGATCCTACGAAATATATCTGCATCGCCACCACGCGGCCGGAAACCATGCTTGGCGACGGCGCGGTTGCCGTGAATCCGAAGGATGAGCGTTACATTCATCTCATCGGAAAATATGCGCATCTGCCGCTCGCCAACCGGCAAATCCCGATCATCGCCGACGAGCATGCCGATCCGGAAAAGGGCAGCGGTGCTGTGAAGATAACGGCGGCGCACGATTTCAACGATTTCGCCGTCTGGCAACGCCATCGCGACAAGGATTATTTCAAGAAGCAAAAAGACGGCGGACTCATCAATCTGTTCGATGCGCATGCGCGCATGAACGAAAACGCGCCCGAAGGCTATCGCGGGCTCGACCGTTTCGCCGCGCGCGAGAAGGTGCTGGAGCAGATGGATGCTCTCGGCCTCATCGACCAGATCGAAAACATCACCCATTCGGTGCCGCACGGCGACCGTTCCGGCACCGTTATCGAGCCGTGGCTGTCGGAGCAATGGTATTGCGATGCCAAGGAGTTGGCGAAAGAAGCTATTGCAGCCGTTGAGCAAGGGCGCACCAAATTCGTGCCCGAGCAATGGACCAATACCTATTACGCATGGATGCGTAACATCGAGCCGTGGTGCATCAGCCGCCAGCTTTGGTGGGGGCATCAGATTCCAGCGTGGTATGGAATTGATTTGAGCGGCAGCAGCGCCATAGCATCGCCACCAAAGATTTTTGTTGCTGAGACTGAAACAGAGGCTCTTCAACAAGCTCAAAAATATCTAATTGATAATGGGGAAAACGAAGCTACCACCTATATTGCCGATTGGCGTGGTCCTGCTACGGAACGTCTTCTCGCTCAGAATGAACAAAAAAAATTAAAGGAATATGGTATTTGGCGTGATGACGACGTTCTCGACACATGGTTTTCATCCGCGCTGTGGCCGTTTTCGACTATCGGCTGGCCTTCCAGTACGGCCGAACTAAAACGCTATTATCCGACCGATGTTCTTGTCACCAGTTTCGACATCATCTTTTTCTGGGTCGCGCGCATGATGATGATGGGAATGCATTTCATGAAAGATGCGAAGCATAAGGAAGCCAAGGATTGGGTGCCCTTTAAGCACGTCTACATTCATGCCTTGGTACGCGACGAAAAAGGGCAAAAGATGTCGAAAACCAAAGGAAATGTGATCGACCCGATCGACATCATGGATAAATATGGCTGCGACGCCTTGCGTTTTACGATGGCGAATATGTCGACCCCGGGACGCGATATTCGTATTTCTCATGCACGCATTGAAGGCAACCGCAATTTCGCAACCAAGCTTTGGAATGCGGCGCGGTATTGCCAGATGAACGAGTGCGCGTGGGTGAAGGGCTTTGACCAATCTTCGGTAGCGCAGCCCGTCAATAAATGGATCGTTGGCAAGGTTCACCAAGCCTCTGAAGACGTCGCTGCGCAACTTGCCGATTACCGGTTCGATTTAGCCTCGGCTCGGGCCTATGAATTTGCGTGGGGAGAGTTCTGCGACTGGTATCTCGAATTCACCAAACCGATTTTAGCGGGCGCAGATGAAGCAGCAAAAAAAGAAACACGCGCGGCAACGGCCTGGGCGCTTGGAGAGTTGTTGCATCTGCTGCATCCCTTCATGCCGTTCATTACCGAAGAGATATGGAGCAATCTGGCTTCACAACAACCGATGCTGATTGAAGCAAGCTGGTTACGCCCCTTTACGGGCGGCAGGGGCCATGCGGGCATTGAATGGGCAAAAGGCCTGATTGAATCCATTCGCGCCGTTCGCAGCGAATTAGGGGTACCGGCTAAGGCTAGGCTAAAACTTTTCACGCGCAACATTGGTGGAATAGCGAAGAGTTGGCTGGCTGAAAATCTTCCGTTGATTGAGCGTTTGGCTGGTTTGAGAGCCGATTCCATCGATCATATGAACGACTTTCCGAAAGGTGCGGCCCAGATAGCGTATGATGGCGTAATCATCGGTCTTCCGCTCGCCGATATCATCGATCTCGACCAGGAACGCGCCCGCCTCGGCAAGGAAAGCGATAAATGGGCGACGGAGATCAAAAAGATCGACATCAAACTCGCCAACAAGGATTTCATCGACCGCGCCCCGCCCGAAGTCGTCGAGGAACACCGCGAACGCAAGGCCGAGGCCGAGGCGATGCTTGCCAAGTTGCAGGCGGCGCAGAAAAGCCTCGCGGGATAGGACGCATAATATTCGCGCGCGGTAACATCAGGCGGGAGCCATTTCCTGTCGAAATAGGATGTTCACTTCCCCGTCTTCATGCTAGAAAATCAGCAGAATCAACGAGCCGTTTCTTCTGCGGCGTCGACTTCACGCACAATGAAAAGGCAGCGCGGCAATGAGCTATAAGGGCCTTTCTCTCGCCGCCAACGCAACCGCCCCCCATCTCGGCGGGAACGTCAAGGCCGGCGATCCGTTCACCTATTGCGCGTCCGTTTGGAACTATGTGATCGCGCGGTTCGCCATCCACTCCGTGATGGATCTCGGCAGCGGCTGCGGCAACGCCGCCGATTATTTTTATAAGAAAGGCCTCAAGGTCGTCGCAATAGAGGGATTAGCCGAAAACGTGCAGTTATCCCTGTACCCTGCGGTAAAGCACGATCTTACGAGCGGCCCGGTCATTACAAAGGTCGATCTTGTGCATTGCCAGGAAGTTGTCGAGCATATCGATGCACAATACATCGATAACCTGATGGACTCCTTCCTTTCCGGAAGAATTATTTTGATGACGCACGCGCTTCCCGGCCAGGGCGGCCATCATCACGTGAACGAACAGCCCGCCGAATACTGGATCAACCAGTTCGAACGCCGTGGATGCAGTTTGCTGGACGAGGACTCCTTAAGAGTTCGACAGCTTGCCGCGAACGACAGGGCGACGTATATGGCCGCGAGCGGACTGCTTTTCGCCAATAATTCGCGAATTTAGTCCAGCCCGTGGGCCCGTCATGGATTATGCCGGCTTTTACATCAATCTCGACCGCAGCCCTCAACGCCGCGCGGAAATGGAAGCCATGCTCGCGCATCACGGGTTGCAAGCGGCATATCCGCGCTTCCGCGCGAGCGACGGAAACGAATTGAATTTTCCGAATCCCGCGCTCAAAGACGGCGAAATGGGGTGCTTCACTTCCCATTATCGGCTGATGAAGGAAAATCTCGGCCGCGATTCTCCTCTGCATGTGGTCGAAGACGACGTCGTATTTGCGGGCTGCATGGCGGACACGATCAAGTCGGTTATCGAAAACGGGGTTCTTGCGAATTACGATATTGTCTACACGGACACATGGGTTCCGACCTCGAACGGCTATTTCCGGACTTATAAATCCTTGCTCGATAAAGCCGTGGTGCGCAACGAGGAGGGCCGCGTAACGCAGGCGACCTTTTCGGTGATCGACATGCGTGATCGGCCGTTCGCCACCACCGCCTCATATCTGGTAAATCCGCAATCCATTGCCAAACTGCACGATCTTTATGCCGCCGAGCTTACAAATGGACCCGCGCAGCCCATCGATTTTTTTATTCGCCGGCAGGCCATGCAGGGCGTTCTCAGGATCGGATGCCTGTTTCCGTTCGTCACATCGATCCGGTTTGGACTTGACCTTAACACCACCATCGACGGCCGCGATATGGAATGGCTGCCGGCCCTAGCTTCGAATATCGCCCGCGCCTCATTCTTCGTCGACAGCGATTTAAGTGCCTATTATAAATATGTTCGGGAAGTTCTGCCGCTGCCCCATGACACGCATTCTCAAATCCTTATGCATCTTCTCGGATTTTACTTTACCCCCTATTATGACGGCATTTGATCGCCAGGAAGAGGAATAAATGGGACAGGTCAACCATTGGTGCCGCGTCGTGATGAACGCCGAAACCCTGCGCCTCATCCGGAGCATTGAGCCGGAGCAGAAAAATGTACTGGAAATATCGGGCAGAGCCTGGGCCGATCTGGCCCCGTTCAAAACCTATCAATCGAAATGTTTCCCCGAGATCGATATTTGCGCCCGCCCATTCGGAGAAAAAAAATTCGACCTTATCATTGCCGAACAGGTGTTCGAACATCTGCAATATCCGTACCGGGCCGGGAAGAACCTGTTTTCCATGCTCAATCCCGGCGGCTATCTGTTACTGACCACGCCGTTCCTCATCAAGGTCCATCCGTCGCCCCTCGATTGCAGCCGCTGGACGGAAGACGGCCTCAAATTTCTCATGGAAGAATGCGGCTTCGAGCTGAACCGCATGACATCCGGCTCCTGGGGCAACCGGCTGTGCGTCATCAGCAACTTCGCGGCGTGGCCGGAATATGTCCACGGCATGCACCCTCTCGAAAACGAACGGGATTTTCCCATGGTCGTCTGGCTGCTGGCGCAAAAGGGCGCGGCCTGAAGCGGGCGCGGAGAGCTAACTTTTCGTTCCGCAGGGTGGTGGACCAATAGCGATGATTTTGGGCGCCATTGGGAAATTAAGCTTTGGCCGAAATGAACGATGCTTTAGCTTCGGCATTGTTACAGTTTGGCGTCCGATTTCGGGGGGAGCCGTGCATATGCAACGGGTCGATCCTCTTCGTAGGGGCTGAGTTCCGCATAAAAGTAAGGCGGACTTTTAGACACATAAACGCTTGATTTCATTGAGCTGATTACTGCAATTCAGGAAGATTTAACTCATCTCCTGGATACTGGTTAGTCCATATTATCGAATGCTGTTTATATTTCAGGGATTCACATGCGATATTTTTTAGTAGCTTTACTCGTACTGCTTTCCCCGTTTCATGGGGCGCTTGCGCTCCCGGGTTCACTCCCTTCCAAGGAATGCGTGGTTACGGCGGGAGCGAATGACGGCTACCCTGCGTGCGCCAATCCGATTGTGGATACGAATACATTCGTTGGCGCCCGTGCCGATGCGGGTTCGCCGCCACCGGGGCTGGCCGCCGTTCCTGTGGATGTATGGGGAACATGCCGCTATGTCGACAATATTTCTCTGCATGATTCTCTGTTTGTCCCTTTTAGATCAAACGTAGAATGGTCGTCTTTCATTGCCAACGCACCTCCGGGCACGATCAACCTCGTCACGTGCGCCTGCCCGATGAATGTTGTGGTGCAGCCCGACAGCAATTGCTCCTCGCCTTCACCCGCTCAACAAACGATCGATCTTCCCTACGCACGAACCGGCGACACGCGGTCCGACATGGTAACTTTCCAGTGCGCGAACGGGAGCAGCGAGACGGCAACCGCGACATCCAATGCGCTTAACTGCGACGTGAATCGAAACGCAAGTTGGGGAACCCAGATCAGCTATAGCGCTCCTATCCTGACTTGCGGAGGGCTGCCCGTGACGTTCGATGGAAAGAGTATTACTGGAAACACGGCTGTCAATATCAGCGGAGATAATCAGGTCATCTCAATTCCTGCCGGGAACCTCACGTTAAATTATAGTGGCAACAATTCCACCATTTGCTTGAGTGGGGGTAACGACCTGATCAATGTAACAGGCAACAATAACAATATTGCCGTATTAGCCGGATGCGAAGTGCTTGACGTCATGGGAGCGGGCAATACATACCCTCCAATAAATAACGCATACATTAGCGAAAATGGCGTTCAGCTTACGCCACCGGATAACACCTGCATGGGTCAGCCATATGGCACACCCTCACAGGTTTACCCATAAAGAGATCATCGTTGGTCCATACGGCTATTTTACCGAATCGCAAACGAACCCTGTTGCGCGCTAATTTTTAGAGATTAGCGGTGGGCGCAACCAGGCCAGCAACAGGGGCGGCGCTTTCCATCCTTAAGACTTGAACAGCCCCACTCGATCCGACGGCTTCTAGTTTCCGCTTTTTTAGCTGACTCAATCCAACATATCCACTCGTTGCGGGCGAGCGGTGTAATATCTTCCCATGCTGTTAACGCTTTCGTGTCGAATGTAAGTGCTTTTTTTAAATCTGCGGGCACTTCGTGTACCACACCGCCAGAAATCTTTTTTTGCGACATGGATAAGCTCTCCTATTCTTGCTCCCGCACTCGTCGAAAAACGGTTGGAAAATTATGGCGGAGAGGAAGAGATTCGAACTCTTGGTAGGGGGTTACCCTACAACGGTTTTCGAGACCGCCGCTTTCGACCGCTCAGCCACCTCTCCGTGCCTTGATTATAAACAGATATTGTCGCTAGCGATCAAGCGAAAAGCCTATCTGCTCCCCGAAGTGCTCCCCAAACACGATTAACTTAGCTGTGGGTCATTCTTTGATGGGCGGCCTTTATAGCAGACCGAAATGCGCTGTCGAGCCTAGAGCAATTGGCCGCGACAATCATTTTTATTTTCCAAAGTTATTAAGGCCGTCGTGGCAACCGTATCGTGAAAGTCGTGCCCTCATCTTCGAGGGAATTCACGCTGATCGTACCTCCATGTGAAGTCACGATATCCTTTGTTATGTAAAGCCCGAGGCCAAGGTTTTGTGCTTCTGGAGGGGCATACTCATTGGTTCCCGCGCGAGACAAAGGGTCAAATATCTTTTCAATCTTTTCGGGAGGAATAGGTACGCCTTCATTATGCACTGACAATACGACTTCGTTAGAGGTGCCCTTTACGTGTACGTCGATGGGAGTGTACTCAAAACTATACTGTATCGCATTCCCAATTAAATTGGAAAAGACTTGCCCAATTCGCGCTTTGTCCCATTCCCCCTTCATATCTCCCGAAATTTCGAGATTGATGGTGCGGCCAAGGTGCGCTACGCGCATTTCATCCACCAACTGATGACTGATAAAGCTCATATCCATCGGGGTTCGGTTTATAGGTAGCCCCGACCCAAATCTTGCACGAGTTAGATCGAGAAGATCGCTAATGATCTGAGTCATACGGGAGGCACTGTCACCAATTTGAGATGCCAACATGCATTGTCGCTCATTCAACGTTCCTAGTCCCGTTATCAAGTTTGAGGACATGGAAATTACATTCAGCGGGGTGCGGAGGTCATGGCCGAGTATGCCTAAGAAAAGGTTTCTGGCGCGATTTACCTCATCGGTATAATGGGCGACGGATTCCGCCAATGCTTGATCGATCGATTCATTGAATCTCGTTAAATCAATTATATCCTCGTGAAGCATTTCCGTGTTTTCTGCACTCCAGAGCTTAATCACGCTGGCGCGCAATGAGCGATATTCCGAGACCATCTGATCGATATCGAAGCCCCCGGACAAACGTAACCCCGCATGGGTTTCGGCGGCAGTGTGTGCAACGTCTCTCGTTTTTTTCCCGTGCGACTTTACAACTTGTTCAATGCCCGTCTGCGGAGAGTCTATATCGCTAACAACAAATTCCAGTATTGGTTGTATATGGTCGCGTAAAGCAAGCGATGTCATATCGGTAGATGCAGGCGTAAGGGTACGGGCAAACATCTCCCATTCACTTACGATTTGTTCCGTGTTTTCCCGAATGAAAGCGGCCAGTCGTTTCCTGCCGCCACCTTGCGGGCCGTCCGTTTTTCCATCAGTGACTAGGCTAAGCTTCGAGCGTTCTTTCATTACTTCCTCGCTGTCTTTAGGCTCCGCTTATATTTGTGAAGAAGCAATGCGATAATTGTAAGCACCGGACTACACCTAACTATCTATTTTTATTGAGCTTATGTTGCGGCAGGTAACTCACTTTGATGCGATTACCTGCGGCGGCCCGATGATTTCCGGCAGTAATAACCTTATCTGACGATCTTCACCGAAACGTTGCCGGAGAGCGGCGATAAGATCTCTCTTGATCTCGTCTGCAGCCCTTGCATCGGCGCACCAAGCGCGCAGCGAAAGGACAACGCTATTGTCCTCCAGCGGCTTGGCGAGACATCCGATCACATGATGAATTTTCGGATGTATCTGGGCGATCTCAAGCAAAGCCGTCCGCACCTCGCGCGCATGCGCGGTATCCACGCCCACCGGCACCACGGCCATTGTGCGCACCGCACCGCGATTAAGATTGAGGCTCACCTGGCTGGCCATCAGGCTGTTGGGCACAATGACAAGCCGGTCGTCGAGCGTGCGCAGCATCGTATAGCCGAGCGTTAGACGCTCTACCACACCGATTTCGGTGCCCGTCGGCGTCGCTATTTGAATGAGATCGTCAAGATGAAAGGGCCGGTACAGTAACAAGGTGCAGCCGGCGACGAGATTGCCGAGCGTGTTCTGTGCCGCAAGGCCGAAAACGACCGACATCACGCTCACGCCGGTCAAAAGCGCGGTGCCGAGTTTGTTGAGAGCGGGAATGATATGAAAAAATATGATAAGGGCGACGATATAAACGGCGATCTGGGCAAACTGGCTTAAAAACATCACGACGGTGCGGTCGACCAGATCCTCGCGAACCATCGCGCGCTGCGCCGTCATGCGTACGCCGCGCGCGAAAACCGCCGATGCGAGCAGAAAAATGGCGGCGAAAAATACGGCGCCATACCAGCTGTGCGGATCGAAAAGCAGGCGAAGCACGTTTTCGGCAAATGCCATGACAAAGTATTTCCATAGATTGCAGACGCATCAAGCTCGGCAGAATTTTCAATAAAATGTCAATTCGTGCGGCAGGCGCGGTTTGAGGATTCTTCTGCACGGAATAAAATACGTCATTCGAAAATGACCGGTGAAATGAGCCATAAAGCGCCGGTAATTCGAAGAGGTATTCATATAAAGATTGTGAAAAGACGCCTTGTAAATGACGGCGCGCATTATGCGACACAATGAGAGATGTTAAAGCCGTTCCTCGAACGGTAGCCTTATAAACGAATTCAGCATTCCCGATCTTTTTCATGAAACCGCTTCATGAAGAAGTTCCGGATCAGGTCTGTATGTAAAAAGATCGCGGGCGTAACCGCCCATCCAACAAAAAAAGAAAACCGCTTACAATTACAAGCGGTATATTCGACCAATAACGACACCCGATGGAGGAAGCCATGCGCAGATCGCTTTATCTTCTCAGTTGCTCCGCTCTTTTTGTCTTGCCGATGCTGGGCGCGCCCGCGCACGCTATCGTGGCCGACCGCGCTTTTACCATCGCCGACAATTTTACCATCGCCGACAATTTTACCATCGCCGACAATATGCCGATGCCGCAAGGAAACGGGGTGGCCCCCAACGGGAAAAACGAAGCGGGGAGCGATATGGCGGATACTTACGACACATCCGCCTCGGCGACGACAAGTGGGAGTTCGAGCGCGCGCGGCACGGTAAATGGTTCCGTCAATAGCGGGCCTTATGGGACCGGAGCGAACGCCAATGCCGGTGTCAATGGTCAAAACGGCCGGATGAGAACCGGTGTGGGCGTGGGCGCGGATGTTGGGATCGGCACGAGCGGAAATAGCCGTTAGAGCCGGTTTGATTTTTTGCGATGCGTCGAACGCGGGCCGTCCATCGTGAATCGTAAGTCCGCCTAACCTGTAGATGGAGGATATTATGCCTAACCAGAATCCAAACCAACAGCAGCAGAAACCACAAAACGAAGACAATCAGCGCGAGCGCAAAAGCCGCCCCGAGCAGGAACAAGACGAAGAAAACCGGAAAAAATTTGGCCAAGGCAGCCAAAGATCCGGCCACTAACGTCGGCGAAATGGAAAGGCCGGGGCTGTCATGCCCTGGCTTTTCCTATTTTTACCTATTCGCAATCCTGGAGGACGCATGACATGCCAGACAGCGCGAAAGATTTGTATCGGCCGGACAATCGAGGCGAGGAATTCGCTCACGCCATTCTTATTCTCACGGCCGACAAAACCGAGGATCTCGAATTTTTTTATCCCTATTACCGGTTTATCGAAGCCGGTTACCGAGTCGATGTCGCCACGCCCGACGGCGGAGAATTCAAGGCCAAACAGGGATTAGGGCTCAAGCAAACCAAAAAACTTATCGAAGTCATCCCCGAAGATTACGACCTGCTTTATATTCCCGGGGGCAAGGCGCCGGCGGACTTGAAGAAAAATATCGATGCCTTGACGCTCGTGCGCCGGTTCGCCATCGCCGAAAAACCGATTGCCGCCATTTGCCATGGACCTCAGGTCCTCGCGGCCGCTAAAATAATCGACGGGCGCAATATTGCGGCCTGGCCCGAAGTGAAAGACGAAGTCGTGGAGGGCGGCGCCACCTACGTGGATAGGGAGACGGTCGTCGATGGCCAGTTCATCACCGCGCGCTGGCCGGGCGATTTGCCGTCGCATCTGAAACATATTCTCGAAAAACTCCGGCACGGCGAAAAACGCGGACATACGTCGGTGGCGGCATAATGAATTTGATAGCGCAATGTATGGATGTGTAAAGAAGCCATAAGCGCATGCGGCCCCATACGCCGGAAAATATGCGACAGAATGCGGAGTAGGAAAAGGGTTTTTCGTCTCATAGCTTTGCCGCTTCGATAAACGAAAAAAAACCGGAGGCTTGCGATGCGTAAACCGATAAATATAAAAATAACTGCGCTGGCTTTCGCCATTCTTATTTTCCTGCCGATTGCCGTTCATGCGCAAGCCGGCCTGGATTCGGGAGCGGCCCCCGCGGGGCAGGGACAATCGTCGCCCGCCGCGCAATTCATTCAGGATCTCGGCAATCGGGCGATCGGCATTGCCGCGGATAAAAACCTGTCAACGACCCAGCGCCTCGATAAATATCACAACATATTGAGCCAGTCGTTCGATCTGCCGGTCATCGCCCATTTCGTCATCGGCCGTAGTTGGGATTCGGCGCCCCCGGAGCAGCAGCAGGAATATCTCAAATTATTTCAGACCCTCGTCGTGCGTACTTATGGCGATAAGCTTAATCTATATTCCGGCGAGAAATTCGATGTGAAAGGCTCGCGGAAAGAAAACGATAAAGATACGGTCGTCAACAGCGTGGTGACGCATGCCGATAATTCACCGCCGACCCCAATCGATTGGCGGGTGCGCGACGAGAATGGCAGTTCGAAAATTGTCGACGTCACCATTGATGGTGTAAGCCAAAGCGTCACCCAGCGCGACGAATATAGCTCGATCATCCAGCGCGACGGTGGCAAGCTGGACGGGCTTCTCAAGCTCATGCGTCAGCGCCTTCATCAACCGGACAACGGTCCTGGCGATAACGCGCAAAGTGGGAATAAATAGGCAGATTTTGCCAGACTTGCGTCTGCACCTGTCCGGCGGGCTTTAGCCTGTCACCTCACCAATAGAATAATCTTTATATTTCAATGACTTGGCATGCCTCACTGCATGGCACGGCAGTTGCTTAATAAACCGCAACGACCGCTTTTGAGCGGTTCTTTTCCGCATGCGAAAGGATTCGATATGAAAAAATTTTTTCTTCCGACGGACCAATCCTATTCCCGCGCACCGCTCGTCGGGGCTGCCTGCGGATTTCTGCTGGTCGCCGCTTCGATTGCCTTGAGCGCGCACAGCTTCCTCGCCTTTTTCAGTTTCGAAGGATTGATGATCGTTGGCGGCGGCGTTATCGCGGTCGCCTATATGAGCTATCCGGCTGTCGAGGTGCGCAAGGCGCTGGATGCCGTCGGCGGCATGTTCCATGAACCGAAAACGACCCACGACAAGCTTCATCGCGATATGATGGAAATCATCGCATGGTCGCGTCTCATAAAAGAAAAGGGCATGCGCGATCTCGAATCCCGCATCGGCCGCCATGGCGATCCTTTCGTCAAATACGGGCTCAATATGGTCGTAAGCCAATATCCGCCGAAGGATGTGCGCTCGATGCTCGTCACGGCGGCCGATGCCTGTTACGAACGCGACTATGTTCCCGTCGACATTCTGCAATCGATGGCGAGCCACGCGCCCGCCTTCGGCATGGTCGGCACGCTGGTCGGCATGGTGACGATGCTGTGCAGCCTTAGCGACAATGTGACCAGCATCGGTTCCAGCCTTGCGGTATCTTTTCTTTCGACGCTTTATGGCGTGGTCTCGGCGCGCATGATCTATATGCCCGCTGCATCGAAATTGCGTCAGGAAGTCGACAACCGCCGTTTCCGCAGCCAGCTCATCACCGAGGGGATGGTCATGCTCGTAAGCAACAGAACGCCCATGTATATCCAGGACCGCCTCAACGGTTTTCTGCGCCCCGAAACGCACGATTACTTCAACGCCGAAGCCAAGACGCCGCCGGTCAATATTAATCTCAATCGGCCGGAGCTTAAAATTCCGAAAGTCGCGAAACCGCGCCTGCGGGCCGTCGGCGCATGAGGCATAGTCGGCAAAGACGCGGGCAGGCGGCCAGTCACGCCGACGACTGGCTGATGACCTATGCCGACATGATCACCTTGCTGCTGTGCTTTTTTGCAATTTTTCTTTCTGTTTCGATTCCAAAAAAGGATGTGCAACAGAAACTTCACCTGCCTCAAGCCGTCGAGCAACCCAAACATCCGCCGGACATATTGAAAGGCGATCTGCCGTTCTACGGCCTTCCGCATCTGGCGCAGCCGGGCGACGATAAGGGCGATGATGTAACGGTGCCGGTCAAAAAGATTCCAGAGAAAATTCCCGATAACGTTATGCCGTTGACGGAAGCAAAAACCGCCGAAATTTCCGGGGAAGGCGATAAATCCGGCAGCGGCGATGTCGTCGCCGATGTCGAGCCGATACCGCCGTCCGACCGCGCCTACGCCTCGCTCCTCGCCATTATCGAACGGCTCAAGCTGCAAGGGGGTGCCAGCATTCAACGGCAAGGCGAGCGCATAACGACGCTGCAAATGAGCAGCAGCGCGTTCTTCGATGTCGGTTCCGCGACATTGAACGATTCCGGCAAGGCAATTTTACGCGATATCGCCGTCAATATAAAAACCGACCGCTATCGTCCTTATCAAGTCACCGTCGAAGGCCATACCGACGACAGCCCGATCCGGACGCCGCAATTTCCATCCAACTGGGAATTATCGACCGCGCGCGCGGCGGCGGTAGTGCGGTTTTTCATCGAAGATGGGGTGGACACGAAAAGGCTGCGTGCCGCCGGATATGCGGATACGTTTCCAGTTGCGCCGAACCGCGCCGCCGACGGAGCGCCGATTCCCGAAAATCAGGCCCGGAACCGCCGCGTCGTCATCAAGCTGGAAAAACGCGAAAACGCGGAATAAACCGCGCCCTAAACTACCTTCAGCCGCACCGGCACGTTGTTGCGGGTGGCGTTCGAATAAGGGCAAACCTGATGCGCCTTGTCGACCAGCGCCTGCGCTTCGGCGGCGGGCAGGCCGGGCAGGGAGATTTCAAGCTCGACATCGATGCCGAAACCGCCTTCTGAACGCGGGCCGATGCCGACGGTCGCCGTCACGGTCGTCGCGTCCGGCACTTTCGGCCCGCCTTGCGACGCCACGAACTTCATCGCGCCCAGAAAGCACGCGGAATAACCGCAGGCGAACAATTGCTCCGGATTGTTGCCGGGCTTTCCCGCTCCGCCCAATTCCTTCGGCGTTGAGAGCGTAACCTTAAGGCTGCCGTCTTTGGTGGCGGCCTGCCCGTCGCGTCCGCCGGTTGCGGTGGTGCGGTAGAGAACGGTGACGGGCATGGGAATCTCCTTTGTAGTTATGGATGAGTCGAGAGTGGGCGAAAATCTTTTTACGCTTAAGGCCTCAGCACCGTCGACCCCGCATTTTTCCGCGCTTCCAAATCCGCATGCGCCTTCGCGGCGTCTTTCAGCGTGTAGGTTTGATTGACGTTGATCTTCACGCCGCCGGACAGGACCACCTCGAATAATTCTTCAGCGGCGGCAACCAGATCGTCGCGCCGCCCTACATACGTCGCCAGCGTCGGCCGCGTGACATAAAGCGATCCTTTTTGCGCGAGAATGCCAATTGAAAACGGCGGCACCGGGCCGGAGGTATTGCCGAAACTCACCATAAGCCCGCGCGGCTTGAGGCAATTGAGCGATCCCATGAACGTGTCCTTGCCCACGCCGTCATAGACCACCGGCACGCCTTCGCCTCTGGTAAGTTTCTTCACCTCCTCGGCGAAATTCTTCTCGCGATAAAGAATGACGTGATCGTATCCGTGCGTGCGCGCAAGTTTTGCCTTTTGCTCGCTGCCCGCCGTGCCGATGACGGTTGCGCCCAGATATTTCGCCCATTGCCCGAAAATGAGACCGACGCCGCCCGTAGCGGCGTGAAACAAAACCGTATCGTCTTCCGTCACACGGTATATCGTGCGTAGAAGATATTGAGCGGTAAGGCCTTTCAGCATCATCGATGCGGCTTGTTCATCCGAAATGCCTTGCGGAATTTTCACGAGGCGATCCGCCGGAATGTTGCGTTCCTCCGCATAGGCGCCGATCGGCGCGTTGCCATAGGCAACGTGGTCGCCGCGCTTGATGTCGTGAATGTTCGGGCCCACCGCTTCCACCACGCCCGCGCCCTCGCTGCCGATAATGGCGGGCAGAGGTACGGGATAAAGACCGCTGCGATGATAGGTGTCGACGTAATTAAGGCCGATGGCGGTATGGCGGATGCGCGCTTCGCCGGGGCCCGGCGCGGGAACATCGATATCTTCCCACTGCATGACCTCCGGGCCGCCGGTTTTGTGAATGCGGATTGCTTTAGGCATCTTCAGTGTCTTCCGGCACGTCGATCACCAGAATCTCGGCATCGGTAAGCGCTTCGATCCGGATTGTGTGAGTGCCTGTAACTTCGGCCCCATCTCCCTGTTTTAGCGCGGTGCCGTTGATCGAAAAGCTGCCGATCGAATCCAGGATATAGGCCTGATGCTTCACCTTCTGTTCTATCACGATTCCGGCCTTCAGCCTGCCGCCGTAAATTGCCGCATCCTGATGGATGAACAAAGCGCCCTTGCCTTCATCCTCTATGCGGCCGGAAACGAGAACCGGCAACGCCCCGTTTTCGACCATCGCTTTCGGAAATTCGCGCGCTTCCCAGCGCGGCTGCACATCCTGACGATTGGGCACGATCCATATCTGGTACAGGCGCGTGTCTTCCTTTTCCAGATTATGTTCGGCATGCGTGACACCGGTCCCCGCGCTCATCACCTGCACATCGCCCGCGCCGGTGCGGCCGGTATTGCCGAGATTGTCCTTATGCGTGATCGCGCCCTGCCGTACATAGGTGATGATTTCCATATTGTCGTGCGGATGCGCGCCGAATCCTTTTCCGGCCGCGACCTTGTCGTCGTTGATGACGCGCAGCGCGCCGAAATGAACGCGGTCGTCGTTCCAGTAATGCGCGAAGCTGAAATGATGCCGCGCATCCAGCCATCCGTGATCAGCATGGCCAAGCTGTTCATAAGGGTAAACGGTCACTTTGCCGGATTCACGATTTGGTGACTTTTGTGCGGCGGAAACGGTTGGCATAGTTGTCTCCCTTCGATGGTGGTCATAATCTTATCTTTTAGTCCTTGCCTGACGAACCCCTCTCCTGTCCTCCCCCGCAAGGGGGGAGGAACGCTGTCTTGTCACCGGAAAGATACTCAATGGTGGGAATGTGTTGAGATTCTTTCCGGCGCTGCGTCAGCGTTCCCCTCCCCCTGCGGGAGGGGACAGGGGAGGGGTTGGTGCAACAGAACCAAACGTCGAAAGTTTTACCAATCTCTCGCAGTTTCACTTATGTGGTACCTCACCCGAACTTTTCCAACCCCCGCCAAGGCTCTTGTAAACGGCGATAAGGTTTTGCGAAGTTTGTGCTTCCGCCTGCGCCAACTGGCTTTGCGAAGCGTAAAG
>Ga0206979_1021_pt1 | contig 28491 bp, 27 predicted proteins | sample Alteio_BWMinCont_19_FD_153463 | JGI IMG/M metagenome (GOLD analysis project Ga0206979, IMG submission 153463) | Enriched cells from forest soil in Barre Woods Harvard Forest LTER site, Petersham, Massachusetts, United States -... | ecosystem: Environmental > Terrestrial > Soil > Temperate forest >... | reverse complement strand
ATGGATAAAATAGGATCCTCACTTGAATATTTGAGAGAGGCTATATTTTTATCACAAAGGCAAATAAATCTGTCTGAAGAAGCCAGGGCAGAAAATATCTTAGGGGTAATTAATTGGAAGCAAAATAACCTTGAAGTCGCGGAGCATTATTTAAATAAAGCACTATCCAATTGTGAGTTAGCAAACAATCATAGGTGGCTTTGGAGAATTAGGACTAATATGTCACAGGTTTCTTTTCTTAATAAAAATTCAGACAAATCCTATAATATTTGTTGGGCGGTAGTAGATCATCTCTTAAAAACAAAGGATGCATTATCCTATGAAGCTGCCAATTCAAAAATAAATTCGCGCAGATTTGCTGCACTTAAAGCAATCTCACTAGTCTTATATAGGATGGGGCAAATTGAAGACTTAGAACGGTTGAAACGATTGTTTCATATTCCCCAATTTTCCAAGTTTTTACACAATTTATCAATACACAATGGAAGTCTTGCCTTTGATGGGAAGGACCAAAATTTATTTGAGAAGAACTATTTTATTTTAGGCTGAAACTCTTCATAGATTGCCCATTGTCGCTGAAAAAAAATATCTAATGTATAGTTTTCTTTTATTACCTTCTGTGCTGCTTTTCCCATTTTCTCGGCCAATGCACTATCATCAAGGATGATCTTTATTTTTTCAGCCCATAGGTGAGGTGATTCTTCCTCAATAATATAACCATTGAAACCATCTATAATTATTTCAGGGGCAAAACCTTGAGGAGTTGCTATTACTGGTAATCCACAGGCCATAGCTTCAAGAATGGTTCGCCCTCCTGGTTCATATTTTGAGGCAAAACAGAAAAGAATGCATTTTCTCAGGATAAAAGGAAGCATTTCATGAGGGACATGCCCCCACCAAAAAAAGCAAGTTGTGGCGCTCGAGTTCAGCAACTGGATTCTTGATATCTTTTTCTTTTCTTAGGTTATTTATCTCTAAATAGTTCCCTCCAATGATCCATAATGGGCTTAAATGATCAAAATTCTGTTTAAAGAGTTCATATATAGAAAAAATTATCAATTTGATCCCCTTAGACTCTGTTATTCTTCCAAAATATACAATTGGCTTTTTTGCATTAGTTCTACTTAGTTGCATCGGGAATACTATTTATAATGGGTGATTGTTTGGATAATAACGTTCCACTTTCATCATATATGTCCTTCAAGAACAAGTTATCAACCCCCCGTCCAATAACCCTGATTTTATCCTCAGGAATGGCATAGTAATTAACAAGATCAATTTTTTCGCTATTAGAGATGGATATTAACACTTTAGCTGCAGCAAAAATTTCTTTCTCAATTTGAATTCTTTGATTAGAAATACCGTATCCTGTATTCTTTTTTCTTATCCCATTTGAGATTATTGTATGAATGAACGGGACATCAAACAGCTTTGAAAAGTGCAATGCCGCTCTGCCAGAGTGCCAGTAAATCGAATGGATTAAATCTGGGATAAAACCTTGCAATAAGAGTTCATTATTGATTGCAATTGTAATTTCTTCCTCTCTTTCATCTAAATTGTCTTTATTCCATGGCGCTTCAGGACCTATTTCAATTCTTTTTAACTTGACAGAACCATATTCAAAGAATGCTTTACCTTTCGAGGCCTTTCGAGTAATAAAAAAAGAATCCACATGTTTATAAATCATCAGATTTATAAGTTCGTTAATATACATATGAGTACCGCCACCTTCTTGTGCACCAGGAGCTATAGTTGGATCTGCATGTAAGGTAATGATGAGAATTTTCATTCTTTGTGATTGATAATAATTAGTTATCCTTCATTGAATCTCCGCAGTAACGACTTGAAAATTCTTTCTCGGATGTTTAAGGTTCAATAATTTTGTCTTTTGATGCATATTGACGTGGGTATATATTTGAGTTGTCATTATAGAGCTATGGCCTAGAAGTTGTTGTATGTATTTTATATCGACATCCTCTTCAAGTAACAGGGTTGCGAAAGAATGCCTAAACGTATGTGGTGTTATGTTTTTCTTTAACCCTGCCTTATCTACATACTTTTTAATTAAATGCCTGACAGATTGCTCCGAAAATCGATTGTTTGCTCTGTTTAGAAAGAAAAAGCCATTGTCACTTATCCTAGCTTTGAACAAATCATAATATCGGGTTAAAGCTAAAATCGCTTCAGAATTGCAGACTTGGGTAAGTCTTTCTTTGCTTCCTTTACCGTTTACCCTAATTGTATAGGTTGTCAGATCAATATCATCCATCCTAAGATTTGATAGTTCTGAAACACGAATTCCGGTTGCGAATAAAAGTTCAAATACTGCGATGTCTCTCATTACTTGTGAATACCTGAATGATTGAATTCCATATAGTTTTCTATCTTTCCAAACTGCTGTAATTAATTTCTCAACTTCAGAAGAGTTCATAACAGTAGGGAGTATCGCAGGCTCTTTTATCTGAACCCGCATTTTTCTGAAGGGATTAACTACTATCACCTCTTCAACCTCCATTTCATTGAGAAAGGCTTTCATGGTGGCTACTTTTCTTTTAATAGTCTTAGGTTTAAAGCAGGATAAATGTTTCAGGTAAGCTTTTAAGGTCACCTTATCCAATTTTTCAATTTTTTCTGAATACTCATTGTTTTGAATAAATTCAAAAAGTTGCTTTAGGTCAATCTTATAAGCCTTTATAGTTTTGGGACTTAGGCTTTTCTCAAATTCGCAATGGAAAAGAAATTCTTCGATTGAGGTCTGTAGTGTTTTCATTTTAATGTTTTTTACAAATATCCTACTTGTAAGCTTCAGCTCGAAAATCAGAGTATTACAAGTAAAATCAAAAGCGCCCAGGCCAGAAATGATAATCCTACGTTTACGTCATTCGATCCGACTGATGAGTTTTTCCGAACCCACTCAGATTTGTTGTAGCTGATACAATGAAATTGCTGATCGGGGTTATTGGACAGGGCGGGTAAGACATGTTATTCATTATATTTGCTTGCTAATAAATTAAGTAAGATGCCCCAAAGACCTACTCGTAGTTCATCTCACCGCAAAGAAGACAAGTCGAAAAGAGAATTTGAAGAATTGATTGACCCATTTTTCGTAACTGGATGGAATTCTAAAGATTACGGAATCGATGCTGTTGTTGAAATCACAAGTGCTAATGAGGCATATAACGATGTTGAATTAGAGAGTAAATGTTTCCTTGTTCAGCTTAAATCTACCGAAAAATTAAAAGGTAATTCTGAATGTATTTCTTTTTCTGTGCCCGTAAAGAAAATCATCTACTGGTACAATTATAACCTTCCAGTCTTATTTATTTTGCTGGACATTGGAAGTAACCAATTCTATTATGTATGGATTGATGAAGGTTTAATATCATCAATTGATTCTCGAAGTCCTAATTGGAGAAATAAGAAGAGTATTTTGTTAAAGATTCCTTTGGAGAACAAATTAACAAAAAGTAAGATCGGACTACTCAAAGAATACGTACTTCAATGGAAAATTCAATCAAGAAGGAGGCTTAAGCCAGGCAAATATTTTGAACTTAAGGAGAGAGCAAGTTCTTTGTTAAATGAATATAAACTTTTTACCAAGGAATTTGGATTTAGTTCAATCCATCAAACTATTGAAACTCTTGAAAATGATATTGAGCAATCCATATATCGAGTGGCCTTAACAGGACTTTCACGAGTGGGCAAAAGTAGTTTAATTAATGCATTACTTAACAAGCAGGTCTCTCCCGTAGGATTTTATCAAACTACGGGAGTTCCAATTCAGGTGATTCCCGGTGCCGTTGATAAAGTAAATATCTTTTTTTATGATTCTAAGGAATTAACACTTCCATTTACGATGGAGAATATAGAATTGTATGTCAATCAAGACTTAAATGAAGACAATAAGAAAAAAGTTAAAATGGTGTCAATTTCAATTAAGGATCAAAGACTTGAAGGAGGCATTTCTCTCTTTGATATTCCGGGCTTAGATGATCCAAACGATGACATTTTAGAATATACTTGGCAAACCATCAGAACTGTCAATGCAATTATTTATGTTATAGATGCATCTTCTGCGGAGAATGGCGGATACGTTTTTAAGAACGAATATAAAAAACATATTACAACTTTTAGCCAAACCCAAGATAAGGTTTTTCTCGTTTTTAATAAAGTAGATCAGCTTTCAAATGCAACACTATTATCACTGAAAGAAAGAGTAAATAAGGACTTATCTAAGCATAATCTTCTAGGGAGTATAGGTTCTAAAGTATTCTTTCTAAGTACATCAAAGAATATTGAGAATAGCGACATTAACTCCGTGGACGAGTTAAATAATTCACTTTGGGATTTCATTCTGAGTGAGAACAAATATGGAATTGTAAAGATTAGTTTATTAAACCAAGAACTATCAAAAATCACAAAATCGTTCAGCCAAATACTATCAGCTCGTCTTTTGAATCAGGAAAAAAGAGATAGACTAGAGACATCTATGAATGAGGTCAGAACTAAGTTCCCGTCCTTAGTTTCCTTGATAAATGACCTCCTCATAGATAGTAAAGGGACTTTGATGAATTCCTTGAATACAAAGCGGAATGCGATCATAGATAACCTTGATGCAGAATTGAAAGGCATAGCTTTAAATAAGAATTTGCCGACAGATTCAGAAATTAGGAAATACTTAACAGATGGTATATACCAGACGATTGATAAATGTAACAATGAATTTGCACTTCTAATAAATAAGGTCAAGAACTTTATAGATAAATGGGTAGAAAACGAGCTTCAGCAAATAACTGAATTATTGAATAAGAATTCTGAAACAAGATATATTGACTTTACTGATATAGAGACTTTTGAACTACCTCAAGTAGATATTTCGTCAGCATGGGGAATGGGCTTTATTGGTCTAATTACGGGGTTTTTGCTAGCTCCGGAGTTTGCAATTATTGCAGGAGTTATTGGTTTTTTTGGCAACTTACTAACAAATGTAGAAAGCAGAAGGTTAAAGAGAATCAGTAGAATTATTGACACAGCCAAAGAAAAATATGACTTTAAGTTCAATTTAATGAAGGATACTTACAAAGAATTACTATTAGAACAAAGACAGGTATTAAAATCATATGCGGATAATAAGCTTAACCAATATTTTGGAGATATTGAGAATCAGTTAATGAAATTGGATGTGCCAATCAATGAGAGCGAAATGGAGAAGTATAATGATTCTTTCAAGTTTATTGAGCAATTTCAGTCAAATATAGCGGATTTTGATGCTGAACTCAGGTCGTATTATTTTACAAATTAAACTAGGAAGGTAATGGACTATAATCTAAATGAATCAATAAAGGAGCTAAAAAGCTTTTTAAATCAAACAAGGCTAGAGAAAAACAACTTTAACGTTGACACATTGGCCAATGAAGCTGATTTGCTATGGGATGCATCTCGGTTTTTTGCTGCTTTGATATATAATTCGGAACCTTTTGGCTGGTATAAGACATATGAACAATTTCAGGAGTTCAAAACAGAATATGAATTGTCAACTGGGATAAAAATTGATGACAAAAAGCTATTTGAAAAATTTTGGCTTAGAAACGTACTTGGATTCATTGAGGTATCAGGTGGCATCAGCTCATTGTGTTATCGCTTTAAAGAGATAAAAGATTATCAAAACGAACTCCTCTTTTGGTTAGAATTCCAAAAAGCTCATAGCGGAGAAAAAGGAAGAGAAATTGAAAAAAGCCTAGTTGATATAGCAATTGCCGAATATGAAACGAGTAATGCCGTTAGTTTAAACTCTGAAGGTATTTATTTTAGTAGGTGGGTCTCCATAAAGGACAACAAAGTTGAATACTCAAATATGGAGGTTTATTTCAAACACTTTGTTGATTACTGGGATGATTTTGCCTTTTTGTGTGAGTTTAAGCAATCCAGAAATGAAGATGAAAATAAGAAATTATTGGTCAAAAAGACAGATTTTGATAAGTTACACCAATCATTTCAAATGCTTTATCCCCAAATTCCAACTATTGAGGAATTCAAAGAACAAAAACTTGTAATAGAAGAAGACGAATTTTACGGATTAAATTTCTATAACACTGAGCCTAAGTATTGGGCAGTATTAAAAGATAAAATCGGCGGTTTCCTTTGGGAATTAATGATTAAGGATCATAATTACACTGATGACAAGCAAAGATTAAAGGATTGGCTTGCAAAACTAATGTATTGGTCCCGATGGACTGATCCTTTTTTATATGTTACGCAAAAATCAATCACAAGATTTCTAGATACTGCTTTTGAACTTGTAATTAATGAACCCGATTTATTAGGAACAGAAAATGAATTTGCAAAGGTTTGTCTCGACGGTAAAATGTCAATGGATTCACTTCTGACCTATGAAAGGGCTATCAGTTCTAAAGAATTTACGCTTAACAGTGCTGACGTGTATGAACTGTTGGCAAGCTTTTATCAATGGGAAAAAAGAGCCACAACAACATATTTGCACGGCCAGGATTCCAGAAATATGTTGGCTTATCTTATTAAGATGTTGGTCAACTACGATTCTGAGAATAGCTATAATGAGCCAACTGAATCGGCCCTAAAAACTATTGCCAATTTTCGCAGGGTTATTTCACTCCTCCACGCTGGAATTAAGAAACCGTTCCTGATTTGGGAAGTTACGAGTTTCATACTTCTTGATCGACTCGAGATTATTCCTTATGTGATATCTGAAGCCGGAATAGAAACGCTCTCATTTATATTTCTGGACAGCATTAATTTTCTTGCAATTCAAAAAGCGGAACTAAATTTGGTGCTTTGGGAAAAATCTACTCGATTATTCTTACAAAGTCTTTCCCGCGACGAGTCTCCAGAAACTGCTAAGAAGATATTCCAAATATACCGTAGCCTTAATAAAAACAAATACGAGATACCTTATAATCGTAGTAATTGGAAACAGGAAACTGAGAAAAGAGAAAATCACGAAAAGAAAGAATCGTTGGTTCTCGGTCTTATTGAAGACAGCCGACTGCACCAATACATGGCTCAAAAACAAGATTCTGATTATTTTATACCAACTATTTACAGCAAGCTAGCTACAGTCATCATTGAGTATTCATCCAAACCATTCTATCGCAATGGGACGGTTCAGTTCCCTATAATGCAGTGGGACGCAATAACCTGGATGCTAAAAGTTTCTACTTTTTGGAAATTCCATGATCAAATATCTCAAATAGAAGAATCAAGGGATCGCTTAACCGAGGAATTTTTACGTAGATATCTGGAAAGCATAGAAGTTAACGAAGTTAATAAATATAACTATTTTGAAGAAAAGGAAGAAATTGGGCTACCTATTTGGAGTGAAAAAATAGAACGACTTTACTACATTGACTGGATTTACCCAATTTATTTTCTGAATAAAAAAGGACTTCTTAATCAGTTCTTATCCCCACGAATTAACATTGAAAATACCTCGGACCTTTATCATGAAAAAAACAGATTCAGCGCAGACAAACTAAGGACACACTTAGGAGTTCTTTTACAAATATTGCGAAAATTAATATTGCCAGTTCTGCCTTACGGGTTTGAGAGAGATGAATTAAAAAGCATAAAAGGTAAAGTTGAGTTGCAAATTATTGATTACCTCAAAAACCATTTAAAGGATGAACCAAAAGAGGGGAAAATAGACCTTTTCGATTATAATAAAGAATGGCAATTTCAATCAACTGACAATGAAGCTCTCTTTCCTCAGATAGCGAGAGCAATTAACTGGTTTTCAGATAAAGATATAATTATTAGTGCCATAAGTGGATCTAGGGATATTAGTAAACTTCTAACAATATTGAATTTAGTGAAGTCTGAAGGCATTAAGATTAAACTTCTTAAGGAAATTGAAAAGTTGGATATTTTAGACTATCTCGAAAAATATAATTGGATTCCAGAGGTTCAATATACTATTACAAATCTGACAAGTCACCCCGAATTATTGCCACAAATTGAGCAGGCTATTTCATTTTGGAAACAACATGTGATACCTAAAAATGATAATCCTGACTATAAAATGGTTCTTTATAAGGCAGAGCTACTTGTTGCGTACTTTAAAAAATCTGAAGAACAAATTGATAGAGTTATAGAGCCGCAGAGAAATTATCACTCTCCCAATGAATTGAATCATAATGATTACAAGCAATTTTACAAAGGTCTTTTATTTATACAAACTGATCCAAGGAAAGCGCACCTGATCTTCGACTCTCTTGTACTAAGATACCCCAGTTACCCTTCTTTTGCATTAAATCGAATGGTCTCAAAAATTAATCTTGCGCAGGCTGAGGACAATCTTCAACTTTATCGGGAGGCGCTTGAGGAATGGAATGATACAGAAAATAAGATTGATGCTGATACAGTTGTTTTCTTGGAGCCAGAACTTTCTGAAAACATCATGACTGTATTGAATAAAATTTCAGATTATGATCAATTAGAATTAAGATATAAAACCTTGGATTTACCCAATCGGATGAGACCAACAGTTCTTGATATAATGGTTCAAAGCCTCTTAGATCAGAAAAAGGTTAGCGAAGCTCTGAAATTAACTAGCGCAGCCAAAACTTATCATCAATTCAGTGATATAAGGGACATACAGTTTATAGTGGATCTGGAAAATAAAATTAACCAAATTGACAATTTGGATGAATTGAAAGGACATTATTTCAGAATTTTTTCCAGTGAGCCAAGAAAGTTGATTAAGATTTTCCCGGAAAACTTAAATGGTAAAACCGATTTGAATGAATTTCTAGCAAAAGAAATTACACTAGCGGCGGATAAATTACTAGAAAAGATAGTGTCTATTAGCGAGATTGAAAATGAGGACAAATACAATGATCTTATGGAACTTGTTCTAGATGCCAGGATCAATCCCTGGGGATGGGAAGTAGGGGCACAATCAAGAGGGGCTTTCCCCGGTACTGGAAAGAAACAACCAGGTGAACGAGATCTTCCAATCATGAACCAGTTCAAACGACCGTTGCTCGTCTGCGAGGCATTTATTTACAGAAGTGCTTCAAAAGCTAAATCACATCTTAATAAAGTTTTTAATTATTATCATAAGAGAGATTCATTTGCCATATTGGTTTACGACCTTAGCAAGACAATAGTAGAATTTGAAAATAACTGGAAGGAGTACAAAATGAATATAGTTCCTGCAACTAAATTTCCTGTAGGATATGAAATTGAAGGGACTCTGGAGGATGTTAGCAAGGATTTCGATTTCGATAAATCTGGCATTAAAATATGTACTTCTAAACATAGAAGTGGCATGATCTTGTATCACATTTTTGTGAATATAAATTATAAACTTTCTTAAGTTGTAAGCCCTTTGTTACTACGGAATTCCTTGTGTGCTAGTATTATAAAGTAAATTCCAATGTACTGTTTAATGCCGATTATATCTGTAAGGGATATTGGCAATGAAGTCTTTCCCTGGCCATTTTGCAATTCAAGCCCCTTGTCAATGATCGCGTCAAATTCCGTTCTTTCTGTGATTACGTTCTCTAGTAACTTGTATCCTACCTCTTTAATAGAGTCTGCACTGCAATTTTCATTCATGACAATTGCTTTTTCGAATGCTAAGAAGAAACGCAAAAAGCATTGATCTTCGAGTCTTAGATGCATGTCACTTTTTGCAAGCATTCCCAAAGCAGTAATATAATCATTCACGGGTTCAAACTCTGGATTACCAAACAAACGACTAAAATAGCCGAAAACAATAAAAGTAATTGCCAATTCTTTTTCGGCCAGGACCAGTTTTTTTGAACTCCAGTCCAATTGAAGACTAGTTTCAAGTTTAGCTGACAGTTGTCGATTGTTTTCAATATCCCAAATTGTATCGTAATATTGATCAACATCCTTCGGGATATTCCAATAAAACAACCCATTAGTCCCCACATTCAAAGATGCAACAAGTAGGTTACTAAAACTCCACCCATGTGACCATAAACCAACGACATTCGTTTTTTTATCAAGGATAATGTCAACAAGAAGGGTATGATTGTCACCCCCTTTTGCAAATTTGATATGCGGACTTTTTAAACTAAATTTATTAACAATATTGGCTCTTATTGAATGAGAAGGAGTATTCAACGTAAAACGAATTCTCCATTTTGGGTCATAGCTTTTGTCATCTCCTTGTTCCGAGACCCTTTGTATTTCTTCTTCAAGCAGGACACTCAACTCTCTTTCCTCTTCATTAAAGTGCTTTTTAAGCCATTCAATCCAATCTTGGACGTTCCCGAACTCAATAAGCTTTTCTTGAGAATAATTACTGAAAATATACTTTCTTCTTACTGAATTATCAGTAGCTTTGGTAAACCACTTAGAGTCCTGTTCTTGTTCTGTACTTAATCGTGTATCAGCCGATCCTTCGATTTTTGCAAGTTTTAATCTTGCAAGTGCCATTCTTACATAAGTCCCTGCTTCTGAATCCGAAATTTTTGCTGAAGATGGAACCGTGTCAGTAAGTTCAGTGTACATTACATCCAACCTTTTATTATGAAGTTTAGAAGCCATTCCTTGGATTTCGTCCATTTGTTCCTTAGTAAACTTTTCATTGGCGAACGATGGTCCCCAAATAGCCCAAAATAGTTTTTTAATGTGGTCATCTAAAGGAATATCGTAATGCTCTTTATCCCACGATTCCTCAGCAGACATCTGATACCAGCCCAAGAAAATTTTACCTATTTCTTCGAGTCCGAAAACTGACAATTGAAAGACAATGTGATTAACATCTTTATTCAGAAGGGATTCGGCGGTTTTAATAAAGTCTTCCGCATTTCTTAAACATAGTTCTCTAAATGCATTGAATCTAATGCGATCTTGATCATTCATTTTTATATCTGGCTTGCAGTTTAAGGAAAGTTCAAAGGTATGAATGATTACTGGATAGCAATTAGACTATCATAGGAAAACTCCTCCAACTCCTTCAAATCATCGAAAAAGTTCGAACTTCGTCCCCTTGAGCCCGCCATTGCCCGCCAAAGCTTTAGCGACGGAGGCACAGCCAAAAACAGAATGCCCCGAAAGGGGCATTTTTTGTTTGCAATAAAAAAGGCTGAGATAATGAAATCCCAGCCCATTTTTTGGTTAGTGATGCTTTTAGCCTCTTATTGGAGTAGTATTTTCAGCATGTTTTTTTGATGCTTTGCGGGCTGCGGTGTTTCCTTTTGAGGTATATCCGTAAGCCGCTTGCGCATTGCTTGCCGCTTTTTCTTCGTTGCCTGCCTGAAGTTCAGTATGAGCTGCGCGATGATGTTTTGCAGCTGTTTCATAATTGTTAGCTGCTTCTTCGTGATAGTTGTGCTTTTGAGTTGCCATGATTTTAATTATTTTGATTAATGATTAAGAATTATGAAATTTTAACCACAGAAAAAGAAAATTGTTCGGGCCATCAGAAAAAATATTTTTAGCCTATTGAAAGTCACTAAACTGTTTTTTTGTTTGCCATTTGCCAAATCTTGAAAAAACATTAAATTTCCGCTTCAAAAAACATTCAAATGGAATCAATGGAAAATGATGATCTCAAGTTTAACAATGAACTCGAAAAGCTAAAACAGCAAGCAGAATTTGGTGCTAAATTTTTTGAAGGGAATTCTAAAATCCCGCCTGAACTGGAAGCAGAATGGCTCAAACACGTCCGGTCTTTTGAAGAATCTTACCCGGATGCACCGCAAAAGACTGTTGGAGAGATTATAGGGAATCCAGTTTTTACTCCTGTTTCTCAAGTTGATCCATCACAAATCGATGAAGAGCTTGATAAAATTTTTGAAATCCTTGGGGGGCACAATATCGCTTTGGATTATGACGATGATGTGGCTTCAAGTGAGATTTACCGGTTTATAACTGAAGAACTTGTAAACCATGAAATGGATTTTATGGATATGCCGGAGATGATAACTCATTTTATTTACGAAGAATTTCATCCAAACCATGAAAAAGATATTGTCAGGCATTGTGAAAGTTTTTGCCACCAGCTATTTGAGAAACGGGACGAATATTTAGATATGGAACTCGATCATGAAATGGTTTTTGGGAATGGTACTGTTATGAATAAAAAGCAGTTCGTAGAAAAAGCAAAGCTATGGTTTGATGCTTATGAAAGTTTTACAGTCAATAATATCGGTTTCATGAAACCCGAATTTAATCTTGAACAGCAATTGGGACATGTACATACATGGCTTGATTATGACGCTAAACTTGAAAATGGCAGTTCCATAAATTTCTCAGGTCCAGGCATTTTTTATATGCACTTAATGTATGGCGAATACTGGGGTATTTGCGGTATGGACTTCCCGGGATTTAAAGAATGGGCATTTTAAGCCGCTATCTTTTGAAAAACGATCCTGTAATGATCCATGATTTCCTGCTCAAAACAAGCCTGGTTTGGTGTTGTGATCAGCGATTCTGCCCGCCTTCGGAAATCTTTGTCAAATAGGTATTTAGGAACCTGTGAAGCGTAAATAAGATATTTTTTAAGATTAAATCTTCTGAATCTATCCCGCCACTGATTGATAGTTTCAATATAATCAAGCCTGCCACTCGAAACATACTCAGGTTTGAAATAAGGCTCCGCAGTATGCACAATCATATCTTTTCCATAGGGCAGCCACGAGCCCGGAAATTCTTTGGTCATAATAGCTAGCATCCTTGGAGGGCTTCCTACCGGGGCATCAATATCAAATTCCTCATAAGGGATCATGTTTTTACTAAATACCATTGTTTGTATAAATGCCTTACCATTATCTTTTAAAAGATCGTTAACAGTCTTGAAAAAGGAATGATATATTTCTTCCTGCCTCCCCTGTTTGTATTCCTCAATCGAACAAAAATGCTCAAAAGCTCCCATGGATACCACAGCGTCAAATTTCCCGAAATCTTCGGGTTTCACTGTACGACAGTCCTTTATATAAACTTCCAGGCCATTTTTTCTGTCTGCCTTTGCTTGTTCATCTGAGAGTGTGAGACCGATTCCTATTGCTCCGATTTCATCTTTGATATATTTCAGAAAAGGTCCCCAGCCACAACCAAGGTCAATAACCCGGCTTCCTTTTTTAATGTTAAGACTTTCGGCAATAAACTTGTGCTTAGCTCTTTGGGCCTGTTCAAGTGACATAGAATAATCACCATCATATTTCGCGCAGCTGAAATCTGCCATCTCACCCATACTGAGACGAAAGACCTTGTCAATGGTAGAATAAGTAATGTTTAAATCTTCCTGGTTAGCCATTTTAGGTTTGTTGTATAACCCATTAAAAAAGGCTTTGTTTACTAATCAATCCTTATTTTTGAGAATATAAACATTAACATAAGAAATGGCTTCGAAAAAAACGGCGCCCTATCCTCATTCTGAGCAACTTGCCAACTATGAAAAAGTGGTAGAAACCATTCCCGAACTTGAAAGAAAAGGTGATACAATTCCCTATACATCAATGAATGGGCATATGTTCTCTTATCTTGATAAGGAAGGAAAGTTAGCTTTGAAACTTCCTAAACAGGAATTGGATTCTTTTATAGAGAAATATAAAACAGGTTTACACCAGGCTTATGGGATTGTACAAAAAGATTATGCTACCGTACCTGATACCTTATTGAAAAATACCAAGGAACTTAGTAAATACTTTCAGATTAGCTTCGACTATATAAAAACACTGAAACCAAAACCAGCTAAAAAAGCTAAAAGCTGATCTCCTACTTTTACTAACTCATGAACCCTGCTTCGCCTGCAGTAGCCTTGGTGAAGTCGGGACTCCTGATTCCTTCAACAAAATACATGGCGAACAGACCCTTGTTCTTCACTTCAATATTCCCTCGAGAAATACAGTTAAAATGGTCTTTTACTTTATTATAGGTGTCCTCGGATATATTTATTTTACCTACCTCGCCATATTGCTCCATCCTGGCAGCCGTATTCACGGTATCACCCCATATATCATAGGCAAACTTTTTAATACCAACTACTCCTGCCACTACCGGGCCGGTATGAATGCCTACCCGCATTTCAAAATAAAGCTCATTTTTGGCCAGTCGCTCTAGTTTTATGGTCTCTACATATTGCTGCATTTCTATGCCAGCCATTACAACATCTCCGGGAATGCCCTGCTTAGGATCAGGCAGTCCGCCGGCGCACAAATAAGCATCACCAATAGTTTTTATTTTCTCCAGCCGGTACTTTTCTGATATCAGATCAAACGCTCCAAAATACTTGTCCAGGTCTGCGACAAGCGCTTGCGCTGTCATTTGCTGAGATATGATAGAGAACCCTTTGATGTCCGCAAACAATACTGTCACTTCATCATAGTTTTTAGCGCTGGTTTTTCCATATTTCTTGAGTTCTTCGGCTGTTTCCTCTGGCAGAATATTCAATAACAATTGATCCGATCGCTCTTTTTGAGCTTCAATAATCCTATTCACTTTACGCTCAAAACGATATCTATTGATCATGATCAAAGCAATAATGAGAATAAGTGTCAATCCTACAATCAAAAAATTGCGCAATAGCCCTTGAAATTTTCTATCCCCGGTTAATATAGCTATTTGCTGTTCCTTCTTTTCGGTCTCATATTTGGTTTGCATGTCAGCTATCGATTTAGCTTTATCTATATTGAAAATGGTCTCTTTGAGGCTATCATATTGCTCAAAAGCGTCTAAAGCCCTCTTATAATCATGGTTATCTATATAAAAATTTACCATGCTTCCCTCGATTCCCATTACTAAAGATGGATTCTTTATTTTTTGGGCCAGCCCAATCGCAAGGTTATAATAATATAAAGCGCTATCCTTGTTCAAACTTGAATATGCAGTCGCAATGTTAGTATAAACACGAGCCAGCCCAGGGGAATTATTTATTTCTTTTTCAATAAATGCATCTTGAAAATAGTAAACCAGAGCTGTTTTATACTTGCCTTCATCTGAAAATAATATTCCGATATTATTATATACCTTAGCAAGGTTTGCATTATCATGCGTTTGTTGAAAAATTTCAAGTGCCTTTAAATACCAGGTACGCGCAACAGTATTTTGTTTGAAGCCTTGATAAAGACCTCCAATGTTCATATATGCTAATCCAACTGACTGCGTGTATTTAAATTTTTCACTTATCTCTAAACTCTTTTTTAAATAGTAAAGAGATTTAATACTGTCTCTTAAATTCTCGTATACATAACCCATACTGGCGTAGTTACGTGCTATATCAACATTATCCCGGATTGTTTCACAGAGTTTCAGGCTTTTTAAATGATAATATATAGAAGAATCATATTCGCCAATATCCTGGCAAATGAGTCCCAGATCGTTATAAGCAGTTATCTGACCGAGTATAAAATTAATTTTTTCGGCAAGGTTCTTTGCGGAACGAAGATATTTTTTCGCCTGGACGGGGTCTGAATTTCCATACTGCAAGCCTATACCCTTAAGAAGGTTTACTTTTGAGGAATCGCTCTCGGAATATTTATCCAAGGCTGCTAAATTATCTTTAAGGCCTGGATTATCTTCCTGCCCAAAAATAAAATTAGAATGAATGCATAAAATTAAGATTATAAATAGGATATATCTTAAAACCCATAATTTACACATCCTTATGATTTTATCTTTTTATCTCAGTCTCCTCTAATACTGATTTCAAACTTTTTTGAGCATTTTCGATATGCTTCACAAACTCAGTATATCCCCTTGGTACTTCGGCTTTAAAAGTATTTTGATAAGAATTAGAAAAATTTGCGAGCATTCTTTCCAAAATGTTCAGTGTCTCAAAATCAATTCTAAATAATATTTTTTCGATTCCTTGAGCAGGGGCTCCGCCGCCAGCAATTATATTTTTTGGAGGTAAGTTAATTGCCGCTCCGATGTTTTGATTTTGTGGTGGAGTATTTGGCTCTGTGAGATCAAATATTTTCAGCACAATGGGAGCTGTATTGGGATATACTGAAATATCCGCCGTCAGGCTAAAGGAGACACTTGGATTGCTATTGTCGTTTAAAATATTTGTTGCGACGGTTATTGTGTTTCCGTCAAAGTTCAAAACAGCAGGGGAAAGAGAATAATTATTGGGCATAACAAAAGTTCCATCAATGTACAATTGCCCATTGTTAATAGTACAAACAGGTGTGCCTACAATTGGATTCATGATCTTGTTTTTTTTAAGTGTATTATAAATTACCCCCATTGAAAAGAAACCTGACGATTGCCCCCAATGTCAAAGACAAATAACGGAAAGATTACCAAGAAACAAGAATTTTTTTTGGAAGTATTTATGTATTTTCATTACAACGCCCTAAATGATGGATATCAGATTTATCTTAACTGAGCATTCAGGGTCTTCCGGGTTGAAATGAAAACTCTGGAGGATCTTTGTGCTTTATACGAATTATCAGATTTCTCCTTCGTCGAAATGACAAGAATACTTTCAAAATGACAGTAGTCATGGATGTATCACCATATTTACCCTGTATAGCACAAACTTGTCTGACATACCGCTCGTTACATCCGGGTAAAATTCAATAGTGATAATAGAATTATTCAAAACCGGGTTAATTCCTGGTTTTACTTTTTTAATAACATATTCGTACCTTATCTTTCTGTTGTATTCCGGATCATGTATCCAGAAACCATCTGCTTCATTCACAACACCTGTCGATAGGCAATCCCTGGTTTTCATGATGAGATTACTAAAAACATTAAACATCCAGGCAGAATCATTACCGGTTTGATATTGAATAAAATAAGCGAACGGCGAGCCGGTGATATGATCTGTAGTTGAATCAATCCTGTTTACCGAATATATATTTGATACGCGTGACATGGAATCATTTGCATTTATAGAACCGCTGTCAGCCACCTTACCATTATTTAAATTGCCTGTTATCATCCTGAAAGTGTACATTAAAGTATCACATATTGAAGGATTCAGACCGCTGTCCTGCGAAAATGCGTAAGGGAACCCCGTAAATTTACCGGATGGTATCTGGGTATATTGAGCGATACCAAAAAATCCTAAAAACAGGAATAGCGATGTTAACAATAACTGTTTCATTGAATAATCATTTGGCAAACAATATAATGACAATCAAAGATACAAATATGTTGCATTTTATTGCATGGTCTTTGCCAGGTTTATCACTGCTTTTCGGCATTATCAGTCCACTTGAAATTGTGAACCTTTGTTTGATTGCTATTTCGCTATTAACCTGGATTTTCTGTCAGGTGTCTGGATTTTGAAATCAGTTTCATTTATATGAACTGCGCCCAGGTGTGGATGCTCGCCTAAGACAAAAGCACAACAAATCCGGGTCCAATTTCCAAAATCAATTCTTACCGGACCAGCATAAGGCACTTCTGTATAGCTTCCGTCCTCTAATACAACAGATCTCTTTTCAATTTCGGAAAGTTGTAAGCGATCGAATATTTTTTCTGTGATACTCAGCATGGAAGCCCTTGTATCTAAATGACATTTTATCATCATAGGGGTCAACCAGGGTCTTTTCGGATTGCTGATAAATATTGTTTTGTATGTGTAAACCATTTCTTCGGCTATTAAATAAATTACCTGCTTCTGTACAGAATACAAGCAGGTAACCCGTTTTGTTTAAGCATTGGGGCATCTTTTTACGACTATTTGATCAATATCTGCATTTGCTAAAAGCCCTATCTTTGCTTTTCAATTGTGATTCAATACGAAAGGAGAGATGGCAGAGCGGTTGAATGCGGGCGCCTCGAAAGCGTTTGTGCGGTCATACGTACCGGGGGTTCGAATCCCTCTCTCTCCGCAACCAAAAACAAAATGCCTGAAAGGGGCATTTTTTGTTTTTGAACTATTGCAAACTTGTTTGCGATAGTAGAAAATAAAAATGACCGGCACGATAGTGCGGCATTTTGTTTTTGGCTGTAGGACCACCCCTATGGGGATCATGAAATAATCCCTCTCTTCTCTCCGCCTTCGCCCACCGAAGCGAGAACGCAGTTCTGGGCGAAGGAGGGCCGCCCGGACTTCATAAACCGGATTGTTTAATTAGCTTCCCCTGTTCAAATGAAATCATATTTCAGGGAACAAAAAGATTAAGTGTATGTTATACAAAATAATCCCCTTGGTTAGTTGAATCAAAGTTTTTTATCTTTGTGCCGTCAAAATGACATTTGGGGAAAAACAGAACAAACAAAAACCTATTTTATGAGTAAAATGAATTCTTTTACGAAAGGAGCAGCAGGAATATTGCTTTTTGCAGGAATTATGTCTTCATGTAGTCCAAAACTATCAATGACAAGACCGAAGATCACTGTAAATCATGATATCCAAACCATTCAGGAAGGTGATAATATCACCCTTTCCACTACCGGTACTAAAGGCGCTTACTATAAATGGACCGGCCCAAACGGACAAGCAAATAATGATACCACGAGCGCAACCTGGAGCATAAACATGATCGGAGATGCGTCACAATATACAGGTCAGTATAAAGTAACGGAATACTTGCTAAAAGATGGCAAAGTAATTAAATCAGCTATGGATACTGTTACAATCAATGTAAAGCCCATTCCATTATGCACGAGAGCGTCCGATACAAGATTTAGTTTTAAGAAAGCTGGCAAATACCGTTTGACCATTAAAGATGTTGATATAAGAACCACAACATTAACGGGATATTCATTATGCCTCAATGGTGAAAATTGTATTTCGCTAACACCAAATAGCAACGGTAAATGCTTTAACCGACCATCAGGAGGTAATAGCTTTGAAATCAACTGTTCAGGAGACTGTCCGTTTTCAATTTCTTATACTGAGCTGCATGACCCGGGCGGAGACGCACTGACTTTGGACAATGCCGCCGATCTTGCAAATAATATTCTGACTTTTAATAACAGCAAAGGCCTTAAAGTTAAGGTTAAGGTAGAGAAAGCGAAGTAATATACTTGCTTCTGCTAAATCTTAAAGAAGGATCGAATTAAGTTACAGATCAACGTGATATCATCTTTCTGTAATTCGTAATACATTGGCAATCTGATAAGACACTCAGAGTAATGATCAGAATTTGCTAATGGGCCACCTTTATATTTCTCTAAATAAAATGGGCTTTGGTGAAGTGATAGATAGTGAAAAACTGCGTTTACGTTATTAGTTTTTAAATATTCAATCAAATTTTGACGGTCGTCACCATTCCTGCACACTATGTAAAACATGTGCGCATTATTGTTCGCATAATCAGGGACATAAGGAAGTTTGAGAAGCCCAAGATCAGCCACAGGTTTGAGACCTTCAAAATAGTAATTCCAGAGCTGTTTCCTTTTTTGTTGAATATCATCAATATTTTCCAATTGAGCGTAAAGAAACGCTGCTATTATATCAGAGGGAAGAAATGACGAGCCTATATCAACCCAATTATATTTATCAATCTCGCCTCTGAAAAAAGCAGACCTGTTGGTGCCTTTTTCCCTGATGATTTCTGCACGATTAATAAATTGACTGTCATTTATTACCAGCATTCCTCCTTCACCTGAAATAACGTTTTTTGTTTCATGAAAAGAGAAAGCCGCCAAATGGCCTATGGAGCCGAGTGGTTTTCCTTTGTAAAATGAATCTACTGCCTGAGCTGCATCTTCAATCACAAACAATTTATATTTATCTGCAAGTGCCATAATAACATCCATATCGCATGCAATCCCCGCATAGTGCACGGGGACTATTGCCCTCGTCTTTGTAGTTATTAATGACTCAATTTTTGAGACGTCCATATTTGGAGTTTCGTTTTCGCTGTCAGCAAATACGATCTGCGCACCACGCAACACAAAGGCATTAACTGTTGAGACAAACGTATATGAAGGGATGATGACCTCATCGCCAGGCTGGATGTCAATAAGAATGGCAGCCATTTCTAACGCTGCAGTGCAAGAATGGGTTAAAAGAACCTTTTTAAAGCCATATCTTGATTCAAAGAATTCGTGAACTTTTTTGGTGAAACCACCATCGCCTGAGATTTTGGTTGACTCCACAGCCTGACGTATGTATTCTGTTTCCTTGCCGGTAAAGTAGGGCTTATTGAAAGGGATAAGGGACATTGATTCTAAATAGTTTTGACCCATTATAAGGCCTATGTCAATCGATTGTTCAAAAATACAAAGTGTTTCTTATAAATAAAAGCAATTAAATAAGACAATCGGCATCACAGGAGTTCATTAGGTAAAACCCCCTTTTTCTTTTTAAAAGCAAATAAGCGCTGCCAGAAATAGCTTACCATGGTTACAATAGCTGTCGTTAATAATTTGGATATCAAAGGGTAAAAATGACACTTCCCTATGAAGAAATTTAATAGAACAGTATTTAAAAAAAAACACAGTACGACAAGCATAAGATACCTGAATAATTGTATTCCATGAGGCAAATGAGAACCAGGAAAAACCACGTATTTGGATGATAAAAACCCTAAAGTAAGATTAACCGGAGAAAGTGCCCAAAGCGCAAAATAATATGATTTAATACTTAAGCCAAAAACTACCACAGGATGCTGGTGGAGAATAAAATTATTAAAACAAATAAATGAAAACACATCAAATAAAGCTAAAAAACCACCACAGGCCAGGTATCTGAATTGTTGCTGGCTAACTATTTTCCGAAATGGTTTATGGAAAAAATGCAAGAAATTATGTATTTGATTTACAACCGCATTCATAATATTGAGCGTTTTACTTTTACCGAATAAAAAAGTTCTTATTTGAGCTTTGCCAATCCAACTCCGGTTGCCCCATAACCCCTACCATTATATAGGAGATACTTTTCACCATTATAAAAAAAAGGATGAGGGTAACATACCATTTCGTTATCCCAATCATCGCCAGTTGAAGGCTCAAAATTTACGGCCTCCCTCGTCCAATTAATCATGTCCTTTGAATGGGCCATTCCAATTCTATAAGTATTATCACCTCCTCTATAAGAAAACCATAGCTCGTGCGATCCCCTGTCTTCAAAAATAACGGGCCTGGCAATGGCATACTCATCCTGAAGCAAAGGCATTACAATATTAGGATATGAAGTCCAGGATAGTCCATCATTCGAAACCGCATATTTAATTGTATAATAGTGCTTTATTGCTCCTGAACTTTCTTTTTCCCACTTCAGTCCGCTTATATAGTACATCAGGAAATAATTTTGATAAGGTATCACGAATGGGGCAGATGTCAGGAATGGGTCAAAATAATTTCTGCCAAGTATAGGAGCCTGAGAAACCTTAATAAAGGGCCCTTCAAGTTTTGCGGATTTAGCGGCACCGATATAAAAGGTAAATGGGACACTCACTGCTTTACTCCAACCAGTATAATAAAGTACATAATCTTGTCCTATTTTTATAATAGAATGAGCCATGGCTCCGCAATCATCAAAAGCACCTAAAGGACCTATATCCAGCACTGGTTCCTTTGAATAATTTTTAGTTGCGAAAATATCACGCATATCAAGGTCAAAAAAACCTGTACGCGAAACATTATCCTTATCCCTGGAAGCGTAGAAAACCCTGAAAACATGGTCGCTAAGCTTAATTGGAAATGGATTTTGGGCATGGCTCTGCTGCCAAAACAAAGATGTATCAGGACTGAAAACAAGTCCGAGTTTTTCCCACGCCATTTTTTTAAACTCGTTTTATCATTTTAATAAACCTGTCGCTTGCCATAGGGGCTTTTGGTGTAGGAGGCACTATATACACTTCTTTAGGAAGCGTAGATTTTGAAACCAAGGCATTCGCCCCGACAAAGTTTTCTTCCTCTACTGTTACATTATTTGAAATTGTACAATTAACCGCAAGCACCGAATAGCGTTTAATAATAACATCACCGGAAATGCAAACGTGTGACGATATCCAGACATGATCCTCAATAATGGATCTGTCTCCAATCTGGTTACCCGACCACATTGTTACGTTATTTCCGATTTTTACATCAAGATTAATACTTTGATTTTCAAGAATAAAACAATTTTCTCCTATTGCCAATGGTTCAATTGTTTTTATACTTGAATGGACATACGTAGCAAAGTGGTACCCCATCTCCTTACCCTCATTAAATATCTGTGCCCTGAATTTGTTCATAAGATCGTATCCCATAGGGGCAAACAACATAAAATCTTGTGGCGGAAATTCACGCCCAATTTCTTCAAAAGGCACAACGGGGAGGCCATTAAAGTTAACCTGCTCCATATGGGCCTTATGAACGGTATAAGCAACAATTTGATGGTCAGAATCATTGTTGATGTACCTGGAAGCGATATTTGCGCCTTTGCCAGTACCGAAAATTATGATTTTTGCCATTGGCTGAATTTTTTTGTTAATTCCAAACGATCCGTTTTCCCATTGGAGTTTTTTGGTATACGATCAATAGCAATTATTTCATGGGGCATCATATAAGATGGTAAATATCGCATTAATTCCGCTTTCATCATCAAAATGTCAACTTGTTGATCGGACTCAAACACAGCAAATATCTTATTGTTATTACTTTCACCCACGACAAAAGCCGCCGTATCCTGAACATAGCTGAACTGATTAATTGCACTTTCTATTTCTTCCAGTTCAATCCTGTATCCCATATGTTTTACCTGGTTATCAGTACGCCCATGGATATAAATTTTCCCATCGGTTTCATTAAAACTTACCAGATCTCCTGTTCTGTAAAAAATGTCTTTGTAATTATTGTGACCAGGGTTTTGAAAAAATCTTTCAGATGTTCGCTCCTGATCGTTATAATAGCCAAGTCCTACATTCGGTCCTCCTAATGCAAGATCACCTTTTTCGCTGGTTTCCTTTCCTGATTCGTCCAGAATTTTCCATGAAAAATTAGACGCCATTTTTCCAAGCGGCAAAAATCCGTTTAAATCTTCAAAATCCTCTTTTCCAATTGCATAACTAGAACAAATACAGGTACATTCAGTAGGACCGTACACATTATAAAAACTTGTATTTGGGTGCAAAGTATTAAACAATTGCACCAATCTGGCTTTGGGATACCCTTCACCACCAAATATTATTTTTTTCATGAATCGCCACTTTTCAGGAATGATAGCCCTTGAAGTTTGCAAATAAATAAGCATAGAAGGTACTGAAAACCACGTCGTGCATTTTTGCTCTTCAATGATTTCAAGCAATTTTTTGGGGTGAAGTGCCTCTTTTTTATTTATTGGTACAAGTGTGGCTCCGTTAAATAGCGATGCATATACATCAAATACGGAATTGTCGAAGTAAAGGGGATTTACATTTGTATGTATATCTTCGGTTGTGATGTTGAAAGTTTCCCTGGACCAGTGAATAAAGTTAATTACGTTGGCATGAGTCATTACTGCTCCTTTTGGGAAACCGGTTGAACCGGATGTAAACATAATATAAGCAGGAGAGCTTCCTTCAACATCATGCAAACTAGTTTTTGTAATTGAATTTGGCTCATCCAGTTTCTCAAAACTATTTAAGTTGATCACGGGGTAAGAAAGTAAATTCAAATCTTCCACAACCTCATCAAGATAAGCCAAAATAATCTTAGGTGAGCTTTGTCTCAATATTTTTGAAAGTCTTTCTAAAGGACTCTCGGGATCAAAAAATGAATAGACGGCGCCTATTTTTAAACACCCAATCAAAGCCGCATAAGACAAAGAACGCTTGACACCCGCTATGGCGCAAACATCTCCTTTTTTTATTCCTTTTGAGCGAAGAAAAACTGCAATACCATCAGACAAATCATTTAGTTCTCTGTAGCTAAGGTTTGACCCATCACTAAACTGAATGGCAGTATTTGACTGATAAACTGATGCAATCCGATCAAAATGAAGGCCAAGATTATAGATATAACTGCTCATTGGGCACACTTAAATGGTTAAACCACCATCAATGGAAAGGATTTTACCTGTAAAAAAATCATTTTCGATCAAAAAACAGACCCCATTAGCTATATCTTCCGGTTTGCCCAGCCTTTTTAAGGGAACGTTCTTAACAATATTTGCGAGGTAATCAGAATTCATTACTGCATGGGTAGAATCTGTATCCATATAACCTGGCGCAACGCACGCTGCACGGATTCCCCAGGGGCCTAATTCTTTTGAAATAACTTTTGTAAAAGATTCAAGACCTGCTTTCGATGCAGAATAAGCGCTTTGGCCTACATTACCGGCTGCTGAAATAGATGATATATTAATGATTACCCCTTTTGTTCTGCCTTTAATCATGTGCTCGGCTATTTCCCTGGAAATAAACACAGGTATCTTCAGGTTAAGGGAAAGAACGAGGTCCCATTCATCATTTCCGAGTTTAGCGAACCCATCTTTACCAAAACTAATAAGCGGTTTGTTATGAAGAATTCCCGCATTATTTACGAGAACATTAAACTTGTAATTTGAGAGCAATTCAGGTAGCGTTTTATCAAAAAAAACTGGGTCTAGCAGATCTGCCTCAATGGTTTTAAGATTTTCATGCGGAGGTATAGATGCCAGCGCACTACTATCGATATCAATTGCAACTACATTGGCTCCTTTTTCAAGAAGTGTTTCCACAATTACCCTTCCAAGGCCTTTGCCGCCACCGGAAACCAAAACAACACTATCTTTTATTTTCACAAATTAACCTTTTTGCTTACTACGTCGCGGATTTTACCAACCGAGGTCATTTCAGAGATTTCATCAAAAGAAAATTCGAAAGAATAGGCATTTTCAAGCTCAACAATAAGGTCCATATTCCGCAATGAGTCCCAGGCTCCGAAATTATCCATGCTTATGTCATCCTTCAATTCGGCTTCATTCAAGCCTAAGATTTGTGCGATTATTTTATCAGTCTTATCCATCAATGATGTTAATAAATTAATTTACATTGTCAATTTCATGAGTTCTGGCAACCATTTTTGCTTTTTCCATAGATATAACTGCATAATCAGGATATTCGCCCTGCACTACAGCATTAGATCCCACAATTGTATTTACTCCCAATGTTGTTCCAGCTTGTATTGCAGCACCCACAGCTATCCATGTGCCACGTTTAATCAATATTGGAATACCTCGTTGATTAGGTTGTTGCATAATTGGAACATCAGGACTGTAAAAAGAATGATTGTTGTCTCCTATAAAAACACGTTCTCCAATATTGCAGTTATTCTGAATGATAACTGAATTTGTGCAAGATATAAACAATATTCTTTGAATCTGACATTCATTTTCAATCCTGATAGATGATTCAAATAAGTATTGTTCTTTCCTGAAATCATCAATATACTTTTTATCTATATAATTCATGAGTTCCGAAGTGTCTTTATAAGCATGAATATATGACATCTCCCTAATGCTAACCCTATCTCCAATATAGATATTTTGCGGGTTCAGAATCCTGAAAGGAGGCAATATTTTAGCGTTTTCTCCAAAATACGCGAACTTTGCCTTATCCTCATTTGTCAGCGGCTCATTCTTTTCAATTAGTACATTACTCATTACAAAATTTGCTCGGATTCCATTTCAAAGTTAGTCAAAATTCTTAAAAGGGTGCCTTTTGCAGGTTTATTAAGGCCGCAACCTCGATCGAATTTAAAGCTTAAGTTGCCAGATTTAGTACGTTGCTTGAGGAATTTTTTAAAACTCAATTGTACCTTTACTCTAAATTAGAATCCGGTAATGATTTTCGTACATTTGCAACTGCCCAAAAAGGCTTTTGTAGTAAAAATTAATCAGAAATGGAAAAAGAGACGATTTTAAAAGAAATGACTGGCGTTTTTAGAAATATTTTAGATAATGATCATCTTATAATAGGATATGATACAACGGCTAAAGATGTCGAAGGATGGGATTCTCTTACCCAGATTCAACTGACAGTCGCTATTGAAAAGCATTTCAAATTAAAGTTCAAAAGCTATGAAATATACGAATGGAAGAACGTAGGGGATATTTGTGATGCAGTCTTAATGCATCATTAAAGGTCAACTAATTAAATAATAATATCATAATTTAATTTATAAAGATCTTTAAATTGGTCGTAGCTGCACCAAGGGGCGTAGGAAGCTAATGGAATTATATCCTGATGATGGATTCCTTCCCTGTTCCATTTAAACTCAAAGCCGCGTATCACTCTTAATATATGCTTACAAGCAATAAAGAAATTGTTGAAGTGGATTGTACATAAAAGTAGCAAAAGGCAAAGAATTTAGTTCGCCCTTATCGTATGATTATTCGAAATTATATTTTTTGCATATAAGCGATCGCCTGGGCTAAATGCGAGAGACCTGTTCCCGCCCCGATAATTAGCGGAGGGCATTCATTCATATTTTCCCTCCACCAGGTGCTATCCAAAATTCCATAAATATATTCATGATAAGTTGCTTCGTGTGTAAACCAAAGCCCATTTTTTTCCATCCTTGGCCATAAATTTTTTAGACAATCTCTTGCTGATGAAAAATAATCTACGTCTGTAAAAACGAAAGCCGGCGCAATATTGAGACCTGGCAAGCTTTTATCAAAAAAACCTTTTACGAATTCACAAACTTCAATACACCCATATTTGGTGATATTACTTTTCACTTCTTCAAGGCTCCCGGTAAACTCTCCCTTATGAAATGTAGTGTTATAATCGTAAACTATCCCGTGTTGCTTTGCTTCTGACTCAAATTTAGGGTTTGGAAGCCCTTCGAAAGAATCACAAATGTATAATTTCCTCCCTGTCATTTTTGCAAGGATTGAGAGTTTTGCACTCCCCCCGCCTTTATAAGATCCACATTCAACCAATGGTCCCGGGACATTAAGATCTAAAATATATTTGGCCATTAAAAGAAACTGATATGGGTAATGTCCACATTTTACCTTTTTATCAATAATCGCAAAACGCTTATAAACATATTCCCTGTCTTTTTTATTTGCTTCCGGTTCGGCTAAAAACTGCTTGATAGCTATTTTATAAGCTATGTACTTGGCCAAGGTACCAAAAAGCCCATTTTCCTTTAATGTATATCTGGCTACATCAAAGGGATTGTAAGAAACATAAAAACTTTCTTCGGCATCTTGTTTTTGGGATGAATCCATATTTGAATTTTTATATATTAATTTTTACCTCTACGATAAAGTTTGGTCTGTTTTTGGTTTGTAAAAAAATTTTTCCAATGTAAGCTCCAACAATTCCAAGACTTGTTAAAATAAGTCCGGTATTAAAAATAATCAAAACAACCAGACTTGCCCATCCTTGACTAAACCCCGAATAGAAGTGCAAATATACCAAGTATACTATTAAGAATATTCCGATCAAGGAGAAAAAGAGTCCCGTAAATATTGATATGGTTAATAATTTATCAGTTTGAGATATTATCCCATTAACGGCATGGGATATTAATTTTCTTGCACTATACGAGCTTTTGCCAGAGAACCTGGCTTCATGTTCGATTTTAATATAATCATTTTTGAATCCCAGTAGGCTTAGCATTCCAAGATATGGCTTATAATAATCATTCAAGCGGTTATATTCAATGAGAACCTTTTTAGTGATCAAAGAATAAGACCCAACTTTTAAATTGCTATTAAGAGCCTTATCATCCGCAAGCCAGTTAAAAATTTTAGACCAGAAAAAAGTAACTGCATTTTTTAATTTGTTATGTTTTCTCCTGATCTTTAAGGTATAAACTATTTCATTACCTTCTTTAGCTTTTTCTAATAGGTCTTTTATGTATTTTGGATTGTCCTGAAGATCACAATCCATCACTATAATATACTCTCCATGAGCATGAAACAATCCTGCAGCAATAGCATTGTGCTGACCAAAATTTCGACTTAGCTTAATCCCTTTTACTTCGGGGTGATTTTGACAAATTTCAACAATTTTCTCCCACGACCCATCGGGACTATGGTCTTCCACAAGAATGATTTCGTAAGATGATGTTATTGGATCAATTGATTCATTAATTCGCTTTACCAGTTCGTCAAGAATCAATTCAGCCTTATAGACAGGGCTTACAACACTTATTACGGGATTATCCAATTACTTCCTTCTTTTTTACAAACATACTAAATTCGTACAATGGGTAGTCATGCATTAATGCAACGTATTTTGAGAAATTCCTTTTGCAATAATCGAACAAAAAGAGTGGGTCAGCATAATACAAATAGTCCCGCATATACTCTTTGTCAGAATATGAAGTCAGAAGGTTAAAAGAAAAACCTTTGATAGCAAGGTCATTTATTTTATGAAGCGTATCAATAATATAATCCTTCCATTCGGCCTCAGCGGTTTTCATTTTTACATTGAAAATGCCACTCGCTACAACATAATCATACTTCACAGACTTTTGGTCTTCATTAATCCAATTGCAGTTGCTGCTTTGATAAAGGCTTTTTGCTTTATCAATCATTTCCAAAGAAATATCAAAACCCGTGTATCTAAAATCAGAATATCTGTTTTGCATATATCCATATAAGGAGCCATATCCGCAGCCATAATCAAGAATTGAAAAAGGATTGTCTTTATCAGTTACAAC
>Ga0206979_1020_pt1 | contig 29138 bp, 22 predicted proteins | sample Alteio_BWMinCont_19_FD_153463 | JGI IMG/M metagenome (GOLD analysis project Ga0206979, IMG submission 153463) | Enriched cells from forest soil in Barre Woods Harvard Forest LTER site, Petersham, Massachusetts, United States -... | ecosystem: Environmental > Terrestrial > Soil > Temperate forest >... | reverse complement strand
GCCTTCACAAATAGGCACTCCAATTCCGGTTCTAATAACAGGTTTGGGGTTTACAGTAATAGTAACCGAATCAAAATTAGTACAGCCCTGGGCACTGGTTACAGTCAATGAATAGGATGTGCTTTGGATGGGTGTTACAACAGGATTGGCAATAGTGGACGTAAATCCTGTAGGGTTTGAAGTCCATGAATAAGTATCGCCGCTCAATGCCGCCGAACCAATTTGTGCAGATTTTCCTACGCAAATGCTTTGATTGGATCCCGGATTTGCAACAGGAGCCCGTAGAATACTTACAGATATATTTGCAGAATTTTTATTGGTACAACCTGTGAGCGTATCTGTTACGGTGAGATAATACTGGGTATTTGTCGTAGGATTTACAACCGGGTCAGGCAAAGTAGAACTAAATCCCGACGGAACTGAAGACCAAACATAAGTATAATCTGGTTGGGCATTTGCACCTATTTTGATATGTGTCCCAGTGCAGATGGAATAGCTGCCTTGTCCGACACTGGCTTCGGGAAGCGGTGCGTTTACATTTATTGTGGTTATAAAAGAATCATAATCTTTCCCAATGCGCATGCATATTCAATTTTTGAATCTTTTAATTTTTTAATATTCTCTAATCCATTCCATTGCATTTGGATATCGCTCACCTTTCCACCCGGATATACCACAAATTCGTATTCCATTCCTTCTTCACGAGAGTGAAGAATTAAGTCTATTGATGAGTATATATTCTTGTAGGTGATGGTTTTATAGGTATGGGCATTGGTTATTCCTTGCTCTGGGGTATTTGAGAGATAGAAATTTTCATAATATTCCTGTTGGGAAGAGGCGATGATCTGGGCGGATGGGTTGGAATGGAGGAGGGTTAGGTCGGCGTGGGAGGTTTCTATGTTTTCTCTTGCCGTTTCTCTTGCTGAATGAAATCCCCCTGGCCCCCTTTTCAAGGGGGAATAAGGCCCTGACGGCTGATTGGTTGCCTCTGATATTTGTTCGGATTCTTTTTCGGTCTTTGTAAAAACAAAACTTATTTTCCCTGGTTTGCAAAACAGATAAACACCTCCCTGGTGGCCATAATATTTGATTTCGGGAGAACTTAATTGTCCCTTGTTTTCAACAAAATTCCAGTCTTTATGATTGATGAATTGTTTAGGACTTATTGCATATATTCTGGTAAATATTAATACAATAAAGAGGGTTAATATGGATTTTGTCAGCTTCATTAATTTATGGCGAGGTAAATTTATAAAAAAATATCTGAATCAGGATTTTCAGAATGCAAAGATTTATAGGATAGCTCAACTAACGGGTTGTACAATTCCTGGAAATCCTAAAATTCTGCAAATCCTGATTCAGAAAAAAATGCCTATAATTAAAAAAATATTTTCGTTTATAACTCACTGCATGAATATCAGTTAAAAAATATTTTTCAAAAATAAGGAGCCACTTTGGGGTGTTGTTATATATGTATATAAAAGGCGATGTGCTAATGTGCCAATATGTTGATGTGCTAATTGGCTTACGCAAGAAAATCACGCCAATCAGTAAATCATGAGAATCATGGTCAGACAATATTTCCCGCAGATGGCGCAGAAAACGCGGAACTTATATCTTATGGGTAAAAATCTGCGGTAATCTGCGGGATCTGCGGGAAAATCCGAGAGGATTTTGGATCGAAGCAAAATCTATTGTAAAAGCCATTGCTACCTATTGCTTTTTCATTGCAAAAACGTTGCTATTTCTATTGCTAAGAATTATTTAAGTTGTTGAAAATAAATATTATAAATGAGACATGGAGGGGGAGTATAAAAAGAGCGATAGAGCGGAGAGCGAAAGAGCGTTAATACCAATGACTAGTCAAAATAACAAAATGCAAAAGATAAACCGGCGTTTCCAGCAAACTGGCCTGTTATTTTCCTGATAAGTCCTGATATTTGTCAACGAGTTACGTGTAAGAAATTGAAAATTAAAAGATTAAAAATTGAAAAATTAAAAGAACAGGACAGAATGCTTGAAATGCTGTTTTTTGGGAATTTATCAGGCGGAAAACAATGGGAAGGGGGTTTTGGGAACCACCCCGGCCTTCGGCCACCCCTCCTTGAAGAAAGAAGGAGGGGAATGGCTGACGCACGCGAGTTTGATAGAAAAGTTCTATCCTAAACTCATATCCTCAAACTATCAGGCGGCAGCGACTCCCCGCCTTAGTAAAGGAGGGGTGGCCGGAGGCCGGGGTGGTTGGCGAATATATTACCATCACTGTCAGTACGCGAGTTTGCGCTCGCTACACCTATTTTCAACACGAATTAAACTCATGCTTGTATTTCTGTTCGGATTCCATTAACTTTGCCGTTTATTACGCAACTGCCAGTGAAAGCGCTGAGGGAGTATATTGTAAATTTTGGAAAACTTAAACCTGGAAAACACGAGTTTGAGTTCGTTATAGATGATAACTTTTACAAGCAATTTGAATATTCGCTGGTAAAGGAAGGAAAGGTTGACCTGCATTTAACTCTTGAGAAACAGAGTGAATCTTTCCTGATATTGAATTTTGAGTTTGATGGCAGCATTAAACTGGAATGTGACCGATGCCTTGATGAGTTTAACTACCCGGTACACAGCAATAAGAAGCTGTTTGTAAAACTGGAAGGCAAGGCAAAGGAAGATGATAGCGATGAGATCATCTTTTTGGACGAAGACGCTTACGAGATAGATCTGAGCGAGATTATATACGAATTCATTAACCTTGAAATACCTTTGCACAAGATTTGCGAAGAAGGTGGAAAGGTTTGCAACCCCGAAATGGAGAACTACCTGGGGCATATAAATGATGAACAGGAAGGCGATATAGACCCGAGATGGTCGGGACTTTCCAAATTGAAAGACGAAGAGAATAATTAATAATTAACAATTAGTAATTAAGAATTAGAATACATTAACTTTTTAAATAAGAAGAGATGCCGAATCCAAAGAATAAACACTCTAAAGCCCGTACCCGCACCAGGAGAGCCCATGATAAGGCTGTAGCGCCTACGGTAGTAAACTGCCCTAATTGCGGTGCACCACACCTGTACCACAGGGTTTGTGCCGAATGTGGCAGTTATAGAGGAAAAACAGTCTATATCAAAGAAAACGCAGCTTAAGTAATATTTGCCCAGGATGCGCATAGGCCTCGACATTATGGGTGGTGATTATGCCCCGAAAGCTCCGCTTGAAGGCGTGAAGCTGGCATATGATGAGCTACCCGCAGATGTGAGTTTTATCCTGTTTGGTGATGAAACTATCATCAACGAAGGACTAGGTGCGCGTTATTTAGTTGATGACCGTATCAGGATCATTCATACTACTGAGGTCATTGAAATGGGAGAATCTCCTACCAGGGCTATGGCCCAAAAGCCGGATTCAAGTATTGTAGTTGGTCTCAAGGCGCTTCGTGCAGGGGATATTGATGTATTCATGAGTGCCGGTAATACCGGGGCTGTATATGTCGCTTCTCTTTATACCGTAAAGGCTATCGAAGGCATCATGCGTCCTTCCATTACTTCCATTATTCCTAAAGAAAATGGCGGTTTTGGAATTATCCTTGATGTAGGGGCTGTTGCGGATTGCAAACAGGATGTTCTACTCCAGTTTGGTATCCTTGGTTCTTTGTATGCCAAATATGTATTCGGAATAGATGACCCGAAAGTGGGTCTTTTGAATATCGGGTCAGAGCCTGAAAAAGGCAACCTGCTTACCCAGGCAGCCTATCCGCTGTTTGAAAACAGTCAGAAAATTGATTTTATAGGTAATGTTGAAGGATATGATTTCTTCAATGATAAAGCAGATGTAATTGTCTGCGATGGTTTTACAGGCAATATCGTCCTCAAAACAGCCGAAACCATTTACCAGATCATGAAAAAACGTGGCCTTACAGATGAATACTTTAAGAGGTATGACTATGAGGACTACGGCGGCACACCAATTCTCGGCATTAACAAACCTGTAATGATAGGGCATGGCGTATCTTCGCCACACGCCTTTATGAACATGATAAAAATGGGCATCCAGGTTGCCGAATCTAAACTTATAGAAAAAATCAAGCAGGCTTTCGAGCTTGAACACCAGCATGGATAATAAAATCAGGGCTGCCATAACGGGGGTAGGCGCTTACGTTCCGGATTATATCTTAACGAATCAGGAACTCGAAAAAATGGTAGATACCAATGACGAGTGGATAACATCGCGCACTGGGATCAAAGAACGCAGGATTTTAAAGGGAGAAGGGCAGGGGATGTCAGTCATGGCTGAAAAAGCTGTGAATGAACTTCTTGCAAAAACAAATACCGACCCTCTTGATATTGAGTTGGTTATTTGTGCTACCGTTACCCCGGATATGATCTTCCCGGCTTCAGCCAATATTATATCAGACAAAACCGGTATGAAAAATGCCTGGGGCTTCGATGTGGAAGCGGCCTGTTCTGGATTTCTGTACGCGATCAATATAGCAGCACAGTTTATAGCCTCGGGCACTTATAAAAAAGTAGTTGTGATTGGTGGAGATAAAATGTCATCCATTATTGACTATACTAACCGTGAAACCTGCATTATCTTTGGTGATGGGGCGGGAGCGGTACTCATGGAGCCTAATACAGAAGGTAATGGTATCCAGGATGCTATTTTGAAATCAGATGGTTCCGGAAGACAGTTCCTATACCAGAAAGCGGGTGGATCTGCTTATCCGCCAAATGAAGAGACAGTTGCCAACCATGAACATTATGTAATCCAGGAAGGGAAAACAGTTTTCAAGTTTGCGGTAACCAATATGGCAGATGTTTCCTATGAAATCATGGAACGCAACCAGTTGAAGTCAGAAGATATCGCCTTTCTAGTAGCACACCAGGCGAATAAACGAATCATCGATGCCACTGCCCAGCGCATGGGCCTCCCTGCTGAAAAGGTCATGATGAACATCCATAAGTACGGAAATACTACCAATGGGACTATTCCACTACTTCTTCACGAATGGGAATCCAAACTTCATAAAGGAGATAACCTGATTATTTCTGCTTTCGGCGGCGGATTTACCTGGGGAGCGGTTTATCTGAAGTGGGCGTACTAAACAGGCGACAGCTCAGGAATAGGGAGTTAGTTGTTGCCAAGTCAGTTACCAAAGACCACTTACCATTAACTATTCACGATCTAGGGTTATGCACCTACAAGTGTGCCTACTTGTTCGCCCTGAATTACACGCAGGAATGCATCTGTTTCATTGATATTGAATACAATAATCGGGAGATTGTTTTCGCGGCACATAGTAATGGCCGTTAAGTCCATCACGTTCAGGTTTTGCTCGTATACTTCGTTAAATGTAATGTTGTCATATTTAGTAGCGCTAGAGTCTTTTTCCGGGTCGGCCGTATAGATACCGTCCACCCTGGTACCTTTCAGGATCACATCAGCATTGATTTCTACAGCCCTTAAGACAGCAGCAGTATCAGTCGTAAAGTAAGGATTGCCGGTACCGGCAGCAAATATCACAATCCTGCCCTTTTCAAAATGCCTGATAGCACGCCTTCTGATAAAAGGTTCTGAGATCTGCTCCATCCTAATGGCCGATTGTAACCTTGTGCTTAGGCCATGGCTTTCAAGTGCTGACTGAAGCGCCATACCATTAATAACCGTGGCAAGCATGCCCATATAGTCGGCCTGAGAACGGTCATCCATGCCGCCTTTCATGGCATCTAAACCTCTGAATATGTTACCACCACCAATGACAATTCCTATTTCTGTACCGAGTTCTGCAACCTTTTTTACTTCGAGAGCATAATGGTTTAATGCCTCAGCATCAATACCAAATTGCTTGTTGCCCATCAAAGATTCGCCGCTTAGTTTTAAAAGGACCCGGTTGTATTTCATAAAAGTTATGCGCTTAAAGTCTGTAAATTTAGATATTCCCGTAAAGTGCTGCTATTAAAACAAAAAAAAAGAGGCTTAAGCCTCTTTTCGATATTTATATTTATTCTCCCAGTGCAACCCGTTTGAATGCTGTGACATGCAATTCAGGATGTGCATGCTGTAGCATTTGTTTCACGGTTTTGGAAGGATCTTTTACAAACTCCTGGTTGTGCAAAGTGCTGTCTTTGTAGAACTTGTTAAGTTTTCCGGCAGCAATTTTTTCAACCATTTCTTCTGGTTTTCCTTCAGCGCGGATCTGCTCTTTTGCAATTTCCATTTCGCGTCTGATCGTATCAGAAGATACATCATCCTTATCAACAGCCACTGGATTCATGGCAGCTACCTGCATGGCAGCATCTTTACCAGCAGCAATGATATTCTCATTATGAGGCTGGTTCATAGCCACTAGCACACCAATACGGTTGCCCGCATGGTTATAGGCTACAACTGTTTCAGCTTTTATTTTTTCGTAGTTTGAAATATCAATTTTCTCACCGATTTTAGCAACCTGGTCATTGATAGCATCACCAATAGTTTTGCCACCAACTGATTTTGATTTCAATTCCTCGATATCAGCCGGTTGAGATTCAATGGCTGCTTGAGCAATAGATTCTGCAAATGCAATAAAATCAGCATTTTTAGCAACGAAATCTGTCTCAGAGGTTAATTTGATAACGATACCAACTGTATAATCATTATTGGTTTTTGCGATAACAACACCTTCATTGGCTTCTCTATCAGATCTTTTAGCAGCAACTTTCTGGCCTTTTTTGCGTAGAAAATCGATTGCGGCTTCAAAATCACCATTGGTTTCTTCCAGAGCCTTTTTGCAGTCCATCATCCCGGCGCCGGTTATCGTTCTTAGCTTATTTACTTCAGCAGCTGTAATTGCCATTCCTTTATTAATTGAAAGATTGAAAATTAAAAGATTAAAAAGAATCAGGAATCCCTAATTCGTAATTCCTAATTCGTAATTGGATACTAATTGGCTGTTTCAGTCTCCTGCTCTGTATTTACAGATTCGGATTCTTCTACATCATCCTTGCTCTTTTTGCGCTCATTCAAACCTTCCTCAATGGCATTGGTCATAATGTTGCAGATATAAGCAATTGATTTGGTTGCATCGTCGTTTCCTGGTATAGCGAAATCAACTTCCTGTGGATCAGAGTTCGTATCTACGATACCGAAAGAAGTAAGTCCCAATTTATGAGCTTCAGCTACGGCGATGTGTTCTTTTTTGATGTCTACTATAAAGATAGCAGCAGGAAGCCTGGTCAGGTCATTGATACCACCCAGCATTCTTTCAAGCTTTTCACGCTCACGTTGTAGCATGAGACGTTCGCGCTTTGCCATGTTAGTTACGGTTCCATCTGCGTTCATTTTGTCAATAGAACTCATTTTTTTGATGGACTTACGTACTGTGGCGAAATTGGTAAGCATACCACCTAACCAGCGATCGGTTACGTATGGCATGTTAACCCTTTTGGCACATTCGGTTACGATTTCTTTTGCCTGTTTTTTGGTAGCCACAAAAAGAATCTTCCTTCCTGAACGAGCCACACTTCTGATAGCTGCAGCAGCTTCATCAAGTTTAACGGCAGTTTTGTTGAGGTCAATAAGATGGATGCCATTTTTCTCCATGAAAATGTATGGCGCCATCTTTGGGTTCCATTTGCTCCTGAGGTGGCCAAAGTGAACACCTGCTTCCAGAAGATCCTGGATATTGATACCTGATTGATTATTATTTTCGCTTTGCATTGCTTGTGTTTTCGTGCTGTTAACGTTTGCTGAACTGGAAGCTTTTTCTTGCTTTCTTGTGACCAAATTTCTTACGCTCTACCATTTTCGGGTTCCTGGTAAGGAATCCGTTTGATTTCAAGGTAGGTTTCACCTCGCTATTGTCTTTTACAAGAGCCCTGGATATACCCAAACGGATGGCTTCTGCCTGTCCGGTAAGTCCACCGCCTTTTACATTGATAAAAATATCGTATTTACCCATGTTTTCGCTCACGTCAAGTGGTTGTTCAACCACAAACTGACGCAGTTTAGCCGGGAAATAATCATCATATTTCTTCCCGTTGATCATGATATTGCCAGTGCCGCCGGATAAATATACCCTTGCGATAGCTGTTTTTCTTCTTCCTGTAGCGTTTATACTTGCCATGTCTATTTTTTCAATTCATAAGGTTTTGGATTCTGCGCGGCATGAGGATGTTCTGTGCCTACATACAGAAAAAGATTTTTCATAAATTCTTTATCAAGCTTATTGCCTGGCAACATGCCTTCTACTGCTTTTCTGAGTACTTCAGTAGGTTTTTTGGCAAGGATCCTTTCAGGGGTAGCAGCACGCTGACCTCCCGGATATCCGGTATAGTGAAGATAGATCTTATCGCTCATTTTTTTGCCGGTAAAGCGGATTTTATCAGCATTGATCACGATTACCTTGTCTCCTGTATTCACGTGAGGGGTAAATGATGCCTTGTGTTTGCCCCTGATGAGGTTGGCGAGCGTCGTAGCGAGTCTGCCTACGATCTGGTTTTCAGCATCTATGATATGCCAGTTCTGCACAACCGTTTGTTTGTTGGCAGAAATTGTTTTATAGCTTAAAGTATCCACTGCGATAGCGCTTAATAAAGGTTTACAATTTTATACGAGGCGCAAAGGTAAGGAGATTTTTGAAATTGGTGATTAGAAATTTGAAATTTGTGTTTAGGTCCATAAATAGGACTGGATACATGCGGTAGTGTAGATGGTGTTTGAAGCAAAACCGCAGAGTCAGCAAAGGTAGCGCAAAGTACACAGAGTTTTCCACTGCGGATACTACGTTCTCTCGCTCTTCGCCCTCCGCCCCCGCTCTTTCTCCCCCTTGGATTAACATTTTTTATCGTTTTTCAAAGTCTTATTCACAATTATCATATTGAAAATGAATGATATAACTTTTTGATAGGTTAACATTTGACCTCAATTGTTAACCAAGTCGCATTTTAAAAGATTAACATATTTATAATCAGTTGTTTGCATAAAAATAAGAAAATTTTAGGAGACGAAACACTCTTGCGATAGTCAATTTGCACATTTGCATATTGGCATATTTGCACATCCGGTTTTACATACATATATAGCAAACCACCCTTTTGGCGCCCATATTCGACAATTATTTTTTAACTTATATTCTTTCAATGAGTTATAAATGAATATTTTTTGACATTGCCGTATGACAGACTTGCCGCATTCGTAATCAGTAATTCATCATTCGTAATTACTCCACCACCACCGTTCCACTCTTGATCTGATCTGTAGAATTAGGGAATTTATATATGATCTTATAAATATAGACTCCTGAAGCGCAAGGAACATTTTTAAATTTGCCGTCCCAACCATTAGATATATCAATTGATTGGAAAAGCCTTTCTCCCCAGCGGTTATAGATTTGCAGCGAGTAGTTTATAGGCACACACGAAGATTGGGCATAAAATAGATCATTAATATGGTCATTGTTTGGGGTGAAAATGTTGGGCGCAAATAGGTAACAATCGCAATTGCTATCTGCAATGTTAGAAGTATAGGTTTTAGTACCGCATTGGTTTTTAAGTGTTACAGAATAATTCCCAGATGAATGAATAATATAGTTGCTATCCGTTTTACCATCCTGCCATAAGATAGAACCATTGAAATCTTTGATTGAGAAGAGGATAGGATGATTGGAACAGAGTACAGTATCTATCGGGACAATTTTTTCAGGCAACTGGCCTGACCGAACATTGAGGCTTGCGTCAACTTTACATGGACCCGATGTAATCGAATACAAATAAATTCCTGAAGTACCAATTGAAAAATGATTACCTGAACTACCGTCAGGCCAATGATAAGTAGAATTGTTGTCATTGAGATTAATTGAAACGGGCAAATTACAAACAATGGTATCTTGTGGTAGGCTGATTTTAATGTTGTTTGCATTTTTGACCATGATACTATCATTCTCCTTACATTGTGTGTTTTGGACTGTATAATAATACGTGCCGGGAGATTTGATTACATAATCATTACCATTGGTACCGTCAGGCCAAATATAACTTATCGATGATGGCGGAACCTGAAGGGTGTCCGGGAAATGACAGGCATTCAAAATTTTTGGTATGATACCTGATACACTGTCATAGTACACACGGATAGAATCTGTATTAGAAAATAAAAGCGAATCAAAACGCACCCAATAGGTCCCTGCCTTGGTTACCAAAAAACTGTCTCCTGTACTACCGTCCTGCCATTGGAGATTGGAAGAATTTTGCATATTTGTATGCAATACAATATTTTGGTTTTTACATAAAGTGGTATCATGCTCCATAATATGTACTAAAGAATCAGGAAGTGGCGTGACAAAAACATCATCTATGTAAATAAAATTAGAGTAAACGCCAGGAGAAATATTTTCACTGAACTTGGTATTCCCAGGATTTGAAAAGGTTCCCAATGTGATAAACCTTTCTCCCCCATGAGCAGTATAGATACCATCAACTAAGGTCCATCCGAAAGTATCTGATAGCATTCGGTTTTTGGGGTTGCAAATTTGAGGAGTTATTTTATCAAGTGCCAGTTGAAGGTTGTTTTTTCCTAAATAATATAATTTACTGGTTGGGACAAATGAATCCGATATATAAATGCCAAAATCATTTGTAAATGATCTAGAATAGTTGCCAATATTTATATAACAGCCTACATGATATCTAATCCCTTTTGCAAGTGTAGAATTAAATGAATCTTCCGGGAAAGTTTTATAATCATTTTCAATGGAAGCGCCGTTGTTATCAAAATAATTATTTTGAATACCAATCATAGCTTTACCTGTTCTTGGATATTGATACCCATACCATATATTTGGAACCCTTAAGTTGTTCGTTGGGGTACAGTCATTAAAATAAGCGGGTACCACAGGAGGGAGGCCGAAACCGGCAGTACTGGCAGGGAAAAACCAATTATCGCAATTTGTAAGATTGTTATTTGACAATGGACAAGAATCGTGATCTTCAAAGGAAGGGTTTAAAACCAGGTTCTGCCCATTTCCATTTACGCCCCAAAAGACTAGAATCAAAAAAAATAATATCCTGGCCAATAGTGTATTCATAACTGTGCCTGTATATTAAAATGCAATTTAAGAAATAAAATAATAAAAACCACCAGGGCTTTGAACTATCCCTGATGGTTTTTATATAAACCGGATATATGTTATTGCTTAATAAACTGACCTTTAAGTATATTGCCATTTGATATAAGTTGCAGAGTATAGGTTCCTGGACTCAGGGTCGAAGTACTTAACTGGTAAGTATTCTGTCCTACAGTTGCAGAGAATTTCCCTGTTATGACTATTTGTCCTTTTATATCTATAACATTTAATGTATAATCTTGTTGCGCATTCAGCGTATTGTAATTTACATTCAACATATCATTTACAGGATTTGGGCTTAGTGCTAGGGAAGGTATTACAATGTCGTCTTTCTTACCCGTAGCCACAGGACCAAGAGGGTCGTCAATGGTGGCTCCCACACCGCCGCCGCCACCGCCACCGCCGCCACCTTGTGGAGGACCTGGATCTGGCGTTGTTTCATATGTCCCTTGGTCGCCTGTACCTCCATCATTACCATCTTCTCCGTTCGGGTCCCAACAGGTTGCAGTACATTCAGGTGTCAGGTTATTTTCGGCATCGTCGATATTATATGTACCTGACTGACTTCCGGGATACCATCCTGAAGTATAGTCTGGCCCTGAACCCCAGCCATAGTCGCCACTTCCAGGTGCATTACCTGATGGTGGTAAAATATTGGTCATGAAAGGACAATTCGGAGCATAAGGACAAAAATAAATATCTTCATCATCAATACCGGGCGTTGTACCCGTTGGAGCCGAAATAGTTGAAAATTCGTGGCTTTGCAGGCCATCTGTATTATCGTAATAACAGTAGTTTGAACTACTTGTTAAGGTATAGGTAACGGGTATACTGCTGCCGCTTTTTGTATCCATGGTTTCCAATACGCGCATAGCATCATCGCAGTCACAATAATGAACAATCTTTTTGGTTTTATACCCATAAGAAGGGCTACAAGCAGAACATGCACTCGTGTTGATATGAGCCCCATCGCTACCATAAGAACCATCCGCCCCTGCTGAAGTTCCGGTACCATGGCCGCCGCCACTCCCGGGAGTTTCAGTATTGACAAAAGCGGGGCTTGCTAATGTAGATTTATAAATAACCCAAATAGTGCCTCCATTACCGCCTTTACCTCCATTGCCACCATCAGCGCCACCACCGCCTTTGCCTCCGGCGCCGCCGCCACCGGCAGGAAATATGCCTGAGCCAGTACAAAGACCGTCGCCGCCGTTTCCGCCGTTTCCACCAGCGCCGCCGTTGCCAATAGCATTTGTGCCTGAAGAAGCGTTTGTACCATTTGTGTAAAAATCTGTAGCATTGCCTGAAGGGGTGTTGTTTACGCGTATATAAATAACTCCCCCGCCAGTACCGCCATCGCCTCCATTTCCACCATGGCCAGATGCCGCGGCTGAACCTGCAATGCCATCCGTTGGATCATTTCCGGTAAACCCATCGCCACTATAATAATATCCAGCACCGCCGCCACCTCCAGAACCGCCTGCGCCGGCTCCACGGCCACTTACGCCTGCATCCCCACCAAAGCCAAGGTTCATGTGAGCATGGGTTATGGAACCTGCAACCCCAAGATTTACAGCATTTCCCACAGAAGCTGCGCCACCGTTTTTGCTTTTTAACCCATTACCACCATTTCCTCCATTATTGTCTGAGCTGCATGGAGATGAGGCAGTCATATAATCGCCTGGAATACCGTAGTCACCTGCAGACCACCCTGTTCCAGTTGCATTTGAGCCACTTGCCAATTGAGATGACCCGGCTGTTCCAGGTGTAGATGTACCATTCTGGTTTGTACCCCCGCTTGTGCCGGTGCCGCCACCATATCCTTTGCCGCTCATATCCACTGTACCTCCACTTAGGGTTAATGTGCCTTCAACATCAAATGCAATAATGCCCCCTGAATTTTCTGTAGGATCCCATGCATCACCCGTTATGGTTGCACCTGCATCAATTTCCATGTCATACCAACAATTTATACCAACTATCTGAATATGGGTTGAGGTCCAATCAACATGGTCTGGCATTAAAGCTGTTGTCACGGAAGCCGAAGTTGATGATTGTGCAAGTTGCACAGTCATGGTCCCTGATCCGGTGGTAAGGATGGTCGCAAGATCATAATTCCGGTTTGTTGACACTGGGCCATCCATTTGAACGATCATAATTTTATCACCAGGGGAGAAAGATCCATGAAGATGGTCATAGTTAATCGTCCCTTGATAACCATAATAAGTACTAATCGGGCCTAGGGTCATACTGCCGTAATTAGCATGAGCCCGGTTAGGATTTGCTGTATAAGGGGAATTATAAATATTTGAAGTCGTGACATTACCACCCCAATGATCCCATTGCGCTTTCAAGCTCCCCGCCGCACAAATCTGTGCCACAAGTGCCAGTAATAAGATTTTTTGAACGACAGAAAACTTCCTGGAAGTTTTCCTGCCAGCGGCCGGGGCTTCGTTCCTTTTTTGCTTAAAGCCGCTTTGGAATAGTGTTTTCATAAAATTGTGTATTAAAAAATTAAAAATTGAAAGATTCAAATATTTTGAAATTTGTAAACTGATTTCATCCTATCGTACCATCAATAATCACAATAGCTTCCGGTTCAAATGCTTCTAATATTGGAGGCAATTCACCGGGAGTATTTTCAATGACTGAAATTTGCGGCGCATAGATTACCGCAAAATTGTTGAGCTGTTCCATGGTATAATTCCCGGAACCGGTCAACACATTCATATAGAGCAAGATCGAAACAACAGTGTCCATAGTGTTAGTTTTTTATGGGTTATTATTATTTCAAAGCTGCGGCGAAAATTGACGGAGTGGTGTGGCAAACCTGCACCAAAAGTGACTGGAAACAGATGATTATTAAAAAAATTAAACGATTGAAATATTGATAGTTATAAAAACGGCTTATCAATGGGTTTTTGAAATAAAACCATCATAAAAGATTTGAATGTGTGCTGGTTTGTTTAATTTTGGCTTATCAGCCAAACAATAACCACCATGACAGACCTACAGATTATTGCAGAAATTGTGACAAAATACAGGACAAAAGATATTAATATCCTGGAACCTGGTACCAAACATAAAAGCAACGGAAAAAAATACAATGAGGCATTTCTGGGCCTTCCTCTTGGAATTAGCCCTGACTATAAAAAGGATGGTAAAAGGGCTGAAAAACCTACTGATGATTACCTCGGCTATAAAAGAGGAAGTGATGCCTTCAGGCAATTTGTGAGCAGGTTTACGGAAAGGCTTCTGAATATGCTCTTTCACCTTGATATATCAAACTCTCATTTATCAATTGCACGCAAAGCAGAATTTCAATGCAGCCGGATGCAGCACCAGGTTCGCGCGTTATCTATGCTGTATGGGCGTAGACCGGCTGTAAAAATCGCGCACAAATCCCTGAACCTTGCCCTAAAATACGGGCTGTCTGAGTTTGTGATGTACAATGCCGCCTATTTGCGAACGGTGGCTTCTGAGAGTGGTGACAAACTGTTATTTGAAGAATGCAGTGCGCTATACCGACATTGGATGGCCAGGCTGGCCGCAGAGGAAAAAGCAAAGACACTGCTCGAAACCATTATTGTAGAATACGGTAAAAGCGCAGCTCAAAAAACCGAATTGGCAAAAGTTGCATTGGGATATGCAAAAGAAATTGAAAAAGATATACTTACCTATGATAGCTATATTCTTCAATATCACAAGCGCAAACTTGAGGCCCTTGGACATGAAATCGGGCATCATTTCCAAAAAAGTGTAGATGTATGGAACGAATTCAAAGAATACTTAGATGGTCATCCCAATTTCGCAAGTAATATCAGGTATGGCGAAATTGCATTGCAGCAACTGGAGAACTATTTGCACCTTCGACTATATAATGAAGGTAACAAATGTGCTGAAGCCTGTGAGAAATACTTCGTGCAGGGCACCCGTGATTTTTTTGTTTCAAAAGAATACCATTATCTCCTTGCCATGCAAAGTGGCGAATATACCAAAGGGGCTCAAATACTTGAAAACGTTTTGAAACAGAGAAGAATTGAAGACATGTCGACAGCTATGCGTGAGAAATGGACTCTTTTCCAGGCATATTCCGTGTATGTTTCAGGGTCCAGGAAACAGATTGAGGCATTCAATCTGGCAAAGTTTACGAATGAATTGGATTTATTGAGCAAAGATAAAAGGGGATATAATATTGCAATCCTGATACTGCTATGGTGTATGCTATTGCGGAAAGGGGATTTTGACGGTCTATATGCATTATCGCCCAAGTTAAAAGAATACCGGCTCAGGAATCTTAGAAACAAGCAAGACATGCGGACTAATTTATTTTTAGGCCTTATGCAATTTGCTGAGAGATGGTTTTACAACGCATCAATCATGGAAAAGAAAGGCAATTGGAGGTTGCAAAACCTGTTGAATGCCTCGTATAGGTATACGGGAAATATGGAAGGCATTGAAATAATATTGTTTGAAAAACTTTGGTTATCGGCAATAGAGGATATAAAAAAGGGGAGACGTTCTATTAAATCTTTATAAGTTAAATCTGAATCTCAATTCCCTGGCCTCTAGTACACAGGAAGGAATTTCTTAAATATTCCAATTCCCCGGCCTGTGTGGCACAAAGGAAGGAATTTCTTAAACCCACTTCCTGATCTCCTCTGCGGTCTTTTCGAGCTCTTCCTGGCTTGGATGAATCTTAGGTCTTGTAAAATTGATATCTCCAACCTGCTGCAGGGGCACCAGGTGGATATGCGCATGAGGCACCTCGAGACCAATTACGGCTATCCCTATTCTCTTACATGTAACAGCCTTTTCAATAGCAGGAGCAATGGTTTTAGCAAAAGACCATAGTTTCCGGTAGCTATCATCTTCAATATCAAAAATATAATCTGTTTCTTTTTTGGGGATGACGAGCACATGTCCCATTACCAGCGGATTGATATCAAGAATAGCAATACAATCCTCGTTTTCAGCAATGATATGCCCAGGGATTTCGCGGTTGATGATTTTTGTGAAGATGCTGGACATGGTAATATGTGATTGGTGATTAGTGATTTGGACTTACGCAAGATTGCAGGCTTTAGCCTCAAATCACAAATCACAATTTTCTTTCTAACTTGATATTTTTGGTGATTGGTGATTGGGCTTACGCAAGATTGCAGGCTTTAGCCTCAAATCACAATTTTCTTTCTAACTTGATATTTTTGGTGATTGGTGATTGGGCTTACGCAAGATTGCAGGCTTTAGCCTCAAATCACAAATCACAATTTTCTTTCTATCTACTAATTTTCTTTACTTCCAGCTTCATTTTGCCCGCAGGAACTGATATTTCTATGATATCGCCTATCTTTTTGCCTAATAAACCCTGACCGATAGGGGACTTAATGGATATTTTTCCTTCTTTCATACTGGCTTCTGTTTCTGAGACAAGAGTGTACGTGACTTCTTTTTTGGAAAGGTGGTTCATTAAAACCACTTTAGAAAGGATCATCACCTTGCTTGTATCAACGTTCGATTCGTCAATGAGCCTGGCTCCTGCGAGTACGTTCTCCAGCGAAGCGATACGCGCTTCCAGGTGCCCCTGGGCATCCTTTGCGGCGTCATACTCAGCATTTTCAGACAGGTCACCTTTATCCCGTGCTTCTTGTATAGCGTGCGCTATATCAGCTCTGCCCTTAGTTTTAAGGTTTTTAAGATCTTCATTGAGCTTGTCCAAACCTTCTTTGGTAAAATAAGATACTTCTGTTGCCATTTTCGCGGTTTTATATAAATGCAAACGCCCCGACTAAGAGCCGGGACGTTAAATTTAGAATGCAAAATTACTATAAAATTTTACATATTCAATCTTAATCCAAACGTATGGGTACCGCCAAAAGTTGCAGCAGCCCTGTAAGAATACTCTACGGCAAGTCTTTTTGCCTTTTCTTTATTACCCCTGTCTTTCCCGAATGGGATATCAACCGATACACCCCCACATGGACCTGCAAAGGCAGATGGTGTTGATGCAGTAAAGACACCATTTTGATATACAAAGCCACCTCTTAACTTGAGGAAACCCCTGTAAGAAAATTCAAGTCCTACAGCGAATTGGTCTTCTGCGAAGGCATTGGAAATAAATGCAGCATTTACTGACAATGTATTTTTAGTAGCGCTATCTGGTACAATAATATCATAGCCACCGGCAATATCAAGGATAGAAGGTAGGTCAAAGGCCTCTGAAGGTTTGTCAAGAAGCACATTATTTGTGGTACCTGTAAGAAGGCCATAAGATGCCAGTCCATCACCTGAGTAGGTTACTGATGGGCCTATATTACGCAGGGAAACCCCAAAATGATAACGGTCATTCTTGCCGGCTACATATTGAATGCCTGCGTCCAGTGCGATTCCAGAAGCCTGTGTATTTGGGATGCCTTCTGTAAGGCCTCTGAGAAGAAAACCAGCCGAAATATTATCTGAAAAGCGGTGTGCAAAATCCAAACCTATATTCAGCATCGAGATTGTATATGTCTGGCCTGTGTTTTCAGGTGCATTTTCAGTTGTTAATGGGATATTCCCAAAATCAAATGAAGTGATCATTAAACCAAGACAATTTTCTTTGTCTTTGCCAATCCTTTGGCATAATCCAAATGAATTGATAGATACGCCGAGGTTGCCCATCCACAAAGCATGAGAAATTTCAAATTCGTCGTTTCTTACATTAAGAATGCCTGCAGGGTTTAAGCTCATGGATTCTACCCCGCTGATGCTCGCCATGTTGGCCCCACCTTGTCCGGAACTGTTGGGCCATGGATTTACCACTAATTGGGTCGCTCCAGCCTGACCTGACCTGTCTGGGTCACCGGCAAATGTCTTCGAACTGAGAAACACACCAATAGCGATTACAATGGCTATTTTTAAAAATTTATTCATGTTATATCTATATTTCTTTTCGCGTTAATGTCAATTTTTTATCCTTATGTGGTTTCAAACCTAGAAGGTATCAAGTTCCAAAGGTTTCATTACCCCAAACCATTTCAATACTGTTTCACCAAGCGCACCCGCGTTAACATCTACCAGGTAGACCCCGCTTGAAACAGGAACGCCTTTTTCGTTTGTCAGATCCCAGTCGAGATATGTAGCAGGATAAGTTCCATTGGATTTATAAGCAAGATTGTTACTTTGATCTGTATTAAAGGTCCTCACAAGAACGCCATCAAGTGTGAATATCTTAATGATACATTTTGTGGGCACATTTATGATTCTTACCCTGTTATCAGTTGACTTGGTTTCGTACAATGAACCTGCATAGTATGGATTTGGTGATATACCAACATCTGACAATGCATTTTTCCCTGCAGTTGTATTCCTGGTAGGAGCCAGGTCGCTGGTTGAAAATGTATAATAAGGCAAGTTATTATTGACAGGTGTAGTAGAAGTAGTATAGGTGGTATAAGGTTTTGCTACACGAAGCCTGATAGTCGTTTCAGATGGAATAATGCCATCTTTTAAGGATGCCAGGGTTGAATTTATTGCCAGCAAAGGTTCCCCTACCCATAAGCAGGAAGACCACATTTTTTGAACGCTATTAGGCGATGGCTTTGAATTCAAGAGATTGTAATATGTCTTGCATCCGTCGTATCTTGTAGCATAAGGATCAAGAGATGTTGGGCTTGTAGAATTCATTACATATATCCAGTGCTTGCCACCCCATAGATAATATCCATTGTAATCAAGGTACCCTGCACCCAGATTGTACATGTTACTCGTCGGGTTCCAGATCATGTCTGCACCGTTTTCCTGTGGTAAGTGTGAATCTTCACTGAAAAATACGTTAAGCCTTTCACCTGTTTCAAGGTTCACGGCATAGCCTGGGAACCAGCTCATGCCCGTTGTTGTCGTATCATATACAGGATTCCCCTGTGCATCATAACCTTTATTCCAGCTGGCGTGTGCCCTCAGGCTGAATTTTGATGCGCCACCCTGGTTAAGGCCATTCGATTCACCCATCTCAATTACCATGCATTTACTCCATTTAGACTGGTCAGGCGTAAATACCAGGTCAATGCTGTTTAAGCTCATCATTCCGGTTGCTTTGAGACCATAATTAAAGGTAGTACCTGCTGGAATATCCCCCATGGTAAGACTGGCATTAGGGCCTGCACCATCCAAGGCTACAACAGGAGCAGGTGCAATTACCCCACCGAGTATTTTAGAATAAGCTCCAAACGGGTCAACTGCCACGTTGCTTGAATCTTGCGAGTTTGATTTCTTTGGATAATTCGGATTTACATAGGTCATTCCGGCATTGCCATCAATAGCGGTCCAGTTGGTACCACCAACGCCGCCACCGGAACGGATCCAGTTTTGAGGGGTTGGTACCATTTGGGCATATAATTGTGGATTTGCAGGTACATTTGGAACACCCGTCAGCCATTTGAAATTGGAATCGGCATAGGTAAGTGTAGCTTGCAGGAAGCCATTGGTAGGGTCTTGTACCAACCCGACATTTGCATTTCCCGGTCCATAAGTTTGAGTGATGCTGGAACTTAGTCCGAGGTAATTAAGAGAATTATCAGGCCCTGGTTCCGTGAGCAACTGCTCATAGGGAACGGTGATATTGTAGGCAGATTTAATAGAATTGTTGGAAGTAAGATCCTGGATAATCCATTTTGCAGCTCCATCAAAAGTAGGATTCAGCGTGCCGGTAGTTGTAGCAACTTCAGAAAGGTTGACGCCATTAGCTGGATTTGTTTTAATGGTAGAATCCGTGAATTGAACCACAAATTTACCTGGAGCAACTATGGTAGGGTCGTATACTTTTATTTTTACCGGGCCACTACCTGCCGCATAAGTAGGATGAGTGATGTAATTCTGTTGCAAAATGGTGTCTATGGTGGCCTGGGTGAAGTCAAGGACATTGCCACCATTTCCATTGCCTTCTATTCTTGTAATTTCCGGACCCGTTCCATAGTCAGAATGGAGCTGGGTACCGCCAAATTCGGCATCGTTTTTATGCGGTATCGCCTGTATAACCTGTACATTGTGCTTGCTACCTACAAAATTGGCCTCGTAGTTTGCGAGCAACTTTGGCCTGACAGTGGAGTAGGAGACCACTGAAAAATAATAAGGCCTGTAATTGACAATATCATTATTTGAATTGAAAGCATCGGTTGTTACAACGAAAGTATGGCTCAATCCTGCATTTGGCTGGCTTGCCAACTCAATCACATTCACTTTGCCACTGATACCGCTTACGGTATCATAATTTGTAATAGAGCCCGTAATAGAATCTTTCAGGTCGCATTGGGCTATAAGGCGGGCAGAGTTTACATCACTATACTCAGATTGAGATACGGAAGGGTTGGCAAGTTGATAAATCAGGTATCCCTGGAATTTATAATCAATAGTATCATTATTCTTATCTACCCATTTCTGATCATATTGCTCCACATTTTTGCTATTGGTGTTTTGCAGGGTAATAACAAGTTTTTGGTTCAGTTCCCTGATGACAACATTAGGAGCATCGGCCCCATAAAGGATGCTAAAATTATTGTTATAAGTTACTTTCGCAAGATCGGTAGCCAGCTTAAGCGCTCCCAGAGAACCGGTTGCACCGCCTGAACCCGTATGTGCCCAAATGACGGCAACAGTTACTTTATTTACAGCACCCGGTTTCAAGGTAAAAGGGCCTGAAGATTCAAGGAAACGCCTGTCACCAGGAACATCACCTACAGCTTTTTCAGTCCAACCACCACCGGCGCCGGCCTGGGTTGGGTCGCCAGGGAACATGAAGTTGGTGTTCACTGTACCATTCACACCATCGGCGCCATATTTCATGTGGGCTCCGTTTTTCCAGAATCCCTGCAAATAATTGTAATAATCCTGAGGATTCTGATTTGGAAAACCAGGGTTACCATTTATCGGGCTTGCGTCATTGTTATAGTAGAGAAAAATACTCATGCCAAGGGGTTTGCTTGGATGGCCGGGCGTGCTATCACTCAAAGGGCCCTGGAAAAATGCTGCTCCGATGGCTGGTGGATTGTTACCATATATTTGTCCATAACCCTGAAGTCCTGGATCATAATCTTCACCGTTGTAGTCATAGCCAAGGGCACGAGTCGTATCGCATCCAACATAATCATCTGCATAGTATCCATTGTCAGGATCGCACCATTGTCCAAACCAGGTATTCTTCAAGGTATTGCCTGATCTGTTGATGACAGTGGTTTTATAAAAGGTCATGTTATTGATCTCATCATTTGTGGAGAATTCAAAAGCTTCTTCCTGGCATTCCAGGCCGATAGATGCCCCTTTGGTTTCACCGTGAGGGCCGCCTACGTCGTTATATACATACCATAATGTCTGGTCACCATCCGCCAATGGATAATCATATTCACCATTATTGCCCTGAACACCCGGGTCATAAACCATATCACCATTAGCATCTACATACGGGGCAAGGTTGTAGGCAATATTTCCATCCTCCCCTGGTTGGTGTAGCTTATTGTTAAGCCTGCTTTTGATACCATTTCCCGGCCAGTTTGTAATATCATCGGTAATGGCATTAGGGTCTGCCTGATAGTTTTGAACCTCTGTTCGCGTTAGTTCAAAAAGTTGATCATATGCTACGCATGTTCCGGCACTGGCTACATTAGCTGTAACTGTATCTAATGGGCCGCAAAAAAAGTCAACCCCGTTTTGCCTGTAGGTCATAGCGGCAATTTTAAGGTTACCGTTTTCGGTACCACCTATCCAAAGCGAACCTGCAAACATAGAGCAGATACTTGGCTGGCCTGCTTCGGTCACTTTTGGAACTTCGTATTTGGCTGTACTTACAAGGTCCCACCACATGTCGCCGCAACTGAAAATACGGGCACGTACATTGTTAATGTCCAGATCCGTTTGGGCTTTGGCCTGTGCGCATCCGGCATCCATCATTTTCTCCACTGCGGAGTTATTATTTTGTTGTTTTCTGAATGGCTGACCTTTGTTCGGGGCACCGTTTGAAATGTTAATCCCTAACAGAAAGGCAGTCAGAAATGTAAATAGGGCAATTTTATAAATTTTCATAAACTAAATTTTTAATATTCTTAAAATTGGACATAAGCGCCAAGCCTGATAGTCCTGGGAGCTACATAATTAGACGGGTTGTTTAGCTTCACGTTATATTGGTCAACAAAGGCCTGCTGGCTGGCAGCATTCCTGGCTTCACTTACCCCGTTTTGAGATTGTAGATATCCATCTGTGTTTGGCAATCCGGTATATGGATATACATAAACTACATTGAGTGTATTCAACAGGTTATTGAACTGAAGATAAACATTCACAAAGTATGATTTCTTCTTTTCACCATTGCCGCCGGCAGAAATGGTAAAGCTTTTGTCGATTTTAAGGTTAGCTGTAAACTGCCATGGATAGCGCGAACCATAAATGGTTCCAGAGAGGGTGTTACGATTATTAAGGCCTATTTCCGCCTGGTCGGTTACATTGGCTGCTGCACTGTAAGGGTTTCCGCTTTTAGCTGTCAGGAGCAGGTTTACACCTGCATTTTCCAACCAGCCTTTGCCATTTGAACTCCTGGGGCCAGTATAGTCGAAATCATGACCGAATCTATAGTCAAGTATGCCGTTTATCTGGTTGCGGGTATCGTAAGCCAACGGGAATACGGATCTTAATTCAGGCTCACCAGCTGATATAAGGTTTGCTGCAGAATTTGCGTCACTTCCTGTACCATTAGCAAACTGAAGGGTATAGTTGGCACTTACCGTCATACCACTAAATGGGTGTTCGTAAGAACGCTTGGTATCATATCCAAGGGTTATTCCTTTTACCGTTCCAAAATCTACATTGTTATAGGTATTATAGTCAATCGGATAAGCATAGCTGTAACGGTATAATTCGATCTCGTTTTTGATCTGTCCGAAATAGGCGTTTACAGATATTGCAGCATTTGCTGATACTTTTTGTTTAAAGCCGATTTCATAATTCGTGCGCTGTTCCGGTTGCAGGTTAGGGTTTGGAACGGTAGCCAGAACGGATCTTGTATTAATATAGTAATAGTAGTCAAGGGCATCCATGTTTCCGGAAGTCGGTGTAATGGTCAGCACATCGTAATTCGCATAAAAACTGGCATTTTCGGAAATAGGGAAAGAGAATGATATACGCGGCATCACGTTTACCTGTGGCACATAATTGGTAAAAGAAGCACTGGTGATCTGGAGGTTTGTCGGATTAACAAGATAAGGTGTAATGGTACCAGTTCTTGATAAGCGGGCAATCTGTCCCGGGTCTGTTTCTTCAGTTCCGTTAGCATCATACCAGTTGCTACCGCTACGGAAACCGGTAATTTTTGTTGGGTTATTTATATCATCAACATACACGTATGCATTTGGGCTGATATTGCCGGGGATACTAACAGGTGCACCTCCTATGCCCTGGGCCTCAACCTGGGATACCTGCCTAACTGGGAGCAGTGAAAATGGATCTTTAAGAACCAATTGGTTTGCATCAAACCTATCAACCCTCACGCCGATGTTGAAGGTAATTGAATTCAACTCAAACTTGTCTTGTATATATCCAGCAGTATATATAGGATTATAAGCTCCTTCAGCCCTTTTGGTGGGGTCCAGGAAATCTGCCAGGCTCGGTTTCCCCCTCAATATATTTCCTTCATAATCATATCCATAAGCAGATACAAGAGAGTGCCCGCCATTAAGCAGTTCATCTGGTGTAAAATAACTGAGTTTCAGGTCAGCAGGGGTATACTGGTCAATATTAATAAGGGATTGCTGATTGATAAGATTGCCGTTAGCATCACGAGCGCCTGTACTTATCAGGTAGTTTCTAAAGTTGGCGTCAAATGCGGTTTGAGCTCCGGGGGCTATCTGGTATGGGTAATTAATAGTATCTGTAAAGCTACCGTTTGAGTTTACGATAATGGGATTTGTTTTATCAAGCTGGGTAAGTTGCGTATTGAGCAACTGCCTGCCGAGAGTCCAGAGTCCCTGGATACCTTGTTGAAAATTGCCACCAACCGTATATGACCTGTCAACTTTTTGCTGGTACTCAACTCCGAATTTCAGGGTATGTTTTTTAGCAAGAGTCGCAGTACCGCTGGCGGTAAGATCATATTGCTCGTTCTGTATTTTTTCATAGTAACTATTGTAGGTACCAGGGGCAGACCACAATCCGAAGATCAAACCCGGATTTTGACCGTTCAAAAGGCCGCCGCTTCCCTGTATAAGTTGTTCATTTTGAACAACGCCATTATTCAGCTCAAAAAACTGCTTGTCGTAATTTTCGGCAGCGGTGTTAAAACCACCTGGCGTGTAAGTAACAGCAGTTTGCTGATAGCCAAGTAAGTAATTAGCTGTTACCAATTTGCCATTCACTGTATCTGTTTTATATTGATAGATAGGCGTGTTGGTAACATTAAATTTGCCAAGGTATCCATATTCAAATAAATTATTCTTTAGGGTTGGATCCTGTACTGTTATGCTATTATTTACGTAAGAAAACTCAACCGTATAATAAGCATCCTGGATCATATCCTCAGGCCCTGATTTAAAGGTCTGGCGGAAACGGGCAAATGCCGTATAATTATCCTGGATTTCTTCAGGATTGTTGGCACCATCAAACATTGAGAAGTCATAAACAAATAAATTATGGTCGGTATGATCAGTGGTGGCGCCCAGGGTGATATCGACATTATCAGTAGGTTGAAAATCAAGTTTTCCTGTAAAACTATACCTGCTCAGTGGGGTATTTGCAATAGCTTGTGAATGTTGCATCTGGGCCAGGGTTACGTACTCAGCAGAAGGATAGTATCCTTGTCCGCTTGGGTTTGGAACAACAGGATTTGTTGTGATACTATTAAGGACGCTGGGCTGTACTGAATACACATCCGTAGCGGGGTAATAGTAATGCTGATCATAGTTGTACTCACCTGAAATGGAAAAACCAAGAATAGCTTTTGACGGGTCTTTTTTGCTTTTGAGCAGTGGCCCTGAAAGAAAACCCTGGAACAAATTGTATCCCTGTTTATCAAGCAATTCAGAAGTCAACCCTTCAACTCTTCCGTGAAGTTCTGATGAAGGTCCTTTGGTGGTAGCAACAATGGCACCACCTGTCAGGTCTCCATATTCTGCAGGAATACCGCCGGTAATGATGTCAAGACTTTCAATATCCAAAAAAGGAATATTACCCTCACCGGTACCATATGGAATACCATCAATGATGTATTTAGACTGGCCCGGGCGGTCACCTTTAATGGCAATGTTGCCATTATTATCAGTTTGTACGCCTCCGGTAAGTGTCAATGCCGTATTTATATCCTTAGACGGCATTTTATCCAGTTCGTCGCTCGTGAGAGATTTTCCGGTAATGGTATTATCCACCGTTAATCCCGGGTCGCGCCAGGCTTGTACGTGTACTTCGAGGCCGCTATTGCCTGCTTCAGGCAATGATAGTTGGACATCTAATGTAAGGGTACGCCCTGAAGTGATCTGTATACCGGTGATCGTTTTTTTATCATATCCGAGGAAAAAGATATCAACGTCATAAGTTCCCGGGTCAATTGGCGAAATGGTATAATTACCATCCACATCGGTTGCAGCCCCTCCTTTACGGGTACCGCTCATCTTGAGGGTGACCTGTGCGCCAACAATTGCTTCGCCTGTTTTTTTGTCTGTAACATTTCCCTTTAGTTTCCCGTCTAATGATTGGGAATATGAAAAAGTACTGGCAAGGGTAAACAAAACCCCGAAAAGTAAAAACCTGTTCCTCATAATGTGTCTGTTGTTAAAAGGGTTCAAATTTGATAAAAATTTGTTAATGTACCTCATATTGCCTGTCCCGATTTAAGATTTTTCACGCTTTCTATCCCCAAAAGTACGGCAGTTTATCGGTGTGCCAAATTATAATATTTAAGTTTTATCGGGAATAAGATGCAGTGCAAATTGAAAATATTGATTGTTAATTAATTTACGGTAAGAGTTTTAACATAAATTAACATTTACGGATTATCGGTAAATATTGCCGGCAATATTGAGCCTTTATTTATCCACATCAACGGCCTTCATGGCTGATAAAATAATTTCCAAACTTTTCAAGTACCATCATGAATATCTGCTCGCGGGATTCTTTGGTCCACCCGGCAATGTGTGGTGTTACTATCACATTTCCAGCCGTAATAAGCGTTTGAAGTTGTTGTTTTTCCTTGGCCGAATAGGATATAATATTTTCATTTTCAAGTACATCAAGAGCGACTCCTAAAATTTTTCCTGCTTTCAGGCCATGAATAAGCGCGTCTAGTTTTACATTTTTTCCTCTGGAAGTATTCAGGAGGTAGATTGGCTTTTTGAAATTGTCTATAAACCCATCATTTACCAAATATTCGGTCTCATTAGTTAAAGGTATGTGGAGGCTAACAAGGTCAGCCTTATCAAATATTTCCCGCATGCTGGCTTCTCTTAACGTCTCATTCCCGAAGCCTTTTTTGTATTTGTCATACACAAGAATATGCACTCCGAAGCCAGAAAGTTTTTTGGCTAATGCCGATCCGGTATTCCCATAGCCGATAATCGCAATTGTTTTGCCTTTAAATAAAGTGCCATTATTTGGCTGCCTGATCCATTGGAGCTGTTTGACCTGCTCAGATGCCCTGGGAATAAAATCAAGAAGACTAAATATCATGCCGATGACATGTTCAGCTACAGCGTCTGCATTGGCTTCGGGAGAGTTAAAAATCTCGATACCCTTTGCTTTTGCATAATCAACATCTACATTGTCAAGGCCTGAGCCTGGCCTCAGAATATATTTAAGAAGTATTGCTTTGTCAAGAACTTCTTTGGTGAGGATTAATGAGGTATTGACAACGATTCCGGTGTATTGACCTGCAATTTCAAACAATTCGCTATTGGTGGGTTTTTGTCTGTAATCGACTTCGAACCCGAGCTTTTCAAAACCTTCTATAAAGCCCTCCGGGACAGTATCAGTTATTAAAAATTTAGGTTTTGGCTCTGACAATGGAATGAATTGTTTGAGCGGCAAAGGTAGGATATGTTTATTTTTTTTCGCCCGGAAAATTTCTGAATCAGGATTTTCAAAATTTTAGGATTTGCAGGATAATTTCTCATGCTCTTTTAGCTTAAATCGCAAAATGGTCTCTTCTGCATCCTGAATATCTTTAAATCCTGATTCAGAAAAAGAGGCATTACTTTACATGTGGAATGCCTTCGCCAGCCCGATAAAATCTTCATAGCTGAGAGTTTCAGCACGTTTGGTCAAAATAGAAGGATCTTCAATTTTGTCAAACCGGTTTTTATATAGATCAAGGGCATTCCTCAAAGTTTTTCTCCTTTGGTTGAATGCGGCTTTAATAACCTGCAACAATAATTTATGATCACAGTCCGGCGCAGTTTCTTTTCTGATTAACCTTATGACTGCTGATTTTACGGTTGGTGGAGGCGAAAAAGACCCTTCATTTACCGTGAAAAGAATTTCAGTATCATAAAAAGACTGTACCCATGCGCTGATAAGTCCGTAAACTTTATTACCGGGTTTAGAAGCCACCCTTTGGGCTACTTCCTTTTGAAACATGCCCACCAAAATGGGGATTTTTACATAATTCTCCACCAATTTGAAAAGGATCTGAGAAGAGATATTATAAGGAAAATTGCCGATGACACCCAATGACCCATCGCATACAGGCGATAAGTCCATTTCTAAAAAATCCTGTTCATGGATCTGATTTGCAATAATGGGATAATTGGTTTTAAGTGCAGGAATCAGGTCGCGGTCGATCTCTACAAGATGCAGATGCTCCCCGTATTCCGGATACAGGAATTGCGTAAGGACACCCTGTCCCGGTCCAATTTCAAGAACACCGTAATTGTCTTGCTCATTTTTACCGAAGTCATTAAGGGCCTCACATATCCTTTGCGCGATATGCTTGTCTTTTAAAAAATGCTGCCCGAATCGTTTTTTTGCCTGTATGTACATTGGGGTACAAATTAAGGTAATTAAAAAATTAAAAGATTAAAATATTGGGTACTCTGCGACATACCACCAAAAGTTCATTTGATTTACGAAAAACCGCGTAGACCACTTACCCCTCATTCTGCCCTTGTTGGTGTTGTCACCAACAAGCCGATATCTGTGGCATGATCCAGAAAAGACTATAATCAAAGATTGATCCTTGCCATTTTTTTGCATTTGATATTGAGCCCTTTGAATATCAAAGTATTCTTGTTGGTGACAACACCAACAAGGGCGTAAACTCTCTTTACTGTTGACTGATGACTGACGACTGTTGACTAAACATTAACTTTTACTATATTTGCCAACTTTTTACGTTATATTTTATTTAAATAAATGGTTAAGTTTCAACTTTCAGATTCCAAAGATCATACGCCGGCAAGGGCAGTATTGATCAGCAATGAGAACCCTGATTACGGTTCACTTAATTTGAACCCGGAAGAAACCAATACCCTCCAGCGTATCAAAGAGGCCAAAAAATCAGTGATCAGTTTCTATAAAGGAGCGGGAACAGATTTGTTCCAGTTTTTAGATTCGAAGTCTAACCAGGATGCGACACTGGAGGCGGCGAGGGTGGCAGGAGCAAACCTCGCTGGCGAGTTAAAGAGCCAGAATATCCAGGAAATAACTATCTCTACCGATTCAAAGGATAATAATATATTGTACGGCTATGCTGTGGGACTGGCCCTTGCCTCATATCGTTTTTCGAAGTACAAAAAAGAAGCCCCGGATAAGTCGCTCAAGACTGTTCATATTCATGGCGGAATCGATAAGAATGGCCTTGATGAATTACAGGCTATTGTAGATGGTATATACCATGCCCGGGATCTTGTAAATACACCATCGTCGCATCAAACAGCCGAAGAATTAAGCATATCCATCCAGGAAATGGGAGATATGGCAGGGTTTAAAGTGGAAGTGCTTAACAAGAGTAAAATCGAAGCATTGAAAATGGGAGGGCTTCTTTCAGTAGCGGCAGGTAGTATTGATCCGCCTACCTTTAACATACTTGAATGGA
>Ga0206979_1018_pt1 | contig 33070 bp, 33 predicted proteins | sample Alteio_BWMinCont_19_FD_153463 | JGI IMG/M metagenome (GOLD analysis project Ga0206979, IMG submission 153463) | Enriched cells from forest soil in Barre Woods Harvard Forest LTER site, Petersham, Massachusetts, United States -... | ecosystem: Environmental > Terrestrial > Soil > Temperate forest >... | reverse complement strand
TGGAATGGTGCGGATTTCATGCTAAAAGTGGGTCTTTTTACCGAAGCAGGTATATTTTTCGTTTCTGCATTTGAACCTATCAAAGCAGAAATTGACTGGACCCTGGTGTATCCGGAATTGGCAGGTCTTGATGCTAAAGGAAACAAGGTTGAAAAAATGTCTATGACAGAAAAGCTTGATAAGATGCTTGCTGAAGCTAAAATTGAGCAAGGAATGGTAAACAGGCTTGGTGATGGTCTTCGTGGTCTTACTGACAATGTTAGCAAAATGGGTACTGCTACTGATGCAGCGCTTGCTACAAACGAATATGCTGCAAGGATCAAAGAAGCATCAAGTGCCGTAAACACATTGAATGCATCTTATGCTAAAGCGATTACAGCTATTGACGAAATGGGTAAAACCGGTGATATTTCTACAGCATACAATGAAAAAGTGACCTCTGTTACTCAGAAACTGGCTTCATTGAATTCTATTTATGAAATGGAACTTGAAGAAAGTAACAACTACATCCGTCAGATGAATGCTTATTATACAAGCCTGAGCAAGGCAGTTGAGAACCTGTCTGACAGCGAATCAGCTACCAACGAACTGAAAACAGGGTTTGGTAAATTGAATGATAACCTACGTGGTTTGAACCAGGTATATGGCAATATGCTTACTGCAATGACCGCCCCAAGGGGATAATTTTTTCAATTTAATTTTAATAATACACTAAAGAATATAAAATATGTCAGCAGGTGGAAGTGTAAATCCTTTACGCCAGCAGATGATCAATATGATGTACCTGGTACTTATGGCGCTACTCGCCCTTAACGTATCGGCAGACATATTGAAAGCATTTGCTTTGGTAAATAAAGGACTAGAAAAAACAAACGTAGATTATGCGGTGAAAACTGGTCTTACCATGGAAAGTTTTCAAAAAATATATGAACTTGACAGGGCAAAAGCGCAACATAATTATGACAATGCTAAGAATGCCAAGATCGAGTCAGAAATGATGTATAATTACCTGCAAACAATTAAACAATTGTTCGCAAACAGATGTGGTGGGTGGCTTGATGAAACAAAAACTACCATTGAAGATGATAAGAATCTTGAAACTTCTACACATTATTTCTTAAAGGAGCCTGAGAATGCTACCAAACATCATGGTTCGATATTGAGAGATAGCCTTAAAGCTTACATTGCTAAAATGCAAAGCTTTCTTGACAACCCAAACGCAGTGCCTATTAAAATAGATGTCAATGATCCACCAAGAAGTAAAGAAGGCGATCAAAAGACATGGGAAGAATATTACTGGGAAGGAGTACCTTCTATAGCTGCCGTTACAGAGCTTAAAAAATTCCAGAATGATATCAGGACTGCTGAAGGAGAAGTAACGAGCTATAACTTAAGAGCAGTAGGTGCAGAAGAACAACACTTTAACAGCCTTATCGCTATGGTGAGTTCTGAAACACCAACCGTATCTGCAGGCCAGACTTATAAAGCTGATATTGTTCTAGGGGCATATAATACTACTGTTACTCCAAGAATTGAAGTAAACGGTAACATGCTTTCTAAAATTGAAGGTGGAGTTGGTAAATATGAAACAACAGCATCCGGACAAGGCGAGCAACAGATTAAGGTTAAAATATTTGTTAAGAATCCTAAAACAGGTAAAGATACGTTTTATACCACAAGTACTACTTACCAGGTATTTACCGGTGGAGCTACTATTTCAGCGGATAAGATGAATATGCTTTACATAGGCCTTGATAATCCTATTTCTGCAGCAGCTGCAGGTTTCACACCCGCTCAAACGCATGTGAGTACTACAGGTGGTGGAAGCTGGAGACCTGATCCATCTACCAAAGGCCCCGGGCACTATATCTTGAAACCAGATGGAAGTGCACGTGAAATTACGGTGAAAGTAAGCGTAACCATGAGTGATGGTTCTACCAAGCAAATGGGACAACAAGTTTACCGTGTACGTCCAGTGCCACACCCTGAAGTACTGTTCGGTACCAAAACAGGTGGCGCTATCAGCCGTGGTGAAATTGCAACAGTATCTATGATCAACTGTGGTCTTGGCGCTGGTTTTGCCTTTGAAGGTCTGAAATATCTTGTAAACGGATATACTTTTGCTATCGCCCCTAAATCAGGTCCGGCGCATTTTCTTCCGGTTACAGGAAACAGGATTACCCCTGAGTGCCGTAACTTCCTTGCACAGGTACATACGGGTGACTTTATAATTATAGCAAATGTGTCAGTTACTGGCCCAAGTGGTAAACTGGTATTGAGCGGGCCGACGTTAACGGTTAAATAAATTTAAGATGATGAAGAGATTAATTTTTGCTTTCGCGATAATTGTTGGGTTAAGCGTTGAAGCTTTTGCCCAGGGAGGAGGTGGAGCTCCACAGACAACACAACAGACCAATGAACCGGCTGCTCCGACCAAAACCGTGAACAAGTATCTCGAATACAATTACGAGAAAAAGGATGTTAAGGAACGTAAAGCCATTCCGTATCCTCCACTCAGAGAAGCCGATGTTTTTTATGCAAAAAGAGTTGAGCGCGTTATAGATACCCACGAGAAGAAAAATCAGGTAATGGTTTGGCCAAAGAGCCCCTTATACAGGATTATTTTTCAATTGGTATTAAATGGCGAGCCTAATAGCACCGGGAAATTGAAAGCTTACAGAAGCGATACGCTTGATAATGCTTTTACCATTTCGGATGTTAAGAAGCTTGGTGGAACGGTTGAAACAGTTTCTGTTCAGTTGGATCCTAATGACCCATATAGTACTAAGGATTCAACAGTAAGTACTCCTTTTGACTATACACAGGTAAAACGCTGGAAGATTTTTGAAGAATGGATATTCGACAAACAAGCAAGTATGTTTTTCCCAAGGATCATTGCACTCAGCCCAATGTACACACCAAATTTAAATGGTGTTCCATTGCCAGAGCAGCCAATGTTCTACCTGAGTTGGAATGAACTGCGCCCAATCCTTGTGAACGAAGAGGTTTTCAATCCTCAAAATGATGCGATGAGGCTTACCTATCTCGATTTCTTCGAGCAAAGATTATTCGCTTCTACAATCACTAAAGAAAGCAACGATAAAGATTTCGCCATCAAAGATTTTCCTGAATTTAAAGATGCTCCTATGGATGCTCTTTATGAATCAGAAAGGATCAAATACGAACTGTTCAATTGGGAACATGATCTTTGGGAATTCTAGATCTTAGGAGTCAGGCGTCAGGAATCAGGCGTCAGGACAAATATTTAATAAATTATAAAAAAGCCTTGATGAAAATCAAGGCTTTTTTTATGGTTTGTATGGCAACGAAAATTGTATGTATAAGACTCATTTCCCCCTCCTCGCTCTGTCTCCTGACAGGCAGAAACCTTTTCCTGGATGTCAGGAGGCAGGTCGGGAAAACCACTGAAGCCGAAATACTTATATCATTTGATCCCAATAAAAAAGCCCCGACTTGTGTCGGGGCTTTTACTATTCGAAAAATCTTGGAAAAATATTGATAATTGATCATTGATCATTGATCATTCCTTAACTAGCCACTCTCAGATGCCCAACACTATAATCCTTTAGTTTGGAGACAACCATGCTTTTATCAATCGTAAGTTCTTTAACCTTATTATTCGATGATGGTATATCGAACATGGAATCAAGCATAATAGATTCGATGATGGAACGGAGTCCACGGGCGCCCAGCTTGAGATCTATTGCCTTTTCAGCAAGGTAGTCAATAACCTCTTCATCAAATTCTAATTTCACATCTTCAAGTTCCAGGAGCTTCTGGTATTGTTTGATGATGGCATTTTTAGGTTTGGTGAGTATTTCCTTAAGGGTTTCCTTATCGAGTGGATTTAAGTAGGTAATTACAGGCATCCGTCCGATCAATTCCGGTATAAGACCAAATTTTTTCAGATCTGTCGGGGAAATGTATTGCAAAAGATTCTCCTTATCATGTTTTGCGTGGGCATCAGCTTTCTTAAAACCGATCGGCTGCGCATTCATACGCTTTTCTATAATAGGGAGAATGCCGTCAAAGGCGCCGCCACAGATAAACAAAATGTTCTGGGTATTGATAGGAACCATATTCTGTTCCGGGTGTTTTCGCCCGCCTTGTGGTGGAACGAAGACGGTACTGCCTTCCAGCAGTTTTAGCAGAGCCTGTTGCACACCTTCGCCGGATACATCGCGGGTTATAGATGGATTATCTCCTTTTCGGGAGATCTTATCAATTTCGTCAATATAAACGATGCCTCTTTCTGCTGCTTCAGAAGAATAGTTTGCAGCCTGTAGCAAACGTGTGAGTATGGTTTCGACATCTTCACCAACATAGCCGGCTTCTGTGATAACAGTTGCGTCAGCAATACAGAATGGAACGTCAAGTATTCTTGCAATAGTCCTTGCCAATAAGGTTTTACCCGTACCAGTTTCACCGACAAGCAGGATATTCGATTTTTCAATCTCTACCTCATCCTGGATAGCTTTTTCGTTGCTGAGGATTCGTTTATAATGGTTATAAACGGCTACGGATAATACTTTTTTCGCTTTGTCCTGCCCGATAACATACTGGTCCAGGTGTTCTTTGATTTCCTTAGGCTTCAATAGTTTTCGGGCAGGCTGGTATTTGGTATTGCGGCTTGTTTCGGCCTGCAATATTTTTTCAGCTTCCTGGATACACTTATCGCATATAAAACCATCCTTGCCTTCTACAAGCAAAAGGACATCCTTCTTCGCTCTCCAGCAAAAGGAGCAATACTCTTCTTTATGATTCAAATTTCTGGATTAAGCTTTTTTAACTGTTTTAGTGAGGACCTCATCCACCATGCCATAATCTTTGGCCTGGCCTGAAGTCATCCAATAATCACGATCTGCATCATGTTCGATAATTTCTTTCTGTTTACCGGTATGATCAGCCAATATCTGGTACAGTTCGTCTTTTAATTTTAGTATTTCACGTGCAGTGATCTCAATATCTGTAGCCTGGCCTTGAACACCTCCAAGTGGCTGATGGATCATGACACGGCTATGCGTAAGGCATGAACGTTTTCCGGCATGACCGGCAGCCAATAGTATTGCTGCCATTGATGCTGCCATGCCTGTACAAATGGTTGCGACATCAGGTCCGATGTATTGCATGGTATCATATATGCCAAGTCCTGCATAAACAGACCCGCCAGGGCTATTTATATAGATCTGAACATCCCTTTTTGAGTCAGAACTTTCAAGGAAAAGCAATTGTGCCTGGATGATATTTGCTACATCATCATAAATAGGAACACCCATAAAAATGATCCTGTCCATCATCAAACGGCTAAAAACGTCCATTTGGGTTACGTTCAGCGGACGCTCTTCAATAATGGTTGGGGTTATATAGTCATTTACCAGGTTGGTATATCTGTGCATTGTCATTGAACTGATACCACGGTGCAATGTTGCATATTTTTCGAATTCACTATTAAACTGTGCCATGTTATTAATTAGTTTTTATGAAAGTTGACTGACTTTTTTTAATTCTTCAAACCGATCTTTTGATATGGTCTCCGGTACCGGTTCGATCTGTGACAAAAGCCAATCAAATACTTTGCCATCCCGTACCGTGGCAGATGCGCTGTTATAATTATTATCTTTTGTCAGGTAATTGTTGGTATACTGTTTCAGTTTTTCAGGGGTCAGCTCTGTTGGACTTGAACTTCTCAAGGCATTATAGATCAATCCTTCCGCATAGTGAACCACTTCTTCTTCAGATACTTCTATGGTCTGTTGCTCCGCTATCTGCTCCGCTAATATCTGCCATTTTACATCATTTCTGAATGATTCCAGGTCTTTGTCGTAATCTTCAGCTTTGCTGTCATTTGGGTTTTCCTTCGCCCACATTTCGAAGTATTTCTTGATAAACTGCTCAGGCAGTTCTATTTGCGTCTTCTCTAACAATGCAGTTTTTACATCTCTTGCAAGCACATTGTTTGATTCTCTGTTGAAATGGTTTTCCATAATGGTTTTCCACTTTTCGTAGAATTGCTCCTCTGTAGTCACACTGCCATCCGGGAATTCAGTCTTAAAATAGTCCTCATTCATCTCAGGCATCGTCATTTTAAGGATTGCCTGCAGTTCGATTTTGAAATCAGGAAACAGGTCTTTGAGGCTTAAGGGGTCCAATTCAAAAATGGTGGCCATTTCGTCTTCTGAAAAAATGTCAGCTATTTTTACCGTTGTTTCAAACCCGCTGGCTTTACCGTCCAATATTTCTGCCAGTTTGGGGGATATGGCATCCTTATCGAAATTCTTAACTTTTTCAGTCCCGCCTTCAAGAGGCTGGCCACTTTCGTCAAGCTCGGTGAATTTTACCCAGGCATATGATTCTTCATTCTTATCGTATTTGTCGGCATATTCCATTTTAGCGGATTGCTTCCTGAACTGGTGCACATCTTCTTTCACCTCTGCATCTGTAAGGCCCACAATATGTTTTGTGAGTTCATTCAGCGGCTTCAGATTGATATTTACAGTTGGTTTTAACCCAATATCATAAGAGAACTCAAAATCAGGCTGTTGCCAGTCGATATCCTCGTCATGATAGGTTGATAATGGGCTAAGGACCACCTTTAAGTTGCCCGATTCAATATAATCGTAGATGCTTTTGTGCAAAACCTTCTCCACTACCTCGCGTTTTGCGTCCTTGCCAATCATTTTACGGATAACTCCGGTAGGGATTTTGCCTGGCCTGAAACCAGGAACATTCATTTTACGGCCGTAATCTTTGAGGGCTTTGTCCAGTTCCTGGCTATAATCAGCTTCCTGGATTTTTACAGACAAATTGGCATCCAATCCTGCCTGGTTATTAATAAGTACTTCCACTAAGGTTCAGTTGTTTTATTTAGATGTTAATTAAAGACATTGCCACAATGGCAAAAGGGCAGCAAAGATAAGGAAAAAAGAGTTAGCAGTTAGCAAGGAGGGTCAACGGTGTATGGTAATAGAGACTGATAGGTTGGACGTTTTATTGCAATTATGGCATTCAGGTTTGTTGCTATAATTTATTCCTGCCTTTCAGCGTTATCTTTGCTGTAAGAATATCCTCAAACATGAAATATCTTTTAGTCTGTCTGCTTTTGATACCTTTTGAATCGATTGCCCAAAAAAACTGTACTGATGCTTATATCCATGTTTTCAGGGTACTGGACAGCCTTCCTGTTCCACCAGGTATCCAGGTCAGACTCGATTCGGCACAACAGGCAACTGACAAAGACCTGGCTCAAAAAAGGAAGGTTTATAATAAAAAATATAAAAACCCAAAGATTGTTGCCGGCAAACTTCAGGAAGAGCAGGCTACTGCCCAAGCAAATAACCTTAAGCTTAAAAGAAACCTTGAGCAAAGGTTTTATGTAAAACAAATGAACGCAGCCCAACTACAAATCTATAATAAAGGCAAAGTTTATAAGTCCGTATTCAATGCGGATAGCCCGCTTTATCCTAATATTCCCGCAAACACATGCGATGAAACAGCCCAATGCTTAAAGCTCGTAAGAGAAGCCATTAAAGAAAGCAGAGAGCGATAGGAAGAGAAGAGCGAGTGCGAGAGAGCGGAGAGCGAAGTCTTTGCTTATTATTGTTCTTTGCTAAGATTTTGGATCATAGCGTATAACATTCGCGATACTTCCTCGTAAAGATTGACTAATTCGATATTTAAAGCCTCCGGAATCTCTGATTCAAGGGAAAGGAAGCTAATGATAGAAGAACATTCAAAGGCAGAACCTCTGGCTGTTGTATAAAAGTTTTTTCGATCCCTGTTGCTAAATTTACCACTACCTTCTGCGATGTTTAGCATTATACTCAGCGTTGCACGGCCAAGTTGGTCTTTCGCATAGCGGGGAATGCTATTGTTCTCATTTAAAAAGCGATAAACAATTTGATTCAGGGTGAAGGCTCTTTTATAAACCTCAAGTTTTTCGTATGCGAACATAACGAGAAACTAATAATACAAAATGAAAGAAGAGCGAAGAAAGAGAGCGGAGAGCGAAGGGATGCATTGTCCAACCTTCGCTCTTCGCCCTCACGCTCTTCACTCTTCTTCAGTGCGGAAGGAGGGACTCGAACCCGCACACCTTTCGGCACCAGATCCTAAGTCTGGCGTGTCTACCAATTCCACCACATCCGCAAAAACTAATGGAACAGCAAAGGTCGTAAACGTGGAGCAGATTTTGTCCTTAATATTAAAGAATGTTAGATATTGTGCTAAATATTTGGAAAAACGGCTTTAATTGCCTATCTTGGTAGCCGTGCAAAGATCAAGGAGAGGATTATGCAAGTTATAGACCCCGAGCTGGAGAAGAAGCAGCTCGTAAAAGAATACAGGAACCTTCTTAAAGCCCTGCGGCCAAATCTGGAACCGGGAGATAAGAAGGAGATACGCGAAGCGTTTTCCCTTGCTATGGAAGCGCACAATGGTATGCGCCGCAAATCCGGCGAAGCATATATATTTCATCCATTGGAGGTTGCGAATATTTGTGCCAAAGAAATTGGCTTGGGAAAGACTGCCATTATTTGCGCGCTCCTGCACGATGTGGTGGAAGATACCGATGTCACTCTTGAGGATATCGAGAGCAAATTTGGTAGCGGAGTCGCAAATATTATAGACGGGCTTACCAAAATTGAAGGGGTGGTTGGGAAAACCAATTCCATCCAGGCTGAAAATTTTAGAAAAATCCTTCTCACCCTCGCGGATGATGTAAGGGTCATACTTATTAAGCTGGCCGACCGTCTGCATAACATGCGTACTCTGGAGGCAATGGGCCGTAACAACCAGTTGAAAATAGCTTCGGAAACACTGGTACTGTTTGCGCCCCTGGCACATAGACTGGGTTTGTATAGTATTAAAAACGAATTGGAAGACCTGAGCCTTAAATATACAGAACCAATTGTATATAAGGAGATTACTCATAAACTGCAGCAAACAAAAGCGCAGCGGAACAAATACATAAAACGATTTATCGAACCCATCCAGGAGTCCATAAATGAGTTGGGTCTTGAATATGAAATTAAGAGCAGGCCAAAGTCCATTTTTTCCATTTATAATAAAATGAAAAAGCAGGATATCCCTTTTGAAGAGGTGTATGACCTGTTCGCCATAAGGATCATCGTGAATTCAACCCCCGACAATGAAAAATCAGACTGCTGGCGGGTTTATTCTATTATAACTGACTTTTATAAACCTAATCCTGAGCGACTTCGTGACTGGATTTCGGTTCCTAAAGGCAATGGTTATGAATCGCTACACACTACCGTCATGGGTCAACAGGGGAGATGGGTTGAAGTGCAGATCCGCAGTAGCAGAATGGACGATGTGGCCGAAAAAGGATACGCGGCACACTGGAAGTATAAAGGAGAATCTTTTACCGGAGTAGATACAAATCTGGAAGAGTGGATAAAAAAGATCAGGGAATTATTAGAAAATCCGGAATCGAATGCCATAGACTTTATGGATGATTTCAAGTTGAACCTGTTTTCTGACGAAGTCTTTATTTTTACGCCAAAAGGGGATCTGATCACCCTTCCAGCCATGGCCACGGCACTTGATTTTGCTTTTGATATTCACACGGCTGTCGGCACACATTGTCTCGGGGCAAAAGTCAACCACCGATTGGTACCTCTAAGCTATAAATTAAAAAATGGTGATCAGGTGGAGATTATTACCTCCAAAAAACAAAAACCTACTGAAGACTGGCTTAATTATGTCGTAACCGCCAAAGCGAAATCAAGGATCAAAGCCAGCCTGAAAGATGAAAAACGAAAGGTAGCTTTAGACGGTAAAGAAGTATTAATCCGCAAGTTCAGGAATGCTGATTTTGGATGGACTAATTCTAATATCCAGAGAATGGTTCATTATTTTAAACTTCGAACCAGTGTGGAACTATATTTTAATATCGGTGCGGGAGTGATCGATAAAAACGAAGTCAGTATTGCCATTAAATTTTTTGAATTAAGCGATAAGGTTGGCAAAGCACCAAATGGCCACAAACCCGACGTGCCGGTAAATGGTAAAAAAGTAGCTGTAAAGCAACCGGACATGGTTGTGGTTGGCGATGAAACAGATTTAAGTTATTCATTTGCAAAATGTTGCAATGCCATACCCGGCGATGATATTTTTGGTTTTGTGACTGTATCTGAGGGCATTAAAATACACCGTACCAATTGTCCGAATGGCATCAGGTTGATGTCTAATTATGGATACCGGATTATCCGCGCCAAATGGGCGAATGATACGTTGAATGAAATCCGGACATTTCCTGCCGGTATCAAACTTATAGGGATTGACAGTATCGGTATCGTGAGCGGTATCACCGATATTATTTCCAAAGAGCTCCAGGTAAATATTCAATCCATCACTGTATCCTCTATTGCAGGAGCTTTCGAGGGTTCTATTATCCTGATGATCAATGACCTGTCTCATCTCGAAACTTTGATCGAAAAGATCAAAGAGATCAAAGGTATTGACAATGTTACCCGCTTTCATGTAGAAGAAGCGCTGACGGGGGTGGTGGAATAGGTTTTGATACATATTCAGATATTAACAAGCATCGAATGTTTCAAATGTAGTGGAAGAAGCGTTTACTAGTGTTGTGGAGCAGAGTTAGGTTATTTCTTTACGAAAATGTAATTCGTGTAATTATCTCCACCATTTGATGAAACAAGTTCATAACCTTGACTTTTTAGATCGTTCATTTTTTTTGTTATGGTTTGGTTATTCTCTCTCATAATCTCAGCCCACTTGCCGGTTGCCATGCCCATAGGTTTAAGTTGTTCATCCTGTGACAAGATACTGTTCCCATCTGATACTGAAATCTGAGCCCCTACATGCATTATAATGTATCCCCCTCCATCATTCACGCTCTTTGCCTTTGATGTAAAAGAATAGAACACAAATGCTACGGCAATCATATTCACTGCCACGGAAGCGATCAGGATTTTCTTTTTCATAGTTTTTGTTTTTTAGTTTTTAGTTTGATCAAAGATAGGGGAATATTTAGGTTTAATGGTAGGGGTTCAGTATCCTGAACCCCTACCATTAAACGATCCGAATTGAAGACGATTACAATATTATTTCTATTTTGCGATAGTGAAATCCAATTTAAAAGCAGGCAAAAGAAAGTCCACCAGAATTCCAGGGTTTGATTATTCACAACCAGGTAGTTATTTCATTACCATTTGCACTAAAAACAAGGAATGTTTATTCGGCCATATTGAAGACAATAAAATGTTTTTAAATGAGGCAGGGAAAGCTGCCGACATGTATTGGCTGGAAATACCCAAGCATTATCCTAATGTTGTTTTACATGACCGTATTGTGATGCCAAATCATATGCATGGGATTATTGAATTGGTCAGTGAATTCGATTTAAAATCATCCGAGAAGATTCCGACTGCATGGGTTCATGATGTAGGGGGTTCAGGATCCTGAACCCCTACATCATGAACCAGCCGATTCGAACACTCCAACCTCACCCAAAATCAATAAATATCAGAAAATTATTCCTGGTTCAGTCGGATCTATTGTTCGTGGGTACAAAATCAGAGTTGTCAAATGGTTTAGGAAAAGTACAGATATTCATGTTCCCTGGCAGCGTAATTTCCATGAGCATATCATTAGAAATGCAGAAGGATTCAATAAAATCGCTCAATATATTCGGACAAATCCATTCAGATGGACTGATGATAAGTTTTATAAGGCGTGAACTTATTCAATTGTGTCAATGTCACGGAATGTTTCAAACGTATGGGTTCAGGATCCTGAACCCATACATTTGAAATCCATTACAAGACAATCATGCAATTATTACAGGATTTTTAAAATAAGTTACATTATTCCTACTATTGCCAATAGTAATGTTTTCTTTTATTCATTGGTCAATATCACCTTGAGTGCTTTTTCTTTTGCGGCATTTCCGAAGGTTTCATAGGCTTCCACAATCTGATCCAATTTAAAATGATGTGTAATCAATTTTTTTGGCTCCAGCTTTTTGGATTGTACAGTTTTAAAAAGCATAGGCGTGGTGATTGTATCCACCAAGCGGGTTGTAATTGTGATGTTTCTTGACCATAAGGTCTCCATATGGAGTGTTACGCTTTTACCGTGCACCCCTATGTTAGCAATGTGTCCGCCTGCACCTATGATGGCCTCGCATAGTTCAAATGTTGCCGATACACCAACAGCTTCAATAGCTACATCCACTCCTTTACCATGTGTGAGTTTCATTACTTCTGCCTCTGCTTTACCGTCAGTGTTGTTAATGGTATGTGTTGCACCAAAAGTCTTTGCCACAGCAAGACGGTTTTCGTCCGTATCTATAACAATAATTTCCGCAGGGGTATAAAACTGTGAGGTTAATAATACGGCCATACCGATTGGGCCCGCACCTACTATGGCTATTGTATCCCCTGGTTTTACCTGTCCATTTAAAACACCACATTCAAAACCTGTAGGTAAAATATCGCTAAGCATCACCAACGCCTCTTCATCTGCTCCAGCCGGAATATGATACAGGCTATTATCTGCGTAAGGTATCCGTACATATTCGGCCTGGCATCCGTCAATAAGGTTTCCGAGGATCCATCCACCGTCTTCGCAATGCGAATACATGCCTTTTTTGCAGAATTCACATTTGCCGCAGGAGGTAATGCATGAGATAATAACGTGTTCGCCTTTTTTGAAATTACTTACAGAACTTCCGGTTTCTTCAACAATGCCTACGCCCTCATGTCCAATAATCCTGCCATCTGTTACTTCCGGCACATCACCTTTCATAATATGCAGATCGGTGCCACAAATGGTGGTTTTCAGGATTTTAACAATCGCATCCGTGGGTTTGTCGATTACGGGTTTTGGTTTTTCTTCCCAGGATTTTTTGCCGGGGCCGTGATACACTAATGCTTTCATGATTTATTGTTTAAGAAATTATAGACTTAAGGAAGATAATAGGCGGTTTCAAAAGAATTGCCTTTGTTATCAGCATCGAAATTTTTACAGGAAAAGACTCAGATAAATCGGCCAGAACCGGCCACTATACCTATAACCGATCAACCCCGAAATAGTTTATTTTCTGATGATTGTTTTTTACTGGTCAAGGACAATCTTGACTTGTATGCCCAGTACAAACATTTCGTATCTTTGCTCATTATTGCTGTTGACGGGTAAGTGTCAACTGCTGACTGAAAACATGATTGCTTACGACGAAGTAAAAGTTATTTTCCGCGACTACCTGGAAGAAAAAAAGCAGCGTAAAACGCCTGAGCGTTTTGCGATCCTGGAAGAGATCTATGGCCGTAATGACCATTTTGATGTGGAGATGTTATACTTGCAGATGAAGAATAAGAATTACCACGTGAGCAGGGCCACCGTTTATAATACCCTGGATCTTCTGTTGCAATCAGGACTGGTAGTAAAACACCAGTTTGGCAATAATGTAGCTAAATACGAACGTTCCCATGGGTACCGCCAGCACGACCATCTTATATGCGGTCATTGCGATAAGGTGTATGAGTTTTGCGACCCGAGGTTGCAGCAGGTTACGTCCAAGATGGGTGAAATATTGCACTTTAATGTTTCCGGGCATTCTTTAACTTTGCAGGGCAAACCGGAGGCGAATGCCGAAGGGAATTGCATAAATTGCGGAAAGAACCTTGCTTAATTTATTTTCTTATTTTAAATCAGAATTGCCCTACTGTTAATCATATTAATTACTACTAAATGCCTGTTGATGTAATACTTGGCCTCCAATGGGGCGATGAAGGAAAAGGAAAGATTGTTGACCTGCTTAGCAAGGATTACCCGATCATTGCGCGGTTTCAGGGTGGCCCGAACGCGGGGCATACTATTATTATCAAAGGCAAGAAATTTGTCCTTAGGCAAATACCATCGGGTGTTATCCGTGACAATGTTATTAACGTCATAGGTAATGGGGTAGTGCTTGATCCTATCGTCCTGAAACAGGAAATAGAAAACCTGGAAGCCAACGGGATTGAATTGAAAAGCCGCTTGTTGATTTCCCGCAAAGCAAACCTGATTCTACCCACCCATAGGCTTCTTGACAAATTTTATGAGGGCAGGAGCGAAGAAGGTAAAATCGGCTCAACGCTGAAAGGTATCGGACCGGCATACCAGGACAAAACGGGGAGGTTCGGTATCAGGATTGGTCAGATAGGAATGCCTGATTTTATGAAACATTATGAGTCTGCTAAGGAATTACATATTAAGCTATTAAAAGCTCTTGGTTGCAACGAAGAAGTAGATGATAAGGAATGGTTCGAAGCGCTTGAGTATATAAAGCAGTTGCAACTTATTGACGCAGAATATTATATCAATGATGCCCTGAAGGCCGGCAAAAATATCCTTGCGGAAGGCGCACAAGGTACGCTGCTGGATATTGATTTCGGAACGTATCCTTATGTTACCTCCTCAAATACCATAACAGCTTCGGCATGTATTGGTTTAGGCATCGCACCGAGCCAGATCAGAACCGTTTATGGGGTTTTTAAGGCATATATAACCCGTGTTGGCGGTGGACCCTTTCCGACAGAGTTATTTGACAAAATAGGTGACTATATCTGCGAAACAGGCCACGAATTCGGATCAGTAACAGGGAGAAAAAGACGCTGTGGCTGGCTCGACCTGGAAGCGCTTAATTATGCGATTATGATCAATGGTGTTACCAAACTGATCATGATGAAAGCAGATGTCCTGAACGAGTTAGAAACGATAAATATATGTACCGGTTATGCTTCCAATGGAACCGAAAAACATTTCTCAGGATTAAGTTTTGGGGAAACGATAGAACCGGTATATAAAGAATTAGAAGGCTGGAAATGTAGCCTGGCTGAGGTGAATAAAGCAAATGATTTCCCTCAAAAACTCCAGGAGTACATCAGGTTTATAGAATCACATTCTGAAGTAAAGATAGCTGTCGTATCTACTGGTCCTGAAAGAGATGAGTCTGTATTTGTTTCTTAAGGATGGACATCCACGGTTCAAAAATTCAGATGCGGTCTCGAGTGAACTGTTTCAATTGTAGGGGTTCAGGATTCTGAACCCCTACAATTGATGAAAACCTGAAATTAAATAGGTAAATTTTGCAATAACTGATTCGTCCCCTCGCTCTTCGCCCTTACATTCATCCCCATATAGGGACATGTTTCAGTTTAACAGCCTCACCATAAAATATATTTGTGGTTTTTTGGAAAGAAGCCGTAAAGTCTGAAACGCAGAATAGATGTTCCGGAACATTTCCCGGCGATGCCAGCATTCTATGCTTATGCATGAATTTTTGAGTATATTCAGAAATAACATCGGTAGAATCTATGATCTCAACCTTTATATTCTGTTGCGCATAAAATTTTTCAATTTCTGCTTTAATAAGCGGATAATGGGTACATGCCAATACCAGAGCTTCAATGCCCGAGAGGTTTTTATTCGAGAGGTAGGAGTTGATTACGGTCTGGCTGATATTGTTGTTAAAAAAACCTTCCTCGATCATAGGCGCCAAAAGGGGCGTAGCTATGGATTTTACCTTTAGGTTGGGGTTCGCAGTGGCGAATTTTCGGTTATAGGCTCTGGAAGTTATGGTAGCCTTGGTACCGATAATCCCGACAGTTTTATACTTTTTGCGGCAAACATATTCCACATTAGGGTCAATGACATTCAATACAGGCACTTTCCCACTATGGAGCTTATGGATCAGGGAATAGGCAGCCGCAGAAGCAGAGTTACATGCAAGAAGGATAAGCTTGCAATCGTTGTCTACAAAATATTCTGCAATACGCTTGACATAGCTTTTTATAGCTTCAGAAGACTTGTCTCCGTAAGGCAGGTGAGCTGTGTCCCCAAAGAAAAGGATTTGTTCATCAGGCATTAATTCAGATACAGAGCGGGCTATGGTAAGCCCCCCGATACCTGAATCAAATATACCAATAGGCCTGTTATCAGCCATTGGTTGAATTTTTTTATTGTTTAAGACCTAATTTCTTCATTACGGCGTCCGTAACATCAATAGATTCAGAACCATAGAGTACCACTCCTTGCTGGCTGCTATCGAGAATCACATCTATTTTCTGATCTTTGGCCACACCTGATATGCCTTCAGATATTTTTTTACGGATCGGCGCCATCAGTTCATCCTGTTTTTTCTGAATATCCTGGTTGGCATCTTCCCTGAATGCCTGGATCCTTTCCTGCAAAGCTTTGAATGCTTTTTGTTTGTCTAGTAACACAGGTTCAGGGTATTTTTTGGCGGGGTCGCTCAGGTCCTGCTCTTGTTTTTGATATTCATCCAGCAGCGCTTTCATTTGCGCCTGGTATGTTTTATTAACGGTATCAAGTTGCGCATTTGCAAGCTTAACGTCAGGCATCAGTTCCAATACTTTTTGCGTATTCACAATCCCGATTTTTGATTGTGCAAAGGTGACAGCCGGAACCATCATTAGTAAAGCAAGAGCGAGTTTCTTCAAAACGTTCATTTTTGTGTTTTTTTATTTGTCTTTTTTATTTATTCCTAAAAGTGCCAATACATCATCGCTGCGATCATATTTTGCGTTCGTGTACATCATCGTTACGGCTCCTGCCTTGTCAAAAATCATATCAATCGCGCTTTGTTTGGCCAGTTGTTGTACTGCGTCAAAAACTTTGTCCTGGATGGGTTTGATCAAAGTCTGACGTTTTTTATCCAGTTCGCCGTCGGGGCCAAATTTATCCTTCTTATATTGACTAAGCGTTTTTTCTTTGGCGGTTATATCATCTTCCTTCTTTTTACGCTGGTCTTCAGGCAGCAACACCCATTGTGCCTGGTAATCTTTATACAATCTATCTATCTCGTCAGCTTGTTTCTGTATTTCGTCTTTCCATCCCTGGGCAAGAGCATCAAGTTGTTTTTGAGCAGATCGGTAATCCGGCATCTGATCAAGGATATATTCTGAATCAATATAGGCAACACGGGCCTGTGCATTCAGGCGAACACTATAACATGCGAATGCAATGGCGAACAAGAATATTAATCTTTTCATTGTATTTAGTTTTAGTAACATTGCCCTGCGAAGTTAAGAACTATTATATAGCTGATAATAAGTAGCAGGACAAAAAATTAGTATTGGTTATGAATTTGAAGGTAATTTTTGATACAATATGCTATCAGTAAGGTTAATATAGACTTTGACAAAAAGCATACCATTATGTTTCATAGGCATTTACTTCCTTCTTTTCATTTTCTTACAATTGTTGTCCGATATAAAATGCAAAATGACCGCCGCTGGTAGTTCCTGTTGAAATATCGGTATCAAAACCGTAACCCCAGTCAACACCAAGCAAACCAAACATCGGTAGAAATACCCTTATACCTCCGCCAACAGACCGTTTCAACTGGAAAGGGTTAAATGTGCTAAAATCAAGCCAGCCATTACCACCTTCAGCAAATACTTCTGCCCAAATGGTCGCAGCTTCAGATTTTGTAAATGGATATCTGAGCTCAAAAGTAAATTTATCATAAATCGTGGCGCCCTGGTCAATAATTGATCCGTTGAGATCTGTAATCTGCGGTGTAACTGATGTAGTAGCTGCGTATCCTCTGAGCCTTACAATATCGCGCCCATCGAGGTAAAAACCGGACAGGCCATCTCCGCCTATGTAGAACCTTTCAAATGGCGTGAGGCCAATATTCCTGTTATATAATCCAATAACTCCAAACTCTGCAGAAGTTTGCAAAACGAGCTTGTGTGCCCTGTCCAGACTCATATATTGCTGGCCACTGAACTTCCATTTATGATATTCAAGCAACTTGTATTTTGCCTGTTCCGGAAGGTCTGCATAGTTTTGACTGCTGAACATAGACCATGGCGGTGTCCATTGCAGGGATAAATTGAATACTGATCCACTGGAAGGATAAATAGGATTATCAACGGAGTTCCTGCTAAGTACGTGTTTGAAACTGAAATTATTGGCGTATCCTGTATTAAAATTATTGATAAGAGGATAATTATTGAATGTATAATACTGATACGATACCGAGTGGTACAATGTAAAATAGTCATCAGGCCATTTGAGCCTTTTGCCAATGCCTATAGAAGCCCCCGGGGAATTCAATTGCTCGCCACTCAGGTTTTGTACTGAGTAAAACATACTGAAGGTGAATGAATTGGGTCTGTGACCTCCAAACCATGGATCTGTAAAGGACAAATTGTAAGACTGTAAGCTGGGTCCGTTCGCCTGGGCGCGGACGCTGATTTTTTGTCCGTCTCCCGAAGGGTATCCTCCGGTCCAGTTGTTTTGCATCAGATTTTTTATACTGATATTGTTTAGAGTTAACCCCAATGTTCCCACCAGGTAACCTGCTCCGTAACCGCCTGATAGCTCAATCTGGTCGGAAGGTTTTTCAACAACAGTATATTCCAGGTCAACGGTTCCATCTTTTGGGTTTGGTTTTGGAGTGACATTCATTTTTTCTGCATCAAAATATCCCATTTGAGACAGCTCCCTCTGCGACCTGATAATATCGCTCCTGCTGAATTTCTGACCGGGTTTAGTCCTCAGTTCCCTTAGAATTACATGGTCGTGTGTTTTTGTATTTCCTACAACGGTTACTCTGTTTATGGTGGCTTGCGGTCCTTCAAATATCCTGATCTCCATATCTACGCTATCGTGATCCACAGCTGCTTCTACAGGGGTCAGAGAAAAGAACAGGTAGCCATCATCCATGTACAGAGAAGTGATATCAAGACCGGCTTCATTTATATAGAGTCCTTTTTCCAATAGTTCAGGGTTATAAATCTGGCCTTTTTTAATGTTAAGGATCTTGTTTAGGTCAAGAGAAGCATATTTAGTATTTCCAGACCAGGTAATATGCCTGAAATAATATTTATGCCCTTCGTGTATATTTAGTACGATATTAATCATATCGTTAGGCACAGGATAAGTAGAATCTGAAAGGAGCCTTGCGTCCTTGTATCCATGCGTATGATAAAATTCCATCAATTTGGTTTTATCATCAGCATAGTCATCAGGTTGAAATTTGGAACTCTGGAAAATATTGTATTTCTGGTACTCTTTGGTTTTTTTTAGAACGGTTTTCAGCTTATGAGCCGTAAAAGCACTGTTTCCGGTAAAAATGATATGACTGATGCGTATCCTATTGCCCTGATGAATAATAAAATCAAGAATGACACGGTTGGTTTTGGAAGTATCCGGTATTTCTTTTACAGTTATTGCAGCGTTTGGATATCCTTTACTGTTATAAAAGTCCTTAATACTTTGTATCGCGCTTTTTTTCAATTGCTCGGTGACAATGTCATTCGCCGATAATTTTACTTCGTCTTTTACTTTTTTCTCATTATTGCCTGCTCCTGTAAATTTATATTTCGATAAACGGGGTCTTGTTTTAATATTATATCTGAGATAAATTTTATTTCCCTGAATACTGTCAACCAATATTTTAATATCTGAAAAAAGATCCTGTTTCCACAAATTGGTTATGGCCTTGCTGATCTCATCGCCGGGGACCGTAATTTTTTGATTCTTACTTAACCCGCCAAGCGAAATAATGATACCTTTTTCAATGAAGGCGTCCCCACTTACAGATATGCCGCCAATGGTATAGGTGCTAGGGATGGCATAATTTATTTGAATGCTATCTTTCTGGGCATTCGCCATAGAAAAACCAAGCATGGCGATAAAAAGGACTGGAAAAATTTTCTTCATTAGAATTGTATTTGCTCGCTGGTTTTTCCAAATCGCCGCTCACGCCCCTGGTAATCCAATATAGCAGCGTAGAGGTCATCCTTTTCGAATTCGGGCCACATTTTATCTGTAAAATAGAGTTCGGTATAGGCAAGTTCCCACAACAGGAAATTACTGATACGGTGTTCACCGCTTGTTCTTATTAGTAGTTCAGGATCCGGATAAGGTCCTGTCGTTAATTGGGTTTTAAAATAACTCTCATCAATTTTTTCACCGTCTTTCAATTTGCCCGACGAAACTATTTTATTCACGGCATTTACAATATCCCATCTTCCGCTATAGCTTAATGCGAGAATAAGGTTCAAACCGGTATTTTTTGATGTGTTATTGATAGCTTCCAATAGTTCGTTATGGCAATCTCCCGGCAACTGCTCAAGGTTTCCGATTGCATGTAACGAAATATTGTTGTCATTTAGTGTTTTCAATTCCAAACTTATCGTTTTTACCAGAAGCTCCATCAGTGCATTTACTTCTTCGATCGGCCTGTTCCAGTTCTCCGTGGAAAATGCGTAAAGTGTTAGATATGATATCCCAATTTCCGCACAGGCTTCCGCACAATTTCTAACGGAAGTAACCCCATTCTGATGCCCAAAAATCCGGTCTTCGCCCTTTTCTTTGGCCCAGCGGCCATTGCCATCCATGATGATCGCTATGTGAGCGGGCAATCTGTTGGCATCAATTTTATTTTTGAGAGGGGACATTGTATTGATAGAAGTAGAAAAAGGTGTGCAAAGCTACAAATTCTATTCCGTTTTAAGGGAATAAGGTGAAACGACCTGCATATAAGAGACAACCCGGGTAAATAAACCCCGACTACTTAACAACAATTAATCTGTAAAAATACTTGGATGCCTTGTAGATCTAGGATAAGGACATATCGGGGCAGGAATGATGTAAGATAAAGAAATACCCGCAAAAAGGTACCAATCTCTCTTGTCCGGGTTCCCCCTTTGTTGTCCGGGGATTCCAACGTTGGTTGGGTCTGCAAAATAAATATTGAGTGGGTTATTTTTTTCAGGCAAAAGCGTCGGATCCGGATAAGTGCCGGGCCCTACATCATCAAGCTCAGTGGTAAAAGTAGCACGATATCCCATTAAAACCAGCAAATTAAACTTGTCAGAAAGGTTGAATTTGACACCTCCGCCAATAGGAATTGAAAATTGTGTAAGAGCGTACTGTGGTGGCGCCCCGGGTACGATTCCCTGGCCTTGGGTAGTTAAATCATGCAGATCATACAATTTGCCATTGTATTCCCCCATGGGATCGAAATGGAATAAAGATAAACCTATAAACACATAAGGAGAAATTCTAAGCGCGTCACGGTCAGATTTCGTTCCAAAATTGAAAAAGTTAATTTCTATCTGAGTGGACAGTTCGTAAATATTTGATTGGAAATTAAGTCCACGGGGAGCGGTATAAGAGCTGTTGCTATCTTTTCCGGATATTTTCCCATAATTTAAACCGAGACTGTAAGAAACGTAGCCATTCATAACGCGCTTAACAAATATTCCGGCAGCGGGATGTGATTCCTTCCAAACGGGGTCAGGAGCCATGCCGCCTTCATAATTTGAAATACCGCCAAAGACACCTGCTTCCCATAAATGTTGTGCATTTGATAAAGATGGCCAAATGAGCAGTAAAATTATTAAGTACCTGAATGAATATTTCATTGATATAACAAACCTATAAAAAGGGTTTCTTATTGCAAAATTACTAAAAAGAATAGCAATGACGCTTTGGCTTTAAGGAATGGCACAAGGTAAATCCTGTGAAAAAGAACCAGTCATCTGTTGTCCTGGTTCCTCCTCTTTGAGTACCTGTAAAATTTTTATCGGCATATTTTGGGTACCTTTCTGCAGTACGATTGGCAAGCGCTACCGCAATTGGCCCTCCGTATTGTTCCAGTACATCAGGAGATGCATAAGTAAGACTTACATCATCGAGATAGTCCGTAAAGGTCTTGTTCGCCCTAAATTCGAAATTAAGAAACCAGGTGCGGCTCAATGTCCATCTCACTCCTAAGCCGAAAGGAATATATACCTGATTTAGCTGATAAGGCTCGCGATTTGGATATTCCTGTGTACCCTGGCCCTCGGTGTGTAACGGCTGAAGATTGTACCATGTACCATTATATAGTGCCTGTGGTTTGAAATAAAAGCTGCCAAGCCCTCCGAAGACATAAAGCTGGCTGAATACTTTACGATGATTTGACCAGGTAGCAAAATAGTATTCACCCACAAGATATCCATCAAGAATTGTAGTTTTAAAACTGAGGTTTCTTTCATTACGCCATGAGCTCGTTGCAACTGAATCTGCATCTTCTATCGTGCCATAATCCATCCCAAATCGCAATGAAAATTTATTCGTAAAATTATAGCGTACCATAGCTCCATATCCGGGCAGGGTATAATTATAATTGATCGGTTTTTCCTCCAGAGTGCCTTCATAATTTGAAGCTCCGAGAAAAATTCCTATTTCAACTTTGTCTTTTCTGGGCATCTTGGTAGCAGATTTTTGTGCATCGGCTACCTGGGCTAATAACAAGAAACCGAATGCAAAATATATCAAATTCTTTTTCGGCATCATCGTCAATTAAATTGCGTATTATATTATTAAAAATGAGGGCAGTATGGAGGTAAAATAATATATGTGATTGTAACACCACCTATCATGTACCAATCATTGGTATTTGGATTGCCTCTTAATATATTGTCACCATAACCTGCATTTTGTGGATTATTGCCAATAGCCATTCTTGCTGCAAGTGCACCACTGAAATGCGAGAGATAGTCATTTGGAACATAGGTATTGCTAACGTCATCCAGATAATCGGTAAAGGTCTTTCTCCAGCCAAATTCGAGCCCTAAATTCCAATGTTCTGAAAGGTTGTGCTTCAATCCGATACCAAATGGTATTGCTATTTGCGTCAAAGCATATTTAACCCTGTCATTATATCTTGGTGTGCCTTGGCCTTCAGTGCCAAGTGGCTGCAGACGAACCCATGTGCCTGTGACATGATCAAATCCTTCAGGATCAAAATGAAAAACAGATACACCGCCAAAGAGATAAGGTGATGTTTTAAACTGTGTTTTAAAATTCCTGGGGTTTGCTTCAAAACCGGTGAGATTGATTTCACCGTTGACTCCTATATCGAGTATATTTGATCTGAAATCAAGGTTGCGTTGACGGTTTTTTGGATTGGTTGCATCCTGATCGTCGCCCGAAATAGTTCCATCATAGACGTTCCCTTTAATGGTAAAGTATCTGCTGATACTATACCTGACAAGTACGCCACCATCGAAATGGATTTGTTTTGGATCTATAAGGCCGGGAGTTAGTTCACCGCTATATGTTGAAGCGCCAAACATGGCGCCAACTTCCCATACCTGGGCTAAACTAAAAAGGGGCGCAAAACACACCCCAATTAATATCATTTGTAGTTTTTTGGCCATTCCTAAAATGCTTCTTCTTTAGACAGTGAGGCGCAAATTAGGCAAAAACCAATCAAATACAAAAAAAATCTTAAATCCCTTTACAGCTAAAGCGTCTTAATGTTTTTGTAAGTGTAAAACCTGCAAAAACATAGGTGTCATCACGGTTTGGATTGCCTCTTTGCTGACCATTGTTTGCAGCACCACCACCAATTCTATCTGCCAGTTGTCCTGCAATTGTTCCTTTGGCAGCAACAAGCGCATCATAATTATAGTAATTGCTGCTTACATCATCAAGATAATCTGTGAATGTTTTGCGAAGACCGAATTCAAGACCAAGATTCCAGAAGTTACCAAGACTATATTTAAAAGCAACACCCATTGGAATAGCTACCTGTACTAAAGAATATTGAGCCGGGCCTCCTGATAATCCTTCGCCTTCAGTACTATAACTATGAAGATCATATGTTTGGCCACCCAAAGTGGTTGTAGGATTAAAATAGAAAACAGATACCCCCGCAAATAATACCGGTGTGAAACGATATTTTCTGCTATTGCTGATATATGGTAAAATGTTATACTCCAATTGACCATGCAGGTCAACGACTACACTTTCAAAACTCAGGTCTCTGCGAACCCTGTCCGGATCAGATTTGTAATTTGCATCAGATCCTGAAATCCAGCCCAGGTACAATCCTGCTGCAATGTCAAAACGAGGATTGATGTAATATCTTCCAAGCACACCTACGGCTGGTTTGGTTTCATTTAGTGTGATTTGATCCTTGGAAAGATCTCCCTGGTATTCTGTTGTGCCAAGGAAAATGCCAACTTCTTTATCTTGTGCATGGGTTACATAGCCGATAAATAAGGCTGACAAGGTAAGTAAAAGTTTTGCTGGTTTCATAATTACTATATTTTAGTTTCAGATTTTTTCGCGATAAAGGTAAGACTATTTTGTTATAAGTTCCAAATTCAGGGGCAAATTTATAAATTTCTGGAATCAAAACCCCAATTTAACTTTTCTCTTAATGTATTAATAAAGTTCTGATTATTGAGTTTTACAAGGTTTAGCATAAATCCCGCTTTTTGTATGGCTATTTCATTGATATTATCAATACTATGATATCTTGCGTCCAGGGAAACGAGGCAGTTAGCACCCCTGCCTTTTACTTTAAAACTAATTGTTGAATTGTCTGGCACTATCACTGGTCGAATCGTCAAGTTATGAGGAGCAACAGGTGTAATGGCAAAATTGTTTGAATCCGGGAAAATAATTGGTCCGCCGCAGCTCAAAGAATAGGCTGTGGATCCGGTAGGTGTACATACAATAATGCCGTCAGCCCAGTAAGAATTGAAGAAATCTCCATTGAGATAAACGTCAATCGTGATCATAGAACCTGAATCACGCTTATGGATGGTAAAATCGTTCAGAGCGTAGTTGAATGGTGCAAAAAGGTTATTTTCAGAATGCAATTCCAGTACCGATCGCTTTTCGAGTTTAAAATGCCCGTTTTGAAGGCTGAAAAGGGCCTGTTCTATCTCATTTTTAGGCACTAGCGATAAAAAGCCAAGTCGCCCAAGGTTGACACCGATCACAGGGATTGCAGTATTCTTTATATATGCGAGGGTCTCCAGCAATGTACCATCTCCTCCGAGGGACAACATAAAATCCACTCCTTCACTGGCCAGTTGGTTGGTATCTCCAAAAGTTTCAGGATTATTATCGGGAACAATATCTTTTATTAGTCTTAAATATTGTTCTTCAATGCAATATGAAATTTTCTCACGGCCAAGTATGGCAAAAAGATTTGCAATAGTTGCCTGTTGTAATTGGTCGAAAGATTTACCGTATATCGCCAGTTTCATTCCGGAAAAGGGTTTTCATTACCTGATTATCAGGCAAAAATAGGGAATATGACTATAGCTTATCCCCTAGAGGTTAAAAAACCTACTAGAATACTTCTGTAAAATGGAAATAAAGGCCTCCTTTGCCAAGGTTATTGAAACTGTACTCCACCCTTAAGACAGAATCATAGTAGGTAACAAAATCAAAACCAGTTCCCACACCATTCAAAAATTTGTTTGTGAGACTATTATTATATTGAACCGGGCTATAAAAATCTCCCCCCTGTTGCGTAAATACCTTGAGATACAAATCAACAGGAACAGGATTAAAAGGGCCGTTCTGGTGCAAAGCCGTATGCGTTAATAAACGCCATCTGGGAAGCGAAATTAATTTGGATACTGCACGGAACTTGATCTCATTATCAGTAATAAAATAGGCACGGCCGTCTATGATATAGTTTTCAAAGCCATCCACATCATATCTGTACCCCAATGAACTTCTGAAAACATAAGGCAACATACTTTGAAAGTCATATTCTGAAGCGATGCCTCCCTGGTAATAGAATTTGCCACCGAGTGGAATGAATTTCCTGTATATAAAGTCAACAGTTGTAATATTTACGTCTTTTAATATTATTGGAAGGCCATCATGTTCTATACTGAAATTTATAAGGTCTCCCATAGTTGCATAAGTTGTATAATTCCGCTTATCATAGCTGAATTTATAGGCAAGTCTTGGTACCCGGATTACATTCCTGCCCCCACCCAGATAATCCGGGTTGGCATTCCTTACCGTATCCGCTACATCATAATAATCGAAACCTACTACTAATGTGTGAGTTACCTGGTACCTTTTTCGGTATATCAAATCGGTTTCCCATCCTGTTTTATGATAGATATAGTTTTGGTCTATCCGGATATAATCGAGCTGATTATTTTCGGTGACGTCACCTACTTCATGTCCTTGTTGGTAGTAAACAATATTTTCGAGTCCCAGCGTTTTATCTTTATTGATATACGGGAATTTATAGTCAATCTGATAGGTCTGCCGCCAACCTAATATGGCCGATACGATGAGTTTGTCATTTTGGCCAGTGAGGTTACCAATTATTGGCGATAAACCATAAGTGAGCCGGTACAAAGTTGGATGTCGGATCCAGACATTTACATCCCTGTCGGCAGCCTTTAGTTGCGGATGCCACCATTCAATATAAGTCCGCTCTCTAACCTTTATATAAATGTAAACCTCATTTTGTTTGATGCTATCAGTAATAGTGTCGCTAAGTATAATATGGGTGTTAATAAGAAACTCCTCACTTTGCCGCATCATTTCATTCAATGCTTTTGCCGGGATATATTCTCCTTTTTTGAGTGTTATTTCCCTGTATATCACATGAGGGCGGGTAAGGTAATTGCCAGAAATCTTTATATCTCTTATCAGGATACTGTCATTTTTTTGCGCGTAAAGATTTACAGAACAATTAAAAGCAATTAATAAATGAACAATGAGGACTTTCCACTTTCCCCCGCCCGAACGTACTTTGCTTCGGATAAAAACGTTGAATATGGTTCTGGTACGGGCAGGACTTTCCACTTTCAATGCCTATATATCAAACATTTTCATAAGGAAATCGTACCTGTCCCGGGTCTCATCTTTTTCGAGCGATGACGGGTAGTTATACTCGACTTCATATTGGAACCTTTCAAAAGTGGCGAGAATATGGCTCAGGTCAATGGTGTCCAACTTAAGAGTAATGTGGTATGTTGCGTTTTCTTCATCTGCATCCAGGTACAAAACGAGTACTTTGGCATTATTCGATTCCACGATTCTTGATATTTCAGAAAGGTCATAATCACGCATCCCTACTTTTATGACAATGATTCCGCCTACTTTTTTGAAGGAATAAAAATCGCATAATCTCGTTACAAGTTTATTCATGGATATAATACCCATATAATGCTGATTTTCATCGAGAACAGCAATAGCGGTAAGGCCATGCTTCGCCATGATCTCAAAAACATTCAAACCATGCTGATCTGGTTGAACAAAAGAATAAATATAATCGGTTTTAAAGTCAGATATCAATTTCCCCTGAGTAGGGATGCCTAAAAGCAGATCGATAGGCAATAATCCTTCAAGCCCGTTTTTCGAAACTACGGGTATGTGGCATATGCAATGATCATGGAAAATGCTTATTGCTTTATCCAGCGAGTCTTCAGGGTTCAGAACCGGAAAATCCGATGATAATAGTTCGCTTGCCAGCATCAAAGCGAGTTTGTTGGTACGTATATCTTTTTCAGGAATCCCTCAAGGATTCTGTTAAAATCCACCGGCTGCTCCATCATGGGTGCGTGGGCACATTTGTCAATCCAGTGAAGTTCTGAATTAGGTAGCAAAGTATGGAACTCTTCGGCCACATCGGGGGGCGTAATAGTATCTTCCCTGCCCCATATCAGGCAAACGGGCACTTGTATATGGCTTATTTCACTGCCAAGATTGTGCCTGATAGCAGATTTGGCCATCATTACAATCCGCAAGCCTTTATTTCTTGAATTTACGAGGTCATATACTTCATCCACCAGTTCTTTGGACGCTGTATTTGGGTCATAAAAGGTTTCTTCGGTTTTCTTTTTGATGAATTCGTAATTCTGCCGCTTGGGGAAAGACCCGCCCATGGCGTTTTCATATAGACCGGAACTACCCGTAAGTACCATAGAATGCACATTTTCAGGGTGGTCTAAGGCATAAACAAGTCCCACGTGTCCTCCCAGCGAGTTGCCAAGCAGTGTGACAGGCGGGTAGCCCTTGAATTGCATGAATTCATGGATAAAATCGCTCAAGCCCTCAACATTTGTCGAAGTGAGGGGCATTTGGTATATAGGCATCAACGGGATGACGACCTTATAATCCGATGAAAAATGGTCAAGAACGGTATTCCAGTTGCTCAATGCACCAAAAAGCCCATGGAGTAGTAGTAAAACAGGACCTTCCCCTACTTCTACATATTGGAATTTATCTTCTTTCTTTAGTTCATAACTCATATTGCTCGTGCCCATTTCAAGGTCAAATATAGAGAAAAATTAAAACACATTCCTTTTATGAAAATATTGAAGTCCAATTTTTCAGCATTTTAAGGCCATATTCGGTTTGTATGGCTTCCGGGTGAAATTGCACTCCCCAAAGCGGGAGTCCTTTGTGCGCGAATGACATAGGAAGTCCATCTTCAGTAGTTGATGTAATGTTCAGGACTGTTTTTTCAAGGCCCCCCACCACAAGGCTATGGTACCTGGCCACATTTATATTTTCTGGAATATCGTTGAACATGTTATGTCCGGTATGGTGAATTCTCGAAATTTTGCCATGTACAGGCTTTGGCGCTTTGATGATATTGGCCCCAAAAAACTGCCCAATGGCCTGGTGTCCCAGGCATATTCCCATAATTGGTTTACTGGTATGGTATTTTTCTAATATTTCAAACATCAGGGGGTGGTTGTCCGGTTTCATAGGGCCTGGTGAAAAGACGATACCTGAATAATCATTTTTTTCAAGCTCGTCTATAACAGGTTCGTCGTTTCGCATGAAATGACATTCTACGCCACACATCAGGATATAATGATAGACATTATAAGTAAATGAATCGAAATTGTCTATCAATAGCACTTTCATTTGGTTTTTTAAATAAGAGAGTCCCGTAAGGTTGCCTTTCTTTCGCTATTCAACTTTCAAAGGTATGAGAATATTGTTGAGAGGTAGTCTGCAAGATTGTGAAATGTGCAAAGAAAAGTGTACGAAGTTAATAACCATATACCTATTCAATAATTAGTTTTTGGACATATTTTTTGCCATTTTGTTCAACCGTTATTGTATAGCAACCAGAGGCAAGTAAGCCAGAATTTATTTGCGCCTCCCCCATGTTACCAGATATAAAATTATAACGGCTTATAAACCTGTCAAGCACATCGCAGACCATTGCCGTTGTAGGAGTGTTAGCATTCGGGCAAAGAATATTAATAATACCGCCGCTTGAAGGGTTTGGATAGATAGTAAACGATCCGGGTTTAATTGCAATAGGGATATCTAACGGAAAAGATATTGTTACAAGCATAGTATCTGTTGAAAGTTTGATCGTATCAAGTAGTATTATTTTATGGCTGCAGAGGTAATCATATTTATTTTTGTCATTGGTGTAAAAACTATCCAACTCAAGATTTTTATTAATTTTTAGCACCACAATGCTGTCCCAATTATTAGTTTGTTGTTGGCCTGCAATAATAAATTTACCATCACTAGTGGGCTTTATTGACCAAAAATACATATCGATACCGCTATTTGGGTAAACAAATTTTTTCAATACCTGGCCTTCCGAGGTTATTTTTAATAATTTCAAGTTCTCACTATAAGGATGTGTATGAAGTGAGTACGCACCACTAATAGCTGACATAAGGAACGTGCTGTCATCCATCTCTATCATATTAATGGGGCACTCATCCATTGATGTATCACCAATTGATTTTTGCCATTGGGGCCCACCCTTTTCATCATATTTAATAAGTAGCAGGTTAAACACTGTATCGGCTTTTGTGGCAGCACTAAAATAGCCGTCGCCATTGGTCCCAACGCTTGCAACTCCTAAAGAACTAAAATGTTCCGATAACCCATAAAAAGTCTGCCAAAGCCTCACGCCGGAACTGTCGGTTTTATCTAGGCCTGAAAAAACATTAAGACCGTCTCGATAAACGTGTCCTGTGGTCAGAATATTATCATTTTTATCAAGTGTCATAACGAACGAAAACAAATTATCAAAATTTGACCATTTCACTTTACCCTGAGAATCCGCACAGAATGTCCAGCTATTATAATAGTTCGGTGTGGAATCTTTGCTAATGTTTACTTCAGATTCAACAATGAAATCACCATTCTTTAATACAGCGACAGGCCCAGGAAAACAATTCTGGTTCAATGCGTATATTTCTGACCAATCTATGCTTCCACAGACGTTTAATTTAATTAGAAAAATATCTGAGGTGCTGCTTGTATCTGTTTTATATACGTTTCCTGATATTACAAGGCCCCCATCAGCAGTAGTTGCAATTCCGCCAAGGAAAGAGCCTTGAATGTTGTTGCCAAGAATGCGCTCCCATAGGACATTGCCATTGACATCGGTTTTATATATTCTTATATTATATGTCCCCAGATCGTCAGCAGCAATATAAAATCCTTTATCATAAGCTTCAACTGCCCATGTTATATCTGATACACTACTAGGATTATTATTTAAGTAGTATTTATTAATCCATTTTTGGGAATAGGATACAAATGGGAACCAGGCAATGAAAAAAATAATGGAAATAATTCTGCACATGTCTTTAATAGAAAATGATTATTGGAAGACAGATAAATGGTAATAGAAATACCACGCAGGCTTTATTGTAAGGCCTGCATGGTATTTGAAAATTTTCAAATTATTGTTTTACAATGACTTGATTATGCGCCAATGTGCTATTGTTCGTTATTTTTAGAAAGTACAATCCTTTATTTAATGCACTCATATCAATTGTTCTACTTAGATCTGCATCAATTCCGGCGCTAACTATTTGATCAACACAGATCCTTCCCATATTGTCAAAGATTGTTAAATGTAAAACGGTACTATAACCTGTGGCGTTGCTGATATCTAATTGTAGCATATCCGTTACTGGATTCGGGTATGCATTAACAATCAACTCACTTGTAGCTATTGGATCAACAAAGACCGCTAAATTTTCTGGTTCACCACCACCACTTACCGCCTCAAATGTTGGGGGGTACAAAATAGTATGAGTCTTTAGTGTATCAGTTGAATCGGTTGCAAAACTCCTATCGTAAACATATTGCAATAAGCTCTGAGCTTTTGCTTCAGCTAGGCATGGGGTTTCAGCCAGGGACACTAAGGAGGAATTATATGTACTTTGCCAAGTGCTACTAAAATTATTACCAAGTCCATTTATTAGAATTCCATAATAACTAGCGAGGTTAGTCACCTCAGTATCAGTGGGGTATTCTGTTGTCCAGGCGCTAATTACGGATGATGCACTATCATATTGTTGTTCTGCTATATATAGGTTAACTAGGTGGTAATATAGGCTGGGGTCACCACTTATACTTGTAGAATCTAAAATATAGCCAATTGCATCATGAATATGGTTTTGCAGTTGCATAGTATCTACAGATGTCAAGGTTGTATCAAATCGCAAATATGCTTCTAACATAGAACCTATATAAATTTGTTTTTTGTACTTAGATACGCTACAGAAGCTTGCTGGTCATCTGTGCCGCCAGAATGGGGTAGGATTGCAATTTCAAAATTTAAATTATGTATAGCATTACCGATATTAAACCAGGTTGTTGGGATGAGTGCACAAGAATTGTCATTTGAACTAGATTGGATATTAACCTCAGATGTTCCGGAATTAGTATAACAGGAATAACCAGATACATACGGGGTTTCGTAAGCAGTGGCAGGATAATAATAATATCTAACAGGATTTACATGGGAATCTTGATAAAAATCTTGCCACGTAATAGTACCAGAGGTAGCACAAGACTCAGAGAATTTGTTCGCAGCTGATTTATAAGTTGTCCCCTGTACATTCGAAATACCTGCTTTACCTGGAGATGTAGTAAGCCCGCCTGGGGTAACAGCAATATTATAATTGGGGTAAACTAAGGTAAAATCATTGCAACTGAGCAAAAGACCATGATTGTTCCCTTCCGACTGAACGCCTGTTGGTATTTTGGAGAACCAATTATAATTTACGGTATTGCCATAATTACCTGTGTTTTTAGCATATATACCCCAATCAAAAGGAGCAGGGATCCTAGTATATGCGATATCGTTTCCAAAAATACTTTCTTGAATAGTAAAGCAGGAACCACCTGTAACATATATGCCTGCGCTGTTAGCATAGGTTGTAGTGAATGTTCCACCTACTAAATCAAAATCATTACCAATGCAAGAGAAATAGTTGGCCCCACTTTCAAATATACCCAAATAATCATTTGACCCCGTATTGTTATTATCATTGTGAATTAAGGCCATGCTGTTAATCGCATTGTCAAAAATACCAGCAAACAATTTGTAGAATAAGTTCCAATTGGCAATATATGAACATTCGTTGCTATAGATGCCATACATGCCATCCCCATAATTTGTAGAACCAGACGGCAGTACAAAACTATTTAATTCAAATGTGTTGTACGAAAATGTCGATTTTTGAGGGTACTGTGGTTCAAAAACAGTACCATATGCGAAAATAAAGGCCCTGCCAGGATTGGCTGTATGCCCCTCGTCATAGCTGCCATTAAACTGAAAATTACAGTATGTAATATAACTACAATTATTACCTCGGTAAGACATGAATTTGATGGATTGGTCGTAGTTGTTTATAAAATTCACATTCGTTGCACTTGTGCCTTCGCAAATAATGACACCACCAGGGGTAGTGCCGCCACCGAATCCTGGAGCTGAAATGCCTTCATATGAGTATTCAATTGTTGCGCCATTATGAATATAAACCGCGCCCTTGCCATAAGTTGAAAGGCTATGGTTCATGGCTATAACATTTGCTGCCGGTGGCTGTCCATTAGTATGTGTTGGATCTGACTCGACATCTATGCCATACCACCAACGTGAGGGCGTGCCAAAATTTGTACTATAAGAGCCTGTGCCAGTTATCGTACCACCATCTACCTCAAGTTCTCCTCCAGGCTTAATATGAATGGTTGTCTGGGTTCCCATATATATAGTTCCAGTTATTTTCACCTGTACATTAGGATATATGTAAATGTCAGAGGTAAAGGTGCCGCTACTAATAGTCGTAGTACCTGAAGTGTTGGTGTAATTTGTGACTGCAGATGCCTTAGTAAAGGCGAATAATAATGATGCAAGCACCATTGGGCCGAACACTTTTTTTAGAGAAATTTGTTTTCGTTTTCTCTCATCTAATAAAAGGGTGTAAGGCACGGTTGTTGATGG